>WSSedL1CaDRAFT_10000645_pt1 | contig 23661 bp, 15 predicted proteins | sample WetSurSL1Cattail_FD_9464 | JGI IMG/M metagenome (IMG submission 9464)
GTTGAATCTGCTTTTGTTGTGGCGGCCGCCAATGCCGTTTTGCTGATAGTTGTATAATCGGCAGTAACCAGTGTATAGGTATAAGTAGCTACATTTGTCGGAGTTGCAGCATCTTTATATCCAGAAAAATTATGTTCGTTATAATCTTCAGAACAAGATGCGAATAAGGCCATTACAGCCAAACTTAGTATAAAATATATCTTTTTCATTATTTATCTATTTTAATAAATGAAGACTCTAAATTAAAATTTAATTTTTAAAGTGGTCATCCAAGTACGACCAAAGCCATAATAAACAGCTGCTGTTTTTGATGTGTGATCTGCTCCATCAATGGCGTCTGAAATATAATGAGAATCTAATAAGTTGTCAACGTTTCCAACCAATGTTGCATCAAATTCACCTATTTTGAAGTGATAGTTTGCGTTTAAGTCAAGTGTAACGGCATCAGGAATTCTCCATGGTTGTGCATATGTTGATGAGGATACTCCACTTGCAACGGATGAAATGTTGTAATACGCATAGTTTCGTCCGTAGTAGTTGCCGTCCAGACCAATGCGAAATCCTTTTACGAATTCATAATTGAAGCCGAGTGCAGCTGTGTTTTGTGCTGAATTTCCAACGTGAATGTTTTTTAAGTTGACATCTATTTTTGCGTGACTTGCGCTAAGCATTTCAACTACATTACCATTTTTATCCACCGGTTGATTTTGAGAATTATAAAGGTAACCGGAAGCATTGTTTAACCAGTTCCAGTCTCCGATTGAAACCATTCCGGTTAATTCAAGGTTTCTAATTGGTTTTGCTGTAAAGTCGAGTTCTACACCTTGGTGAAGAGCGTCTACACCTTGAATGTTGGCAGATAAGCTTTCTTGCGTAGTACTAACGGTGACGTAACGTACCATAGTTTTGTCCATCCATTTGGTGCGATATGCGTTCAAGTTGGCTGAAAAGTATTTTGATTTGAAACCATAACCTATTTCAGTTGAAAATGCTTTTTCATTTATTGCGTTAGGATTTGTAACGTTGCTAGTGGTCGAATTAAGAAATACTCCGCCCGAAAAGAATGGAGCGCGTGAAATAAGTCCAATATTTGCAAATACATTATGATGTTCATCAATATTGTAGTTTGCTCCACCCTTTACAGAGTATCCTAAGAAATTTTTTGTTGCAGATTTAGGACCTCCTGCAAGTGTGTAGTAACGTTCGTAACGCCAATTTGCAGTATTAGACCCCGATGCGGAAATAAATGCGCTTAATCCGTTTTTGTTATATTCTGCTTGTCCAAATACACCTTGACTAGCTATAAATCCATCATAGTCGCGATAAACAACGTCTCCAACTCCTAACTTTTTTGTTGTGCCGGGAACGTCTGAATCGTCAATATAAAAACTGCCACCATATAGATCTACAATTTTGTTTGTGTGCGTGCCTTTATAATAGCGTAAGTCTACACCGCCGGAAACATCAATATCTTGTCCTAATTTTGTGTTGTAAGTTGAGAGCAGTCCGTACCAAAGATGTTGGTTGATGCTACTTGACATGACCATTTTAGAACCTGTAAGGCTGGCTTTATTTAGTGCGTAAATAGCTCCGTAATCAAACGTTCCATCTTCTGATCTGAAAGTAGTATTCGGGGTTCCATTCGAAGCACCGTACCAATTAGTCCGATCGGTACTAGTATAACCTTGTCCGCTATATCCACCACCGTTACCAATTGAAAGATATAGTACTGTAGATAGACTTGACTTGTCGTTGATAGTCCAGAAGTGATTTAAAGAGATCTGAGGTTTGTGATAGTAGTTGTATCCCGAAACCTTTCTTTGACCGTTCATGTCAAAGCCATAGGATGCATTATATTTATATTTTAATGGTTGTTTTTGCCATTCTTCTATGGTCAATTTATCTGTGCTACTTAGGCTATTGGTCGTATTCCGTTGATTGTGCCATTGTGGCGCACCAAAAGCAGTAAAAGATAGTTGGTGTTCGTCGTTTATTTTCTTTGAAATATTTACAAAATAAGAATATGCTTCAAATTCGGTACCTTGAATATATCCATTTCCCACAGTTTTTGAACCCAACAGAGTGATAGCCCAGTTGTCAGCTGTTAAGCCGGTAGAAGCTGAAAATCCAACTTTTTCATAACCGTCGTTTCCGATGCTATATGTTGCTGATCCACCTTTCTTTTGATCTGTTGATCGTGTCACAATATTGATAGATCCTCCAAGCGATGGAGCGGCTACTTTTGAGGCTCCTAAACCACGTTGAACCTGCATGGAACGGGTAACATCAGATAGCCCGGCCCAGTTTGACCAGTAAATACCTCCCCATTCCATATCATTTACCGGAACGCCGTTAACCATAACGGCTATATTGGCAGCATCAAAACCACGTAAGTTGATACGCGAGTCACCAAAACCACCACCTTGCTTGGTAGCGTAAACGCCTGGAGTAGATTTTAATATTTCAGGAAATTCTTGTGCTCCTAGTTTGTTTTCGATAGTAACCGGGTCGATCACTGAAAGTGCTACCGGAGTTTTACGTCGAATGGCGACTGAAGAGGTTACCGTAACGTCGTTAAGCCCGATGGCTTCACTTTCTAAGGCTATGCTGCCTAAGTTCTGATTTAGTGAAGTAACCTGAACAATCTTGCTGGTGTATCCGATATAAGATATCTTAAGCTCTTGTTTGCCTGTTGGCACTTTGATAGCGAAGCTACCATCCAGATCAGTGCTTACACCTGCACCTGTGGCGGGGTTAAGAACTGTCACTCCTACAAGAGCTTCGTTAGTGGCCTTGTCGACCACTATTCCTTTTACTAATCCTTGCGAAAACGATAGCTGGGCAATCATAATCACAATAAAAAAAGAGAAAACCTTTTTCATAAAGTGTTGAATTAATTAAACGTAGTTTTAATTTTGTTAGTAATTGCTGCAAATATAAGATATTTGCTGTTAAATACAGTTTCGTAGGCATGAATATTTATCAACAATTTATTACAAAAAACACGACTTGTTTGGTTTTAGCAATTCAAATCAGCAATGTTTGTTTCAAATTGAAATTTATTTCACAAAAAAGGAGTGCCAAAATGCTGAATTTTCACTTATTTGTTTATTGATTGATATTTTGTATGCGAAGGAAGCTGAATGCTTAAATAAATATTTTTTGTAATACGTGTTGCAAATGTTATACAAAATGATGTTGGAATACATAAATTACTTGAATATTGATCGGTTATTTTTGAAATATAAAAATTATCATACGTTCTGCAGCTCATATAAAAAACGCTATCTTTGTATCCTTTTTGTCAGAATGAAAATTTATGGATTATAACGAGAAATTTATGCGCAAAGCCATTGCTTTGTCGGTTGATAATATAAAAAATGGAGGTGGCCCTTTTGGAGCGGTTATTGTAAAGGATGGTAAGATTGTTGCAACCGGTGTGAACCGTGTTACTGCGAACACAGACCCTACAGCGCATGCCGAAGTGAATGCTATTCGTAAGGCTTCGAAGAAATTGGGTACTTATGATTTAGCTGGCTGCGAAATATATACTTCTTGCGAACCTTGCCCGATGTGTTTAGGAGCAGTGTATTGGGCTCATTTAGATAAAATGTATTATGGCAATACAAAAGCAGATGCAAAGAATATAGGGTTTGATGATTCGTTTATATACGATGAGATAGAACTGAAACCCGAAAACAGAAAAGTAAAAACCATTCAACTATTATCTGAGGAAGCTATTATAGCTTTCGAAGCCTGGACAAAGGCAGAAGATAAAGTGGAGTATTGAATTGGTTGATTGGATTATTAGTTAATTGGTTCATTAGTTTATTGGTTGATCAATGATTAGTTTGAACTGAATTATTTTACATCCAGATCAATCCAAACCCAATAACTCAATAACCTAATAACTCAATAACCTAATAACTTAATCAACCATTGACCCTTTCTGATTTCCAACAACTTTATGCCCATCATCCGCAGGTTAAAGCACTTGTACAATGGGCTTCTTCACTCGAATCGAATTTAAAAATTTCCGGTTTGAGCGGATCTTCGTCAGCCCTGGTCATTGCTTCTCTTTTTAGAGCTAAGCCCAACACGCAGATTATTGTGATGGATGATGCTGACGAAGCGGCTTATCTATATAATGACTTAAAGCAAATTCTTTCTACCGAAGAAGTCTTTTTCTTCCCCTCGTCGTTTAAGCGTGCCATTAAGTTGTCACAGCTCGATACGTCTAACGAAATCTTACGTACCGAAGTGCTTAACCGACTTGCTAATGTTTCTGCACCCATTGTTTTGGTTACTTATCCGGAATCGTTGATGCAAAAAGTTGTTTCGGCTCAAAGTATCAAAAACCGTATGTTGCGAATGCGTGTAGGCGAAAGCCTCGGAATTGATTTTGTGACAGAAATGCTTCTCGAATATGGTTTTGAGCGGGTGGATTTTGTATATGAACCCGGACAGTTTTCGGTGCGTGGTAGTATTGTTGATATTTTTTCATTTGCAAACGAGTTACCTTATCGATGCGATTTTTTTGGTGATGAGATAGAATCAATTCGTATTTTTGATATTGAGACACAGCTATCTCAGGAAAAGAAATCGGAAATAATTATTATTCCCGATTTGCAACTCGACAAAGTGTCTCCTCATGTGTCGTTTTTTGAATTTATACCTGCGAATAGCTGGTTTACTTTTTCCAATGTAGGATTCGCACGTGAACGCATTAATCAGCTTTACGACGAAGCGCTGGTGAAAGCCAATGAAACGGAGCATAAAACTCCGCATTTAGCCAAAACTCAGATTACCGGCGATGACTTTGTAAAACGGTTGGAAACGTTTCGTGTTTTTGAACTTGGTGTAAAATCTTATTTTCATGCCAAATCAACCATCCATTTTGATACTTCGCCTCAACCGATCTTTCATAAAAACTTCGATTTGGTTTCCGATAACCTGAATCAGAAACTGGATGATGGGTATAAACTTTATATTCTCAGCGATAGCGTTAAGCAGACCGATCGTATTGCGGCTATTTTTGCCGATCGTGGCGTTACTATTCCTTTCCAACCAATAAAGAACACCTTACACGAAGGTTTTGTGGATCATGATCTGTCTTTGCTCTGTTATACCGATCATCAGATCTTCGATCGTTTTCATAAGTTTCAGCTCAAAACAGATAAAACCCGCCTTGGTAAGGTGGTAATGACGCTCAAAGAGCTTAACCAATTCCAGATCGGGGACTATATGGTACATGTGGACCATGGAGTAGGAACCTTTGGTGGGCTGGTAAGAACCAATGTAAATGGAAAAATGCAGGAAATGGTAAAGCTTATTTATAAGGATGATGATATCATTTTTGTAAGTATTCACGCTTTACACCGCATTTCCAAATATAAAGGTAAGGAAGGCGAAGCTCCACGTATCAATAAACTAGGTTCGGGCGCGTGGGAACGTTTAAAAGAACGTACCAAATCGAAAGTAAAGGATATTGCCCGCGAACTGATAAAGCTTTATGCCAAGCGCAAAGCCGAACTGGGCTTTCAGTATTCGCCTGACAGTTATTTGCAGCAGGAACTAGAAGCTTCGTTTATTTATGAAGACACTCCCGATCAGGTAAAAGCTACAGCTGATGTAAAAAAAGACATGGAATCTACCTTGCCTATGGACCGGTTGGTGTGCGGTGATGTAGGTTTTGGAAAAACAGAAGTGGCTATGCGTGCTGCGTTTAAGGCTGCTACCGATGGTAAGCAGGTTGCAGTACTTGTTCCCACTACTGTGTTGGCTTTGCAGCATTATAATTCGTTTAAAGATCGCTTTAAGGATTTCCCGGTTACGGTAGATTATTTGAGTCGCGCCCGAAGTTCGGTACAATCCAAAGAAGTGCTCGAAAGATTGGTTAAAGGTGAGATTGATATTATTATTGGTACGCACAAACTGGTAGGTAAAAGCGTAAAATTTAAAGATCTTGGTTTGCTTGTTATTGACGAAGAACAAAAATTTGGCGTTACAGTAAAAGAAAAGCTTAAAGAGATGAAGGTGAATGTGGATACGCTTACCATGACAGCGACGCCCATTCCGCGTACTTTACAGTTTTCGTTGATGGGGGCGCGTGACTTGTCCATCATCAATACGCCTCCACCTAATCGCTATCCAGTACAAACCGAAATTCATTTGTTTGATGAAGATGTTATTCGCGAAGCCATTCAGTTAGAAATGAATCGAAACGGTCAGGTGTTTTTTGTGAATAACCGCATTCAAAGTATTTATAATATTGAGGGAATGATTAAGCGCCTTGTGCCCGGTTGTCGGGTGGCTGTGGGACATGGACAGATGCCAGCCGATAAGTTAGAGGAGATTATTGTCGACTTTATTGATTACGAATATGATGTATTAGTGGCTACAACCATTATCGAATCAGGTATTGACATCCCGAATGCCAACACAATTATTATAAATAGTGCTCACAATTTTGGTTTAAGTGATTTACACCAGTTGCGGGGTAGGGTAGGGCGTAGTAATCGCAAAGCTTTTTGTTATCTGATGGCTCCCGAGATGAGTTTGCTTACGCCAGAAGCTCGTCGGCGTCTGCAGGCACTTGAAACCTTTGCCGAATTAGGTAGTGGATTTAATATTGCTATGCAGGATCTTGATATTCGTGGTGCCGGAAATATGCTGGGAGCGGAGCAGAGTGGATTTATAGCCGATCTGGGTTATGAAACTTATCAGAAAATTCTGAACGAGGCAGTGCATGAATTGAAAGACGAAGAGTTTGCAGACTTATATGCCGATGAGCGGGCTGCGAATGCAGGTTCAACGGCCTTTGTTACCGATTGTCAGATTGATTCGGATTTAGAGGTCTTGTTTTCGGGTGATTATATTGAGAATGTATCGGAGCGTATTAGCTTGTATCGTGAGCTGGATAATATTACCAATGAAGATGAATTGCTTGAATTTGAAAACCGGTTGGAAGATCGTTTTGGAAAAATTCCTGTAGAAGGTAAAAGCTTGATTCTGGTAGTGCGCTTGCGTTGGTTGGCTATGCGTTATGGAATTGAAAAGTTAGTGCTTAAAAATGAGCGTATGACAGCATTTTTAGTGTCTAATCCGCAATCGCCTTATTATTCTTCGCCGATGTTTGGAGCCTTATTACAATATATGACTTCCCATCCACGTCAAAGCCAGCTTCGAGAGCAAAATAACCGTCGTTCGGTGATATTCTCCGGTGTGACAACGGTAGAAAGAGCTTGGGAGATATTGAACAGCGTTGGTTGATTATTATAAGCCATAATATTTGATAAAATGTTTACTGGATCAACAATCTTGTAACTATATACTTGTAACTGTTTATAAGAAAATCCCTTGAATCAAATTGTTTGATTCAAGGGATTTTTATACGAAAACCGCATTGCCATTAGTTGAGAAAACTCCTAAATAAATAGGATTTGAGGTGTCAGTCTTCTTTGTAATCTGCCGTCCACTATGGATACCCGAAGGCGCAGCCCGCCATTAAAAACCAACCACTACTCGTTAATTTTTTAACGTTGAGTTTTCCAATCTCAGAACAATGCGGTCGTTTTTTCTGATGCAAAGATATGATATTATTTTGGAATTGTATATCGTCGATAGTATTTTATAGTTAAATATATACTTCAGACAATTATTTAAGCATTCAGTCTCTCATTTAAAATGAGCCATGAAAAAACTCCAGCTAAAATTTCGTTATCTAAAAGAAAATATCTACTTTTGCAACTCTGATTAAAAAAGCACATTAACAAAAAAAGAATTAATAATATAATCTTATGTCGAAAAAAGAGGAAAAGAAGCACGACGAATTGGTAAACGTAGAACATGCATTGACTTCAACTGAGGCGTTTATTGAAAAATACCAGAAGCAAATATTAATGGGCGTAGGTGCTATCGTGCTGGTTGTTTTAATAGTCTTGTCATTCCGCAATTTTTATTTGCAACCACGTGAAGTAGCTGCTGAAAATGAAATGTACAAAGCACAAGCTTTTTTCGCTAAAGATTCTTTCCGTCTGGCTCTCGAAGGTCATGGTGTTGAAGCTATCGGTTTTAAAGAAATTGCTTCCGATTATGGAATTACCTCATCGGGTAAACTTGCATCTGCTTATGCCGGTATCTGTTATTATAAACTAGGACAATACGAAAACGCTGTCAAATATCTTTCTCAATTTGATGGTAAAGATACATACTTTACAACTTCAGTTATTGGTTTGACGGGCGACTGTTATGTAGAACTGGGTGAAACATCGAAAGCCATCAGCTATTTCGAAAAAGCAGCTGATAAAGATAATGTAGTGATGAGTCCTATATATCTCAAAAAGGTCGGTTTGGTATACGAATCGCTTAAAGAACCTGAAAAAGCAGAAAAAGCTTATACGACTATTAAAGAAAAATATCCTAAGAGTCCCGAAGCTGCCGATATTGACAAGTACTTAGCTCGAGTTCAAAAATAAGATTTTTTTGAAACAACAAATCATAAATGAAAAGCTGCTTCAACAAAATGAAGTAGCTTTTTTGATATATAACAAATAGCTTATTGTTTGTAATTAATCATTAACCATTAAATGTATGGCCACACAGTATCACAATTTATCAGATTACAATGCAGACTTAATGCCTGACAAAAAAAAAGTGTCCGATCAGCAATATGCTATTGCCGTAGCCGATTGGAATCCTCAAATTACTCATGCTTTACTTCAGGGTGCTATCGATTCTCTGATCGATAATGGTGTTAGAGATTCACAGATAAAAATAGTTCATGTGCCTGGTACTTTTGAACTAACTTTTGCTGCCAAGCAATTGTTGGATGATTATTATTGTATTATTGATAATATTAAGGTGCACAAATACTCGGCTATTATAGTTCTTGGTTGTGTAATTCAGGGAGATACACCTCATTTCGATTATGTATGTCAGGGTGTAACTTATGGTATTTCAAACCTCAATACACGTACAGATGGCTGTCCTGTTATTTTTGGAGTCCTCACGACCAGTACCTTACAACAGGCACTTGATCGTGCTGGTGGAATCCATGGAAATAAAGGCGTAGAAGCCGCTGTTACAGCCATAAAAATGGCAAATATAATTTGGTAGTCTTGATAAATTAAGCTATCTTTGCACTGCTTTTGAAAAGGACAATGGGCAGTTACCAAAGTGGCCAACTGGGGCTGACTGTAACTCAGCTGTCTTTCGACTTCGGAGGTTCGAATCCTTCACTGCCCACTATCAAATTTGCAATTGACCAATTATAGATGTACAATTGAAATGCGAGAATTCTTCTCAACACAATTGTAAATCGTAAATGGGTAAATTGTAAATTAAATTGCGGAAGTAGCTCAGTTGATAGAGCATTAGCCTTCCAAGCTGAGGGTCGCGGGTTTGAGTCCCGTCTTCCGCTCTCAATAAAAAAGAGATTCTGACTTTGGTTGGAATCTCTTTTTCAGTAATAACTACACAGCATGGATCCCAGCATCCGTCTTCTTGATAAAGATCTTTAATATTTGCTTGCAGTTAGCTCAAAAATAAAGAGGCTGTCTAATATTTTTTAGACAGCCTCTTTGGTTATAAGTAAAAGTTGTTGTTTTTAAAAGAATGATGAAACCAGAAGTGTTACAGACAATCCAATCAAAATGATGATGGTAGCCCAACCTATAGCATTTTGCCATGTTTTGTTTACGTATTCTCCCATCACTTCCTTGTTGTTTACCAGCAGTATCATACAAAGTAAAACCACAGGAAGCAATAATCCGTTGGCAACCTGCGACCACAATGTGATCAAAATAAGTGGCGCATTAGGAATTAGTATGATAGCTGCGCCAAGGATGATGATGAACGTAAATAACCAGTAAAACTGCGGAGCTTCTTTCCATTTTTTGTCAATTCCAGCTTCAAATCCAAATGCTTCGCATACGTAAAATGCTGTTGCAACAGGTAATATAGTTGCAGAGAAAATAGATGCAACAAACAATCCGAAAGCAAAAGTAATTGATGCTAAATCACCGGCAATGGGCTTTAAGGCCATTGCTGCATCTTTAGCTTCGTTAATTGCGATTCCTTTTATGTGTAGGGTTGAAGCACAGGCTATGATGATAAAAAATGCAACTACCACGGTGATAACACTACCGATAATAACGTCCCACAAGGTGTATTTATAATCAGTAATTTTCAGTCCTTTTTCAATTACAGCCGATTGCATGTAAAACTGCATCCAAGGGGCAATTGTGGTACCTATGATTCCAATAACTACGGCAAGATATTCTTTGTTATATTTAATATCCGGTTTAATCATTGCTTGTCCAATGTCATGCCAATGTGGTTTCCCCATAATAGCCGAAACTACATATACTAAAAGAAAAGCACTAAAGATAAGAAACACACGTTCGCTGAATTTGTACGTGCCTTTCACAACCAACCACCAAACCAACACGGCTGAAACAGGAACGCTAATATACTTGCTAATATCAAAGACCTGCATACTACCTGCTACACCAGCAAATTCGGTGGTGGTATTACCTATATCGGCAATTAACAGTCCAACAAATATGAAGAATGTGATTTTTACACCGGCATTTTCACGGATTAAATCGGCTAGTCCTTTGCCAGAAACAATACCCATGCGGGCATTCATTTCCTGAACCACCACCAATACAATGAATGCAGGTATCATGGTCCACAGTAAGTTGTACCCGTACATGGCACCTGCAATGGAGTAGGTGGTAATTCCACCTGCATCGTTATCCACACTTCCGGTAATAATTCCCGGACCTAAAACGGCTAAAAAGAGAACCAGATTTCGCCAGATGTTTTTTCTTCTTTTTGTGAATTCGCTATACTGCATCAACGCCATGATCTACCTCCTTTCTTTGTTTTTCCTTTGTACATTAAATCTTCAACGATATCATCTATCACCACCATTCCCATTAATGTATTTTCAGCATCAGTTACCGGTATAGCTAATAGATCATATTTTGAGATTATAGAGCCCAGTGTATCAATTTTGTCTTCGTCCTTTACACAGATAATGTCTGTATTCATAATTTCCGAAAGAGTCATTGTTGGTAATGAAATAACTAAATCTCTTAATGATACCGTTGCGATAAGTTTCTCTTCAGGATCTGTAATGAATAACGAATAAATCATATCTGCTTCCGGCTTTTGGATGCGTAGTTCATTCAGGGTTTCTTCAATGGTCATATCCTCACGGAAAGATAGGTAATCGGTAGTCATGAGGCTACCAACTTCTTTGTCCTCGTATTCCAACAGTTCTCGAACTTCTTCCGAAGATTCTTTTTCCATTTCGTTGAGCAGTAATTCCACTGTTTCGTCCTCCAGCTCATCGAATAAGTCAGCAACTTCATCGGCTGGCATTTTTTCCAATACATCAGCAGCTTTACCAATAGATAAGCTTTCGATAATCTGAGCCTGTGCATAAGGTTCCATTTCTTCCAGTACGTCGGCTGCCTTTTCCTCATCAAGCGATTCAAATACTTTTGTACGCGATTTGGAACCCATTTCCTCAATGATGTCAGCGAGGTCGGATGGATGGAGCCGTTGTAGTTTGTTGGTGGAGTAGGAAAGCTTAATATTGAAATTTGAGCTGTCGAATGCTTCAACATCGTCCCACAAAATATAACGCGTGGGCAAATTCAGCTTTACCAAACTTAATACATTGTTGACCAGATCGGCAACGCCCATGCGTCTGAATAGACCTTCGGTGCCGATGTCAACAGCAATGGCATAAGTCCCCGAAGCTATCGAGACTAAACGAATGTCATTTACGCGCACTAGTTTGCGACCATTTATGTCTACAATTTGTCGGTCCAGAATATTCTTTACCAATGGTAAACAATTGTCAACAATTGAATCGGGAAGAAAATCGGTTTGGTAGCAAACGAAAGAGAAACCTCTTAATTTGCTTTCTATTTTAACAAACTCAAAGTTTAAATAACGGATGTCACCGTCTATTTTAGTCTTAAGTCCTACAATAACCGGCCTGAAAGCCTCTTCGTGTGAGGGGCCCGGTTGATTGGTATTTACGATTATGTCCATGACTTTGCCCAAACGGGTTCCGTTCACGTCATAGATCTTACAGCCTGTAATCTGGCTTAAGTAAAATGTGATTTGTGATGTCATTGCCACCTCCTTTTTTTGTAGATTTAGAAAGTTGGCTGTAGGATAAATGCGAACAGACGACTCCCTAAATCAGGGTGTTTTTTACTAAATTTTGTATCGCAGGGTCGTCGTCCATAATTGGATATTTTTTTAAATTCGGCGCAAAGATAACCTTATTTTCTTTATTCAATCCTCTGTAAATAATACTTTAACTCTTTTTTTTGATTTTCAGTACCTGTATCTGTCTTATTTCTCTGAAGTGAAATACTAATGTCACAGAAGCTTACTCACAACTGTTTGTTACCACTTTCCATTCTGGATAGAAAAACATCAAAAGTTGTAATATATTCAATTTAGCCCCTATGAAATTCATTTTACCAATTATGAAATCGAATTTCATAACTGTTATATTCAATTTCACGATTATGAAATTCAATTTATTAACTGTTATATTCGACTTCTTTTATGTATTACATTTCCGATTGAGCTTTTTTATAGAAATATCTAGAGCTGGATGTAAAAACAAAGCCATTCAAAATGGAAGCGTATGCGACACCAAGTAAACCAAAAAAATGGACTGAGATTGAAATTACAATAATGTTGAAGCATAATGAAATCAGGCTTACATAAGCGTTGTATTCAATTTTACCCAACCCAAATATTGCTCCACTTTGTAGCTGAGTGAGTTGTCGTAGGCTCCATCCAATGGCTAACATCGGAAAATAAACCATTGATTGATCATATTTGGATTTAAATATCCAGTGAGTTAAAGGTGGGACGATTACTAATGCTGCCAGAAGAGATATAATTACCCCAGTGTACAGCAATTTATTGTATTTCTTAAATGCAGATGTAAACTGATCTTTTTGATTGGCTAATGATGAAAAATAGGGTGAAGCTATTTGCTGAACAGTGCCCGGGAATAGCCTTAAAATAACTGTGATCGTTAATGCAAAGCTATAATATCCAATATTCTGCATGTCTTTTATAAAGAAACTAAGCAGTATAATGTCAATATAGGCCGATATCTCAGATAGCAGGTTTGCAAACATTGAGGTTTTGGCATATTTCCAAAGTGTTGTGAATGGAGAACGGTTTTTTGTGGAGAAAGTTTTTGCGATGAATGCAGAACCGCAAACCCTGAAACATACAAACAGCATTAGTATAAAGCTTAAATTATATGCCAGATAATAACCTTTGATTCCGAGCCAGTAAGTGAACGAGATAATTGCAATGATGGCAATTAATTTATTCAAAATAGTCAGGTTTGATATTAATTTTATTTGCTTTGTAGCATGAAAATAAGCTACGAATACCATAAATAATGAATTGGTTACGATTGGGAATAGTCCCAGCGGAATGAGAGTTCGGATGATTTTATCGGTGGAGAGAATGCCGAAAGCGTTTAAAATAATGATTATAAAATAAAGGCTCAATGTCGATAAGATGGTAAATAACAATGCCGATTGGAATATTTTCTTTTTATTGCTAAAGCTCCTCTCTTCTGAACAGAGTTTTAAAACAGATGTGTTGAATCCCATTCCGGCTACTATTGAGAATATTGATAAATAAGTTTGTATGATTTTTATTCGCCCCATGTCAGCAGCTACCAGAATACCTGCTACGAATAATTGAGAAGCAAATGAAACCAATTGTATGAAAATATTGGCCGATAAGAGATGGAAGAATCCTCTTTTATAAAACTGCCGAAATAGATTTAGTTTGTTGTTGATGGAAGCATTCATTTATTTGAAATAGCATTTTTATAAATAGTGAACAACTGCATTCCAATGTTAGAGTAGCTGAATTTCTCTTTAGCATTAGCTTTAATTAAATCCGAATCATAGTTTTGAAAGTTATCAAGCAAATAATTCATTTTGTCTTTGAGATTGTTTTTATTATTGGTTGTGAGTAATATACCGTTACTTTCATCTATGTATTCAGGAGCAGCACCTACGCAAGTGCTCAATACAGGTTTTCCACAAGCTAGGCTTTCTGCAATGACAACTCCGGCAGTTTCAAAATTTGAAAATAACACAAAAAAATCACTATTTTGTATCCAGTTGGCCACTTCCTCAGATGTTTTCTCTCCTAAGAAATGAATAATACCCGTTGGAAAATCAAGTGTATTAGCATATTTTTTTACGCTGTCAAAATCAATACCTGTACCAATGAGCATTAGTTCAAAATCCTGACGTAGTTTTGATAACTCAAAAACGGCACGAATAATTCCTTTTACATTTTTGGCTTCTTCATCAAAGCAAGAAACATGTATAATCCGTTTTTGGGGACGATGGACAATTGTGTTTTCATTGAAGAAAACATCATCCACAACATTATTTACCACGATGTAATTGTTGTGAAATAACTTATGAACTAACATGGCTTTTTTTAGATTCTCAGAAACGGGTAAAATAACACTTGCATTTCTTATCACCTGCCTTGTTATCAGTTTTCTAAATAAACCTTTAAAAGAATTGCGTTCAGGAAGGTATCGGGACCAATGTTCAGTAATAATGTACGGAATTCCTGTTCGCAATTTAAATAAATAAGCTACAAAAGCAGTTCTGGTAAGGATGTTGGCATGAAGAATATCTGGTTTAAAACCGTCAGAGGAAATCTGTTTATATCCTTTCCGGTAAGCTCTGTAATAATTAATTGTGTTCGAAAGTTTTGAGTATATATTTTGTCTACTGACCGGATAATATACTATTAGCTCGCTTAAGTTGTTTTGAGTTTTACTGTCGATCTCAAAATCGGAAATATTTTCATCAGCTTGAATATAAAGTACTTTTACCAGACAATATAGACTAACAGCTTCAGCGTGCTTTTGAACAAACAAGCCAAGCATTGGATCGTTTCGGTGCGGATACCACTGCGATAAAAAGAGTACTTTTGTTATTCCTGATTTCATTTGCGAATAAGAAACGATGGTCGGAAGCGTTTGAGAATATAATAGGGATGATATTTAGCTCCAAAGCCTCTGTATAATCGAGCAATGCCTTCAACTCTTGAACCTTCAAAGTCAAGAACGTAGTTTTTCTCCGCATGTTTGTGAATCAAATAATCTATTAAGAAAAACATAGCGGATGATTTTCGCCCTTCAGTACTGGATGTGGAAAGTAAATATGTTAACCTATTGCTGCTTTCTAACAAACATAAACCCGCCACTAAATGGTTTTCCGCCGAAAAGACCCCATATAGTATCAAAGCATTTTCAGATATTCCTTTTTCAATTAATCTTTTCAGTATTGGTTGATGGGGCGATAGATAATGCTTATCTACCGAAAAGAAAAAAGCTAAAAAACTCTCTTTTGTTATGTTTGGTTGTACTCTTAAACTCTTAGTATTTGATTTCTCGATGTTTCGCTTACAGTTCTTCGAATATGCGGAGAAAATGTCTTTGTAAGGTTTATTTAAATCAAGTATGAAGTTGGGGTAAATAAGTGCTTTTTCGTAGAAGTTTTGTTCATTTAAATTGAGCTCGTAGCTAAAATAAGGAATCTCTTTCATGAAAGTCTCCACTACTTCTTCGTTGATCTCATTTTTAGAGAAAATTCCAAGTTGTTGAGTCAGAAGAGGCTGTACCAGGTAAGGAAAACCATATCTGCTTTTTACCGGTAATGGCATAACATACTCATAATCTGTGCTTACAAGAGCTTCCCAATCGGGAGATACTGCATCCAGATACCACGAAAAAGCATAAGTCAAATGATTCTTTGACTCTGATATGCAAGTATCCCACCGTTTAAAATCAATAGATTTGTTTCTTAGATGTTTTAGCTTCATGTAAACAGGCTTAACAGATGTGTAAACAAAAGTAATTGATTCTGTCATATTACCAGCTGAAATCACCGTTAATTTAAAACGAATAGAAATTGATTTTGGTCTTTATCCTAAGTGGTTTTATTATTTTTAAGTGATTATTTTTTTATTCAGAAAGAAAGCAGTATTTTTGAACGTTCAATTCAATATTAACATGTAATCATATGGCTAAAGAAGTAGTGGCAAATACCGGTGCAACCTACAATGCACTTACGAATGGCAGCAAAGTTGTTGGCGAAATATTTGCAGATAGTGATTTTAGAATAGACGGAGAAGTAGAAGGTAAGATAACCTGTAGTGGAAAGGTGGTTATTGGTCAGAAAGGCTATTTGAAAGGATTAATTTCGTGTGCCAATGCTGAAATTATAGGGACAGTTGATGGTGATATTGTTGTAACTGAAACTTTGTCTCTTCGCTCAACTGCGGTTATAACCGGAGATGTGAAGACAAAGATTTTGTTGGTAGAACCAAATGCTATCTTTAATGGAACTTGTTCAATGAAAGATCCTTTAACTTCATCACAAGCTGAATAAGTGCATATTGATTGACAATAAAACAAAACGACTATTTAGTTGTTTTGCTATAAAATATACAGCGTTGGAGTAATAAATACTTCAACGTTTTTGTTTAAATTCTATATTGAAAAGAGATTATGAAAGATATTAAATACAAAGCATTTGTAGTTGAAGAGTACGATGGTAAATTTGTTCAGGCTATTCAAACTTTGTCAACCGATAATTTGCCAGTGGGCGATGTACTTGTTCGGGTTCATTATTCTTCAATTAATTATAAAGATGCTCTTTCTGCAACTGGAAATAAAGGTGTAACTAAAAGCTATCCGCATACGCCGGGAATTGATGTGGTTGGGGTAGTAGAATATTCAGTTGATGATAAATTCCGACAGGGAGATGAAGTTATTGTAACAGGATATGACTTAGGCATGAACACTGCAGGTGGATTTGGTCAGTATATTCGTGTTCCATCAGAATGGGTGGTTAACCTACCGAAGGGATTGACTATGAAGGAGGCTATGATCATTGGTACTGCCGGTTTTACAGCTGGAATTTCGTTGACACGCTTGAGTCAGCTAGTTAAACCATCTGATGGAAAAATCATTGTTACCGGAGCAACCGGTGGAGTGGGATCGGTAGCTATATCTTTGTTAGCTAAATTAGGCTATCAGGTAGTTGCTGTTTCAGGAAAAGAAACAGAGTCGGAGTTTCTACATAAACTTGGTGCTACGGAAATAATTTCGAGGAACGATTTTCAGACAGTTGATAAGCGCCCTATGCTTTCGGCACGCTATGCAGGAGCTATCGATACGGTTGGAGGCCCAATACTTGAGAATATTCTGAAAGCTCTTATGCCTCTGGGAGCTGTTACAACGTGTGGTAGTGTGTCTTCTACTCAACTAAACATGACCGTATTTCCATTTATTTTACGTGGAATAACTCTGATAGGTATATCGGCACAAAACTACCCGACAAATCTTCGCGAACCTTTATGGAAAAAGCTGGCAACAGACTGGAAACCTGATAATTTATTGGACTTGTACAATGAAATATCATTGGAAGAACTGAAAGATACTTTAGAGAATATTTTAGCCGGAAAACTAAAAGGCCGAACCATTGTAAATCTGTTGGATTAATAACTATTTATCCCGGTTTATGACGTGATTTCAATAGGTCTTATCTCTGATTTAAATTGATAGAAACCAATTGATTTCTAGTTTACATATAGTTAATTCAGTCTGGAACAATCTAAAAAGCTTCGAAATCAATCAAAGTTCAAATCTTTTTGTACAAAACTCTTTTATTAATGAAAAAAAAAGCGCAATTTTGCACTTTATTTCTGATAGACTTTTAACCTCATTTTTATAACCCTTCTCCGAATGGCATTAGCAAACGAGAATTATTTAAAAACTCCCGAAATCTATTGTTTTGACGAAATTGAGAAGCGCGTTAACGCTTTCAAAGTTTTACATCCAAACGCAAAAATCATTCGTTTAGGAGTGGGCGATGTTTCTCGCCCATTGCCAAACGAAGTTATTCTTGCTATGCATAAAGCTGTGGACGAAATGAGTAAAGTTGAGACTTTTAGAGGCTATAGTCCACCTCAGGGTTATGATTTTCTGATTGAGAAAATTCTGAAGGAATATCGGTCGATAGGTGTCTCGCTGGATAAAGATAGTGTTTTTGTAAACGATGGAGCCAAGTCGGATATTGGAAATATAGGGCATATTTTAGGGCGTGATAATATTATTGCCATTGCCGATCCGGTTTACCCTGTATATGAAAATGCAACTATCATGAGTGGTAGAGCGGGCGAGCTTACTGATGAATTGAAGTGGAGTAATGTAGTTTATCTGCGTTGCACGGAAGAAACCGGTTTTGTACCCGAGTTGCCTTCGGAAAAAGTGGATGTGATTTACCTTTGTAATCCGAATAACCCGACTGGAAGTGCAATGACCAAGTCGGAACTTAAACATTGGGTGGATTATGCTATTGAACATCAAAGTATAATTGTATACGATGGAGCTTATCAGGCTTATGTAAATGAGCCGGATATACCGCGTAGTATATATGAGATTAAAGGAGCTCGGAAAGTGGCGATAGAAATAAGAAGCTATTCTAAAACAGCCGGTTTTACCGGTTTGCGTTGTGGATATTCTGTTTTTCCTCAGGAGCTTATGGTTTATACAAAATACGGGGAAGAAGTGCCATTAATTAAACTGTGGAGCCGTCGGAATGCAAATTACACCAATGGTGTTTCGTATATAGTTCAGCGGGGTGCAGAAGCTATTTATTCGCGTAAAGGCAAGGCCGAGACTCAGGAACTGGTGAATTATTATCTCACAAATGCTTCACTTCTTCGAAACGAATTACTTTCAATCGGTTTTGAGGTGTATGGTGGAACCAATTCACCGTATGTGTGGTTTAAAACAGCTTATAATCAATCTTCATGGAAGTTCTTTCAACAATTACTCTATGAGAATCATATTGTTGGTACTCCGGGAGTGGTTTTTGGATCTGCCGGTGAAGGTTATATGCGTTTTACAGGCTTCAGCAGCAGAGAAGATATATTGCTGGCTGTGGAAAGACTAAGAAAAGGAGTATAAATAAAGAATTAAGACAATAAAAATCATATTAGCAAATAAACAAAAGTATGTGTGGAATTGTAGGTTATATTGGGAATAAGCAAGCCTATCCCATTCTTATTAAAGGTCTTCAACGACTAGAGTATAGAGGTTATGACAGTGCAGGAATAGCGTTGATACATGGCGATGAACTGAATGTTTATAAAGCCAAAGGAAAAGTTGCTGATTTGATCCAGTCTGCAGAACATAAAGATATTGAAGGAACTATAGGAATTGCACACACACGTTGGGCAACGCATGGTGAACCGAATCAGGTGAATGCTCACCCACATTGCTCTCAATCGAAAGAACTGGCATTAATTCACAATGGTATTATTGAAAATTATGCTATTCTCAAACAGGGTTTAACTGAACATGGTTATACTTTTGCTAGCCAAACGGATACTGAAGTATTGGTTCAACTGATTGAATATGTAAAGAAATCGAATAATGTTGATTTGACTACAGCTGTGCAGCTGGCTCTTAATCAAGTAGTAGGTGCTTATGCTATTGCTGTTATTGAAAAAAATCACCCGGATGTAATTGTAGCTGCCCGTAAAGGTAGTCCGTTGGTGGTGGGAATTGGCGAAGATGAGTTTTTTCTGGCATCCGATGCAACTCCGATTGTTGAATATACAGACCAGGTGGTATATATAGGCGAAGAGGAAGTTGTAACGTTGCAACGCGGCAAACAACTGAAGATTAAAACCATTGGAAATGTAGAAAAAACTCCTGAGATTAAAAAGCTCGAAATGACTTTGAGCCAGTTGGAAAAAGGTGGTTTCCCTCATTTCATGATTAAAGAAATATTTGAACAACCTAAAACACTGGCCGATAGTATGCGTGGCCGTGTAAATGTTGATGAAAACAATATTAAACTGGCCGGTTTTATCGATAATAAAGATAAATTCATGAATGCCAAACGTATCATTATTACAGCTTGTGGTACATCATGGCACTCGGCATTGATTGGTAAATATGCTATTGAAGAATTTGCAAGAATACCGGTTGAAGTAGAGTATTCGTCAGAGTTTCGCTATCGTAAACCGGTGATTGATCCGGATGATGTGGTGATTGCTATTTCTCAATCGGGAGAAACCGCCGATACATTGGCTGCTGTAGAGTTGGCAAAATCCAAAGGAGCCTTTATCTTCGGAATCTGTAATGTGGTTGGTTCATCTATTCCACGCAATACACATTCTGGATGTTATACACATGCCGGACCGGAAATCGGGGTGGCTTCAACCAAGGCGTTCACAGCTCAGGTTACTGTGCTAACAATGTTGGCCATGATGATAGGGCAAGAAAAAGGTACGTTGAGTAAAGAAGATTATCTGAAAGTAGTATATGAGCTGGCTCGTATTCCTGAAAAGATTAAAGAAATTCTGAAACAGGATACCCGCATTGCCGAATTTGCGAAAACATTTACCTATGCACAGAACTTTATTTACTTGGGTCGTGGTTATAATTTCCCGGTAGCTTTAGAAGGTGCATTAAAATTAAAGGAAATCTCTTATATTCATGCCGAAGGTTACCCGGCTGCAGAGATGAAACATGGTCCTATTGCTTTAATCAGTCAGGAAATGCCGGTGGTAGTAATTGCTACCAGTGCGGGTATGTACGAAAAAGTGGTAAGCAATATTCAGGAAATAAAAGCCCGTAAAGGTAAGATCATTTCTATTGTAACTGATGGTGACTTGGTGGTGAGCAGCTTGTCGGACTATACAATCAGTATTCCGGAAACGGAGGAGTGTCTGGTGCCTTTGTTGGCAGCCATTCCGCTGCAGCTTCTGGCGTATCATATAGCAGTTGTCAAGGGTTGTAATGTAGATCAACCGCGTAATTTGGCAAAATCTGTAACTGTAGAATAATGTCATAAACAACCCCTGCGCAAAACGTTGGGGTTTTTTATTTAATGATTGGCGTTGAGTTAGCGTGATATGCCAATTTAAGTATTGTTTTTATTTTTCAAACAACTTATTTACTTATTTACTCGTTTACTTGTTCACTGTCTTGTAACTTGTAACTCAAAAACTTGTAACTTTTATATTATGTGCGGAATAGCAATGGTCAGGCTTTTGAAGCCTTTGGATTATTATCAGAAGAAATACGGAACATGGCAATACGGCTTGCAAAAGATGTATTTGCTAATGGAAAAACAGCATAACCGTGGGCAGGAAGGTGCTGGTATAGCTACCGTAAAACTGGATATGCCCTCCGGCGAAGAATATATCTGGCGCGAAAGGATGGAAGGTAAAAATGCTATTCAGGATATTTTTGCCGAGATAAATAAGAAGATGGCCCTGACTTCGGATGAAGTGTATTCGAGTGCAGAACGATCGAAGTCTGAGTTACCCTTTGCCGGTGAACTGTATATGGGTCACTTGCGTTACAGTACCACTGGTAAGAGCGGGTTGTCGTATGTACATCCATTCCTGCGTCGTCACAACTGGAAAAACAGAACATTGGTGTTGGCTGGTAACTTTAATCTGACCAATGTGGATGAACTGTTTGAGCAATTGACTCTGAAGGGACAACATCCACGCGATAAAGGTGATACTTTCCTTATGCTGGAATCGCTCGGTTTTCAGCTCGATCAGGAAGTGCAAAAAGAATATGACAACATCAAAAAACGTTATTCCAATGATTTGGTTATAACACATAAGATTGAAGAAAATCTGGATATAGCTTCGTTTATCCGTAAGTCGGAGAAATCGTGGGATGGAGGATATGTGATTTGCGGTATGCTGGGTCATGGCGATTCGTTTGTTTTCCGCGATCCGAAGGGAATTCGTCCTGCATTTTATTATATTGACGATGAAATAGTGGTAACAGCATCGGAACGTCCGGTGATTCAAACTGCTATGAACGTAAAAGAAGAGGATATCAAAGAGCTGAACCCGGGTGAAGCTATGATTATCAAAAAAGATGGTACGATTAAATTCGAAACTATCCGTCCGGCTGCTTCCGAACTGGCTAAATGCTCATTCGAACGTATTTACTTTTCGCGTGGTAGTGATATTGATATCTACCGCGAACGGAAACAACTGGGGCGGTCGTTAGCGCAGCCCATTCTTAAAGCCATTGGCAACGATGTGGAAAATACCGTGTTTTCGTTTATTCCCAATACGGCCGAAGTGGCTTTTTATGGTATGGAAGAAGGGATTAAAGCTTCTACCAATAAGCCTATCCGCGTTGAGAAAGTACTTATTAAAGACATAAAACTGAGAACCTTTATTTCGAAAAACGATGAACGGAATGATTTGGCAACTCACGTTTACGATGTGACTTATGGTTCTATCCGTCGTGGAAAGCAGGATAACCTGGTGGTGATCGATGATTCTATTGTACGCGGAACCACGCTGAAGCAAAGTATTCTGAAGATATTGAACCGCCTTGAGCCGAAGAAAATAGTTATTGTTTCGTCGTCTCCACAAGTACGTTTTCCCGATTATTACGGTATAGACATGCCCCGGATGAACGAATTTTGTGCTTTCCGGGCTGCTATTGAGTTATTGAAAGAAACAGGCAGACAAAGTATAATTGATGCGGTGTATCACAAATCGAAGGCACAGGAAAATTTACCTAAAGAAGAGGTAATAAACTTTGTTACTGAAATATATGCGCCTTTTACGCAGGATGAAGTTTCGAAGAAGATAGCCGAGATGTTGACTCCGGGTGATGTTGAATGTCCGGTAGAATTGGTTTATCAAACCATCGACGGCCTTCATAATGCTTGTCCAAACCATAGTGGCGACTGGTATTTCTCGGGGAACTATCCAACTCCGGGTGGTAACCATTTAGTAAATAAAGCTTTTATCAATTATTACGAAGGAAAAGACAATAACTGATCTTTGCGAGTAGTTACGAGTTACAAGTAAGTGGGTAGCAGGTAGTCTGTAGGTTTGAATGTTATCCATGAAAAGAATCCATTAATTATCATTGATTACTTACTCCTGATCGGTTTTAATATAAATAAATGACCTCACTCTGATGCAGTTTTGTGCAATGAGTGAGGTCGTTTTTATCCGGCCTTATTGCTCCCCGTTGTTCGTGCTGTGCGATAGCCTCATGCAAGCCTGTCCGATATTACCTGCAAGCACCTTCTTGTCTTCCCGTCCCATGACCTTTGACCAGTACTAGTCAAACTATTTGACCTATACTAGTCAATGCCTTTGACCAGTACTGGTCAAGGGTTCGCACTAACACTATACAGATGGACGCGTATGAGCGTGCGCGTTAGTGTGTGCTTAGGCTGCCGGAGTACCTTTACCGTCCGTGCTGCAGGATGTGCTCTTAGCGATAAAAGTAGGTTGTAGTTTTGCTGTTCACAACACGTTGCTAATGAATATTAATCTGAGTTAGGGAGAAACTACATAGGGTCTGCTGAAAAACTCATGCAGTCATTTTTAAATTAGATTACGGTGCGCTGCACCTTAAACTTATCTGTAAAATCAAATTTCAACAAAGATTCCGCCACTCTGTGGCTTTGATAGGGTGCAGCGCATCCTAATATTTGTAGCGAGAATATCAATTCAGCGTATTAAAGGTGCAGCGCACCGTAA
>WSSedL1CaDRAFT_10000646_pt1 | contig 23644 bp, 19 predicted proteins | sample WetSurSL1Cattail_FD_9464 | JGI IMG/M metagenome (IMG submission 9464)
TANTATCTCAAAAGGAATGCGATAGCATACTACTCACATCGGAAAAAGAGAAACATGAATTTTGCACTTGTTGAGACGGGTTAGCTTTCGCTGTAGTACTACTTGTTATTAACGGCACTACCCCTCATTATTATTGCAATATTTGTGTTCAATATTTCCATTATGACCCTGAAAAATGAGGTGTCAGCCTATGTTGCCAATACACTCGAGCAGGTCAATAACAACATTGATAACACATTTGTCCAGCTTTCAAATATAGCGGCAAACATCGGACTGGATGAAAGTATTCAGGGTATTCTGAAAAAAGATTCTTCAAGATCACTAAAAGAAAAAATTCAGGATGATGAAAAAGCTGCAGAAATTATTGAAAATGCAACAATTAACTTCACCAATATCGAAGCACTTCATATATTCAGCTATAATGGAGAAGTGTACAGCATGAAAGGAGCGAGCAGCTCTTTAGTGGCGGATTATAACTTCACACGAAAAAAATGGTTTGAAAAAATGAAACAATTAAAAAAGAAAAGTCTGATCCTGCCCACTTATATTCAGACAGATATCACGGAAGAAGGCAATAATCGCAAAGTATTTGGTTATATTATGGAAATTAATGATGTGCAGACCAATAAAAATATTGGGTACTTGATGGTTGAGATGGATATCAGCGTTTTTGCAAGTCTTTTACAAAGCATCTCTTCAAATCAGACGATCATTATAGATGACAATAAAACAGTCATCTATCACACACAATCCGAATACATATCTTCCCAGTTTCAAACAAATTATGTGAGCGAGCTGCTGGAAAGAAAAGCAGGTCATATGATCAGTAAATTAAATGCCGGGGAACAAATGATCACCTTTAATACATCGGCTAATACGGGTTGGACAGTGTTAAGTGTCATTCCGACAAATATTCTATTTTCCAAAATTAATAGTTTTAAGTTGGCCATGGTTTATACAATTATTCTGTGTATTCTTTCCTCCATTGTTATCGCCATATTAATGAGTAACACCGTAACAGAGCCGATATCACTTTTGAAGAGCCGCATGAAGATGGCCGAATCCGGGGACTTCGACATACAGATCGACGTAAAAAGCAAGGATGAGATTGGTGAATTAAGTATAAGCTTTAACAATATGATTGCCCGTATTAAAAAATTGATTCAAAGAGTCTACCAAACGGAGATTTTGCGGAAAGAGGCCGAACTTAGCGCTCTCCAGGCCCAGATCAACCCGCATTTCTTATATAATACCCTGCAGATTATGGATATCATGGCTGAAGAAAAAGGCGCCGATGAAATATCGGGTTCCTGCCGGGCGCTTGCAAGGATTTTCAGGTACAGTATCAGCAAAGGGCAGGGCTTTGTATCCTTGAAGGAAGAAGTTCTGCATGTAAAGAATTATGTTTATATACAACAATTAAGGTTGGGGGATCTGCTAAAAGTTAAATATAACATCGATGATCAGCTTTACAAGTATGAAATAATCAAGCTGGTATTGCAGCCGTTGGTTGAAAATGCTATCCTGCATGGTATTGAAAATAGCGGCAGAAGCTGCGTTATTAAAGTATCTGCAACAGTGGAAAGGCAGAGTCTGATTATTGATGTTGAGGATGATGGAGCAGGTATGGAGGAAGATGAACTCAAAAAGGTGCAGCACAGTCTGTATCAGGAAGCGGAAGATGATCCGGGAAGCACTAAAAGCGGTATTGCACTTCGCAATGTTAATAACCGGATTAAACTTTACTATAGTGACCAATATGGAATGTCCATACAGAGTATAAGAAATGTAGGAACAAAAGTAACTTTGGTACTCCCTGCAAAAATATTTGTGTAACTGGAAGCGAGGTAAGCGATGACCAGGTTTCTGATAATTGACGATGAAGCAATCATAAGAAGGGGCATTCGTAACAAGATATTAAGGCTTATTACAGACGCTGAAATTATTGGTGAGGCAAAGGACGGTGAAGAGGCCCTTGCAATGACGGAACAACTCCGGCCGGATATTGTCATTACCGATATTAAAATGCCCAAGGTAGATGGTCTTTTATATATTGAAAATTCCTTGAAGGTTTCCTCGGATACTTATTTTATAGTAGTAAGCGGGTATCAGGATTTCGCTTATGTGCAAAAAGCTCTGAAACTTGGTGTTTGTGATTATTTACTAAAGCCGATAGAAGATGAAGATTTGAAAAAAGCAGTGGATCAGTTAATTGAAAAAATAAGCTTCAATAAAAAGCAGCTATTGTACCTGGAAAGTTTAAAGGAAAAAATTTCCTACAATGAAATCCTATATAGAAATAATTTGCTTACAAAGTTAGTGAACGGTTCTCTGAAAGATATTGAATTACTAGACCATTATAGTGCTTTTATATCTGCTCGGCAGTATCTGATTTGTTCGATAAGACTTGAGCGAACGTCGTTGAATTCGAACAGTATTTCAGAAAATGAGTTAGTCCGGTTAACAGCCAATATGTTTGAGGAGACTGTGTGTGAAGTCGTTCCATGTATCTCTTTCGAAGAAGAAGGGGTTGAACAATCCTTTGTATCAGTCCTCTATGGTTCCCAATTAAGTGAAAATGCAGTGCCCGGAATTAAAAAAGCCATTGAATCTATTAATAATAAACTCAATATTGGAGTGTATGTTGGATTAGGAAGTGTTTATACGGATTTCGAAAAGATAAAGGAGTCCTATGCAGAATCGCAAATGGCGGTCATGCAGAAAATACTTTTCGAATCGAAAAAAATCATAACGTTTGAAGACTATTCCAAAGTAAAAAACAATGAATATGTTCTTCTGGAAAATAAAAAGAAGTTACTGGAGTCTTATTTGAAGGAAGGAGACTATAAAAATGTAACACATACAATTGACAGCATTTTTTCAGATATAGCTTCAAGCAGAATCGTATATTTTAAAGTAGCCTCTGTAACTTTGGAACTCATGTTTGTTATCATTAATACATTGAAAATATCAAGAAATTACGATCATACGGATTTAAACAGCAGGAGAATGGATTATTTCTTTCGTGAGTGCATCACCCTGGAGGATTTTCGTCTGATTGTGAGCTCCAGGGCCAGACAGGTTTGTGAATATTTAAGCCATAGCGCTACGGAAACAGGGAAAGGTATCATCGAAGAAATCTTAAACAGGGTTGAAGTGGAGTATTACAGAAATATAAAACTGATAGACCTGGCTAATGAATATTATATTAATCCGAGCTATTTAAGCCAATTGTTTTTACAACAAACCCAAAAAAATTTCAAGCAATATGTTTCAGAAATCCGGATTAAGTATGCTAAAAATTTATTGAGCAGTGAAGGGGGGGGGTCAGGCTTGAATTATTCCCTTATTAGCTTTACAATATTGATAGGAGGTGAATTTATGGCAAGAAAACCCAGAATAGAATATCCAGGAGCACTATATCATGTAATGTGCCGTGGAAATAATAGAGAATTTGTGCTGACAGAAGAGGAAAAACCGGAGTATCTGAGGCTTATCGGAAAATATAAAGAAAGATACAAATTTGATATTTATGCTTATTGTATTATGGATAATCATGCGCACCTACTGATTGAAACAGGGGAAACACCTCTTTCGAAGATAATGCAGGGAATTCAGCAGAGCTTCACACAGCATTACAACAAAAAATATGATAGAACAGGCCACATATTCGAACAGCGATACAAAGCACAGCTATGTGACAAAGAAAAATACTTGTGGCAGTTGATCAAATATATTCACTACAATCCAGTCGAAGCAGGACTCCATCAAGGATTGGATTACAAATGGAGCAGTCATAAAAACTATATTGCAGGAAAAAACGATTCTCTGCTGGATGTAGATTATATATTTAAGATGCTTTCAGATACTCCTGCTGAAGCAAAAAAGCGATATGCAGAATTTATGAATATTAAACCTGATAATGCGCCGACAGAAGAATGGCAGGTTGTGCAGGAAATAGGCAGTATACAGGAAAAGAAAATAGATAGAAGCAGGAAGGTCAGGATTGAAGTAATAATTGATGAAGTATGCAAAACAGCAGAGGTATCACTAGAGGAGATCGTACGAAGAACCAAAATGCAGAAATATTCCGATATCAGAAAAGCAATTGTTATACTAAGCGAGCGGTACGCAGACGTCTCAAATAAGGAGCTTTCAAAGAGGTTAAATATACCTCCGTCGATGGTATCTAAAATAAGAAGTGGAGAATGTCATGGTTCATATATAGTTGATGATTTGATAAGCATAATCGAAAATAAAGGAATAATTCAAGCCTGACCCCAACCTTCTGTATAAAAAAAGATATCGAGGATATATTCAGGGAGAAAATAGGCAGCAGGGTTGAAAAGCTGGTTGATACGGAATATGTTTATCAGCGTGTTGAGGATGTTCCCGAGGGATTTACAGTGCCGCCGGATAGGGTGAAACCATGGGGAACGGCACATGCGGTAATGAGCTGCAGAAATGCTGTTGACAGGCCTTTCGCCGTTATCAATGCAGATGATTATTATGGCAGGCATTCGTTCCAGCTGCTACATGATTATCTAAAGAATCTGGACGAACAAATGAAACCGTATCCTTTTTGTATGGTGGGGTTTCAGGTTGAAAATACGCTGACGGAGCATGGCTATGTAGCAAGAGGGGTCTGTACAGTCGGTACGGTTGGCTACTTGAAAGAGATACATGAGCGCACAAGGATACAGAAGTTCGGAAATGCAGCAAAATATACGGAGAATGGTGAAACGTGGATTGATATACCATATGGGAGTATGGTGTCCATGAATACGTGGGGTTTTACACCAAGCCTGTTCAGAGAGCTTGATGAAAGATTTCCTTCCTTCCTTCAGTCCAATGAACAAAATATTCTTAAGGCAGAATTCTTTCTTCCTACAGTTGTAGACAGCCTGATATCCGAAGGGAAAGCCAGCGTAAAAGTATTGCCCTGCAGCGAACGGTGGTACGGTGTGACTTATCAGGACGACAAGCCCGTTGTGAGGCAGGCCTTGAAAGATATGATTCATTCTGGAATATATCCGGAGAATTTGTGGGAGGAGTTCAAATGATTGATTTTCATAAAATAACCGCCAATTTTTGTTTCCCGGGAGAACTCATTGCAGCAAACCCTTATGGGTCCGGACATATAAATGACACCTATGCTGCTGTCTTTAGAGAAAAAGGCGGAAATACACGCCGCTACATCATACAGAGAATAAACCACATGGTTTTCAAAAGCCCTGAGAAGCTAATGGAAAATATCGACGGTATAACAAAACACCTGAGAATGAAGATCGTTTCTGCCGGGGGTGATCCTGAGAGGGAAACACTGAATATTATTCCCACACTTTCAGGTGAAAGCTTTTATAAAACGGATGAGGGTGATTACTGGCGCAGTTATATTTTTATTGAGGATGCACGCACCTATGACGTGGTAGAGAATGAAAGGCATTTTTATGCTGCAGGTAAAGCTTTTGGCAGGTTCCAGGAGCATTTAAGCGACTTCCAGGCAGAAAAGCTTTACGAGACGATACCTGACTTCCACCACACAGGCAGGCGATATGATGCCTTCATCCAAGCCGTAGAGAAGGACTCCATGAACCGTGCTGCCGAGGTAAAGGAGGAAATAGAATTTGTGACAAGGAGATCAGAGGATGCGTGGATTCTTGTCAATATGATGAAAAATGGAGCATTGCCATTAAGGGTTACACACAACGATACGAAATTTAACAATGTCATGATTGACGACAAGTCAGGAGAGGGAATCTGCGTAATAGATCTTGATACTGTTATGCCGGGGTCGGCTCTCTATGACTTTGGTGATTCCATCCGTTCCGGTGCAAATCCAGCAGCGGAGGATGAAAGGGATCTGTCTGAAGTTTGGATGGAGCTTTCACTGTATGAAAATTTCACCCAGGGCTATTTGGAATCGGCTCGTGCCTTCCTTACACCGGCAGAGCTTGAAAATATGCCATATGCCGCCAAATTGATGACGTTGGAATGCGGCATTCGGTTCCTGGCCGATTATCTCAATGGAGATGTCTACTTTAAGGTGCACAGGCAGGGTCATAATCTGGACAGGGCAAGAACCCAGTTCAAAATGGTTGTAGATATGGAAAACAAATGGGAACAGATGCATCAGGTTGTTAATCGGTATAGATAAGCCTGGATGTGCTGCATAGCAAGCTATTTTGATAAAAAAGGCTCGATGAATAATAGTAGATTAAAAACCAGCTTAGATGGCGGGCAGGGAAATATGAAAACGTCTATGAATATAATTGGCTTTATTAAAGATGACGACGGGGTTCTAAAGGCAGATATATTACTTAATAAAGAAAGTACTTATGCTAAGGAAAAATTAATCTAGCCGGTCTGGGTAGGTTTTCCTTTAGATGCTGTTGCCGGACAATACAAGGGGAAAGTAGAAGTGTTTATTCATAAGGGGTTTTCAAAGGAGCAAAAAGCTGGAGAACTGGAGTTTTCAATTGAAGTTTCCGATGTAGCCCTGCCTGATCCTAAAGAATATAACTTTTATCTGAATTTGTGGCAGCATAGCTCAAACATTTCAAAAAAACATGAGGTGCCTCTTTGGAGCGATGAACACTTTGCCGTGTTGGAGAATTATATAAAGTCACAACCCTGAGGCTCAAAGCATTATAAATAAAGCATATAAGAAGATTTTAAATTTAAAGAAGTAACTGAATTTCATGCTAGATATGGTAAAAAATAGAAGAATTAATAAGTTTGAAATATACAGATTATATGGATGCAGTAAAAATTATAATGGAAGGTATGTTAAACACAAGAAATGGAGGCGAACTTCAGGAAAAAACTTAAGACATCTCTATGCCACATTAATGTGATTCTTTTCTACACATTAGAAAAATGCTCGATCAGTCTTCGAAACCAATTGCCCTTGATAAATTCAACATTTATGATCCATTTGCAAGTATTTTCAACGAGCTTGATGTTTCATGCTGCCTGGCAAACAGGACTACCTTAAGGAAGCCGAAGCACTGTTGACAAAAAGGGAATTTGAGGTTTATACACTGTTGATTTCCGGTAAAACAGATATGCTGATCAGTGAAGCTTTATTTATTTCATTACATACGATAAAAACTCATAATAGAAATATTTATAAGAAATTAAAAGTATCCAACAGAGTGGAACTGATTCAAAAAATAACAGCTCATAATAGTTAGTTTTTTAGCCTTTCAACCGGCTATTTCTTAGATATCCCCCCTAAAATCCCCCCATGGCAGACTTACGTTAAGGCAGCCAATCCTATATAATTTAAGTAATGGCTTAGTGTATTGTAGATTTTGAATGTTTATCATTCTGAGTGCAGCGAAGAATCCTGGCCGGCTAAGATCCTTCGCTAACGCTCAGGATGACATTGCAAGCTATTTCATAAAAGTTCTGGAGTTTACAGGATACCAGGCTGAAAAAATTATAGCGGAAATGGGAGGTCATTATATGTTATTGAAAAAGGCAATTGCGGCTTTATTGTTGAGTGTTTTAATGATCACAAGTATTCAATTATCGTATGCGGCAGATGATTCGCTGGTCAGCATATCCGGCGCAGTTCTAAATGATCAATTGAATTTCAAGTTGAATGGTGTGAATGTAATTCCGGTAGGTGATGATGGAACACCGGTTTTGCCCATATCATATAATGGAACCACTTATCTGCCGATCAGGGCGATCGGATATTTGCTAGGTCTCGGGATTGATTACGAGGGAAGTACGAAGTCCGTACTCATTACAAGCTCCACATCCAAAGTACCGCCTGCGGCAATTCAGTCAACAAAAACGAATCAATTGATTCCCATTACCAATGTTGTTTTGAATAAAGCACTTAAGTTCAAACTTGACGCCCAACCTGTTATACCATCGGGAGATGATGGGACTCCGGTTCTTCCGGTTTCATATAACGGGACGACCTATTTACCGGTTCGGGCAATAGGAAACTTGTTGAATCTTGGCATTAGTTATGATGGAAATACAAAGACGGTCCTGATTACAAAACAAAATCCAGCGGGAGGTACGCCCATAACACAGAATCCAACGGGAAACACACCCGTAACACAAAATCCGGCGGGAAGTACAACAATAACCCAGTCAAAGGTGTGGAAGCTGAAGGAAGTTAAATTTACAGACGCTACAAGTTACAAAGAAAGTGTATTGATGGGAACGTCATCCTATATGTATGATACAATTGGATTTACAGGGGACCAGAATGATCTGATTATTTTTCATAATCGCAATGACAAGGAAACCAATAAGGCATTGGCAGGCATCAAATATCAGGTAACCTGGACAAATCCGCCTGAATATCTGGCGGTTGGTCAGACGAATGGATTGATTAGTATTTAAGAAAAGCTGGCATTGACATAAAGTCATTGCCGGCTTTTTTTTGCAGCAGAAAACCACCTGTTCAACTGGCCATGGATAAGCCTGTCAATGATAAATTCCTGAATTTTGATAATAATAATAGAAAATATATAAATGTAAACCTAATTGAATGAATTAAAGATCATATGCTGGAAATAGGATTCAAGTCATGCACCACGGTGATGTGCTGGTTGATAATCAATCAATGGGAACCTATATTGGTCCGGAACCGGATAAACTATGGAAAGTATGCTGAAAAGTATGTTAATATGAAACAAAGATATACTTTACAAAGAAATGGTTTGATCGAAATCACATATTACATACGTTTTCAGCTTCATTGGGAGGATTATCCATAGTGAGGGAGGGGCTATAAATGCCAAGGAAATTGCTTTTGATTATTTTTACAATGCTGCTGGTTTCTTCCCTTGTGCTCAATGTTTATTTTATATTGATTCGGGAAAATAATGAAGCGGGACCGGAAGAAGATATTGTATCAGGCAAAACCGAAGAATATATTTATGTAGCTGTGTTTAAAAATGATCCCATGATTGATAACCATGATCTTAAAGGGATGAATCAGTTTGCGGAAGATTATGATGTGAATGTTCAGATTATGGCGCCGGACAAGTACGATATAGAAGTACAGAAAAGGCTCCTGATAGAGGCAATTGATAAGAAACCGGCTGGCATCATGGTCTGCGGCACGGATCCAAGCTTAACAGAGAATATCGACATGGCAATTGATGCCGGGATTCCGGTCATCACCGTTGATGCGGATCTGCCTGACAGTAAACGCCTCGCATTTGTGGGCTCGGATTTTTTTGATGTCGGGGTACTTCAGGCAGAGGCGATGGTAAAGCTGATCGGTGGTAAAGGTACCGTTGCGATGATGGGAATGGCCGGGTTGGTTAATATGGAGGATGCTTATAAGGGCTTTAGAAGTGTTATGGAAAATTATAACGATATCATTGTTTTGGACGAATATAATGACGAATCCAATCAGGAGATCGCTGAAGCGATTACGAAGTCAATCATTGAAAAGTATCCAGATATTGCGGGTATTTCGGGTTTTGATTCCAATAGCGGACCGGGTATTGCAAAAGCACTGGAGGAGCTGGGTCAGGCAGGCAAGATCAATATGAAGTTGCGAAAGATACATTGCAAAGCATACTTGAGCAAACAAAATTACCATACAGGGATTTTCAGTTGATCAGATGGAAAAGAGTGCGCATACAAGGGGATGGAACTCTATCTATAGGGTAACTCTTCAGAAAGAAAAAGTCTATACATATACGAACATCGGTAATATAATATTTCTAAGGGGTAACATAAATATTATATTAATAGGAATTATTATGAGAAGACTACTCGCACTTGTATTTGTTCTTACTCTACTGCTCAGTGCCACACCGGTCACGGCCATCAACAGTCCCGCTGTAAATGTTAAGGGTGTCCGGATACTCGTTGACGGCAAAGTCCGCGCCTTTGACGCCAGGCTGTCTGGAGGCAACTGGTACTTAAAGCCTGCCGACATAGAGGCTGCTCTTGGTGTTAATGTCACAGCCACGCTTAACGGTTATGCCAACCTTCGTGATGCAGCCCGGAAGGCTAACGTCAGCTACGAGCACGATGGCGTGCTGAACGCCGCATATATGTGGACGGAAGAGCCGTATGTGGACGATGCAAGCGGCGATTTCGACCATGCAAGCGGCGATTTCGACCGCGCTATAAGACTGGGTTTGGTGCAGGCTAACCTGAAAACCAATCCAGACAGGCAAATCTCTGCGAAAGAATTCAGGGCATTGCTGTCATCTATGGTTGGAAGGCTTGTGCCAGGCAAAGTGACGCAGTTCGAAAAAAATGTAAAAACCTCCAACAAGCTGCTCCTTCGTGGCGAGGGCTTTGTTATGGCGTACTATGCGGCGATTTGCGTCGGAGCGGATACGCGTAATAACGACTTCGACAATAGCAGGGCGGATGGAAATGATTTTTGGGACGACAGCAAATATAAATTTGATCAGCTGTTTCCTCATATCTGGGACGGACCGGTGAAATTCTCCAATACTAATGATAAGTGGAAAGATTATTTCGCCGCCGCGTTTTTATGGTCCTTCTGGCATAGTTCACCGTATTCCGGATATCAGGTCTTTGAATATGATGAAAAGACAGGTTCCATGCGGCCAAATCAGCAACTGACAGTCAAAGAGGCTGTCGCTGCCGCAGTACGGATTTTCGACACCTATACCGCCTCTTCAAAGTACCTTTCTCTCACAGACAATCAGGCAGTCAATTATGACAAGACGATCATCACGGACAAATTGCTGAGCAAAGCAAAATCCTTGCCGACGGTCACGAAAGAAAACATGCCTGTCTGGAAAGGATTTGTGTTGTCGAACGGCGGCAATTACGAGAACACCGATATTGTCGAATCGGATAAGGACGTGCGCAATATTGCCGACTGGGGATTTAACAGTGTTCGGATCATGCTGACTTACCAAACGCTGTTTGATAAAGAGGTTAAATCCGTCAATGAGAGCAACCTGAAGAAACTTGACGCACTTATCGCCGCAGCGATCAGGTACAATCTGCATATCGATGTTCTGACATTCAGTCTGCCTGGACGGTGGACATTATTTGATGACAGTACCTATAAAACAATAGGCTCACTTGACCTTTTTACCAACCCGGACAGGCAGAAAGAAGCAAACGAAGTGTGGGCATTGCTGTCGGAAAGATATAAGGATATACCGGGCGCCGCGCTATCATTCTGCCCGATATGGGAAGCGCAGAACCATGATTTGAGCAGCGGTCTGCCTGTTGCACCTTATACTGCAGACGATGTGGCGAAGGTTTACAGTCAGATGATCGATACAATCAGGAAGCATGACCCGGACAGATTTGTTATCTTTGAGACTACGGCGAATAACGGCTCCGTGGATATTATAAAAGAATCAGATAAAATAAAGGACACGATTCAGAGCAAATACCCGGACGCGCTTATGATGGCAAACTTTTGCGAAAATCCGTTTGTCTATGCCGAAATGACGGCAGTACAGGGCGAGAATATCGACAATAACAATCATTCGATGTTCAAGCCGGCCTATCCTGCGATAATCTATGCGACACAATACCATATTAACAATGGTTCCTCGCTCGATATGAACGGGGGATTGGTTGCGGGAACGAAATTGGATATTTATCTGTCAAAGGTTGACGGTACCGGCAATTTTGAAATCACAGCGGACGGCAGGACACTGCACAGCGAGAGCCTTTCAACCCAAAACTACAAGGCGGAGGCTCCGCTTTCGAGATTTTATCCTTATGCAAAGAGTGACAAGCTTGTAAGTGTTACCCTCAAGTCGGATGTGAAAAACCTGCAGGTCAGTTACGGCGGGAACTGGTTTGAATGGAGCGGAATTGATGTTACACTTCCGGCGAAATACAAGGTCAAGCGGTGGTGGTTCCCATCAGGTTATGACGCAATGCTGAATGGAACGGATGAATCGAAACCATTGGTACCGGTATTGAAAGATACTTCCACAATCATGCTTTCGCCAAACAACGACAGCGACGGAAGAACGATAACAATCAATCCGGATGTGACCTATACGACACCTGCGATCTTTGCACAGTCGACGAAACAGACGATCGAGGATTGGACAAAGACAATGTCCGGGTATTCATCCAGGCTTATTGTACGTTTTGAAAGCGCAGGGTTCGATATTGGATGCACCCAGGATTCCGCGCTGAAATATTACGGCGATCTGCTATCGGCGTTCGACAAGTATGGTTTTGGTTGGTACAGCAATGATTATTGGAGAATTACACATGCCGAAAAAAATTTCTATGCAGGAGTGAAACCAGTTAAATATAAAGATTGTTCGTACTTTAACGCTGAAATGTTGAAGCTTTTACAGAAATATCAGTGATACGAGGAATCGCAATTATGAATTTGTATAGATATCTGTGACATAGGGCGTCAGCCGGGCTATTTTGCCGCCGTTTTTAGTTATTACCACGTCCCTTACACTCCTAAAGGGATTACTCCCCTAATGGACGAATATGGAGGATATAGCTTATGGAGAATAAAAAGCCGGTTTCAAAAACAGAATTTCCAGGAATCCCTGGCCAAAAAATAAATCGTCATCGTATTCCGGTTCCACTGGAACTTGATGAAATAGATCGTAAAATATTGAGCTTTCTTCAGCAGAATGCAAGGATGACAGCAAAAGAAATTGCAGAAAAGGTATTCCTGTCTTCGACTTCGATTACGACAAGAATTGATAAACTGATTGAAAAGGGAGTAATTTCGGGATTTACCGCAAAGATAAATCCTCTCTCATTGGGCTATTATACCAAGGCTTTTATCAATCTGACACTGGAACCAATTCAGAAAAAGGAATTCTATCCTTACATTGCATCCTGTCCTAATGTAATTCAATGTAATTGTGTTACCGGTGAATACTCCATGCTGATAGAAGTGGCATTTCACAATACCCTGGAACTGGATTATTTCATAGGGGAACTACAGAAGTTTGGAAGCACAAAGACGCTGATCGTATTTTCCACCTCTGTAGAGCACAGGGAAAGCTACTGGGTGGAAGAAGACTGAAATTCAAGTTTATTGACTTGAGAAAATCAAGAAAATTCCACGAAATATTGAGAATCTCAATCAAACCGACCCCAAATTGCAATCATTCAACGAAAATCACTGAATCTATTGAACTTATATTCTAGTATTTTATAATAAGCTTAAGTTAACGGTTTGCAGTATTAACGAAGTCTTGATCAGGTTGCCGAAAGGAAGTGCTTAAGTTGAAGAAAAATACGGAATATGAAACGAAGATGAAGGATAAGAAAAGGACATTGCTTGTGAGATCCAATTACAGAGGGATGTCGTCAACAATGCAGACCCCTGTGACATACTCGCACAGTGAGGTCATGAGCATGTACATGAAGAAAGCGGGAGAAGTCAACCTTTATTAATGTGGGGATCGTATGGATACGGAATATTCATACATCCTTGCCAGAGACCGGAAACAGCCTATCATAACAATCACCTTAAAAAAATAGTACGGGATATCTACCCCGGTATTGTACACAAAAGAAACGCATTTTCAATAAGAATCCAAGGGGTTCTTATTGTTTTATGGGCGAAAAATTTATTTTTCACCCACTGCTGAAAGAACATCCCTATTAACACACTAATTCAAGAAAAGTATTATATACCATGAACATAGCAATGTGGTTGAGATCATGCTGAACACAAAAGCACAATTTCAAAAAGACTGGGAAATAATAGAATGGTCAATGATATTGTGGGTAAGGTATCCTGGCTTAAGGCTGAGTGAAAATGCTGCAAAGGGTGTTTGTGAAATGTTTGGAAAAATGATTCATTCCGAATTGAATAAGGAGAATCGGAATCGACGCCGATATCTGATTGTCGCGGCAGTTATTTCTGTCATAATAATTGTCTCCTGGATTGCAATAGTTTATATAGATCCTGTCAGGAATTTTGTATTTTCGGAAACGGCAAGTAATAAAAACCTTGAAGAATCCATTCCCGAAGCCAAACCGGAATTAAGCCCGGAAGTTGATCTGGAAACCGACCCAGTCATTGAGAATAGTGTTGAAATACCGGTAGATGTGACAGACTATCGCACAGAGACTGAAATATATATGGAAATGCATAAGATGGCCAACACCAAAATCATTGCTGATCAAGTGTGGGGAGAAATTGATATCACTGCGGAAAGAGTGAATGCATTAATTTCGGAAATCTCTCTTTCCGATTTCGAAGATAAAGAAATATTGCTGAATACTCTTTCCAACTGGAAGAATGATGATTTTTCAAATGCCGTCCAGGAGCACAATTATTTGTGGGAAAAATTGAACGGTACGGTTGGTGAAGCATATGAACTGAAGTAAGTTATTTACCAAGGTCATCAAAGGCGGTAAGACATAAAATTCGCAGTTCTGAATAAAACGAATCGAATTCCTGTAGAAAATGGGCTTTGAAGGCCCATTTTCTATGCAGATAAGTATATTGCGTTCCCTCAAATGTTGACAATTGACGGAGAATAAACTATCCTGAACTGGAGAAAAAGCTGAAAATGTTGTGCCGTTCTCCCTTTCACACATGGTAACAGTGCCTATTCAGCGAGCTGCAATCCGTGGGTGCATCGTTGGAATCTATTGATGCTGACCTTTATCATTTCTTTGACGATCTTTTGCTATTGACTCATCAAGCGACCGGAAGGGAGGAAGGATCAAAAAGTGCTTCCATTCCACCTGGGATAGGATCAAGCCGACGAACATGAGGGAACAGCCGATGCCGCCCCGGAGACCCGGGTTTTCTCCCAGGATCAGAAAACCGCCCAGTGCTGCGAAAACATTTTCCATGCTGAGGAGGATGGCGGCATGAGATTCCTTGGCGTGCTTCTGGCCCATGATCTGCAGTGTATAGGCAATGCCTACCGATGCCAGGCCTCCATAGAGGATCGGAATCAATGCCTGCCGCACGCCTGAAACAGGGATGCCCTCAAAAAACAGCGCGACAGCAAGGCTGAGGAGCGAACAGACGGCGACCTGTATGATTGATAGCTTCAAGCCGTCCAATTTCCTTGTGAAGTGTCCAATTACAAGGATATGCAAGGCCCAGAAAAAGGCTCCGACCAATTGGAGAATATCTCCTGTGGAAATTGAAAACTGTTCGTTGACGCTGAGCAGGTATAATCCGATTACTGAGATCCCTGCGCCTACCCATGTGCTGAAGCGGATCGACCGCCTGAGAAAAAGCCCCATAAAGGGTACAATTATAATGTAAAGACTTGTAATGAATGCAGCTTTCCCTGCTGTAGTATGTGCCATGCCAACCTGCTGCAATGAAGCTGCGGTAAACAGGACAAGGCCGCAGATAAGGCCGGCGGGCAAGGCTTTTTTCAGTTTGCCGGGGATGTTCCGGATTCCAGATTTTCTATCCAGAAATAGAATCAGCGGGATTAGGGACAAGCCGCCCAGGGCAAACCGGATCCCATTGAAGGCAAAGGGTCCAAGATGCTCCGCTCCAACCCGTTGTGCCACAAAAGCAAAGCCCCAGATGCTAGCGGCCGTCAGTAAAAGTGCATTTGATACAACTGTTTGCTTTTTCATGCTGTACTCCCCGGTAAAATGAATTTATCCTTTCGATTCTACTATAACTTTTACAGTAAGCAAAGTACAATTTGCATTATATTGATAAATCCAGGTTGGAAATAGCCACATCTTGATGTATTAGCTAAATGGAGTTATAATGTAGCTAATACGAGGAAGGCGGTGAATAAAATGAAGGTTCCGTCAACAGAAGTACAAAATAACTTCGGGAAATATTTAAAAATTGCAGCGGAGCTGGAGGATGTGATTGTAACCCGGAAGGGATATGAGGTTGCGAAAATAGTCCCTTGCGAGGAGCGGTCCATTGTTGCGGAGGAGGCTGCAAATTACATTTTCAACGACCGGTGGAAGGTTACCTATGAAGAATTTCTTAATATGGTTGAAAACTCGGATCTGCGATATGAATATATCGATGGGGAAGTCTACCTGCTTTCCTCTCCGGTATACAGCCATCAGGTATGTGTAGTTGAAATCCAAGGCATTTTTCATAACTGGTTTAAAGGAAAAAAATGCAGGCCTCTGACATCTCCTTTTGATGTCACATTGATCAAAAGTAAGGAGAACATCAATGTGGTACAGCCGGATATTATTGTCATCTGCGATATTGATAAAATTGATGCTTACGGAAAATATAAAGGCGTGCCCACTCTTGCCGTGGAGGTATTATCCAGATCCACAAGGAGGAAGGATATGCTGAAAAAGCTTGATCTGTTTATGCAAACAGACGTCAGGGAGTACTGGATAGTTGACCCGGATAAAAAGGAAGTGTCCGTTTACAGTTTTGAAAAACACGACATCGCGGATCACGATACTTATATCGGAGACATGATAGTGAAGTCAAAGGTCTTTATTGGGCTGGAAGTCCGGCTTGCGGATATTTTTACATTCTGAGTTTACTAAAAAATTGTGCAATTGGCAAAGAAGACGAGCTTCATATCGGGCTCGTAAAATAAAATCTCAAAATGGAAATATTTCCTCTTGACTTGGAGCTGACTCCAAGTGATATGATATCGGATATTGGGGGTGAATTTCTTTGACGATTTCAGAAGTGAATAAAAAATATGAAGTTCCGCAGGATACACTCCGCTACTATGAACGAATTGGACTGATTCCTCCTGTAAACCGCAACAATAGAGGGATCAGAGACTACACGGATGAGGACTGCAAATGGGTCGAATTCATCAAATGCATGCGCAGCGCAGGTCTTCCGATCGAAGCTTTGATGGAGTATATGGCGTTGATTCAACAGGGCGATGAAACCATCGAGGCAAGAAAAGAACTGTTGATCGGGCAGCGCAAACAGCTACAGGCACGATTGGAAGAAATGAAGAAAACACTGGAACGTCTGGATTACAAGATAGCGCGTTATGAACGTCCTGTCGAATAATCTCAGGCAGCCAAGTCCGGGCAATTGATAAAAACTGTCCGGTTAACTTTGAAACGGAAATTGGAGGAAGAAGAAAATGAGTGATAATTACTTAGGGGAAAAGATCCACAAGCTGGGATTTGGGTTGATGCGCCTGCCGATGAGCGAAGAAGACGTTGATCTGGAACAGACGAAAAATATGGTGGACCGTTTTATGGAACAAGGGTTCACGTACTTTGATACGGCGTATGTGTACATTAACGGGAAATCGGAAGTGGCTGCCAGGGAAGCAATCGTGAAGCGATATCCGCGGGAATCATTCCAGTTGGCAACCAAACTGCCTCTCTGGTCGGTTAAGAACTATGACGATATGCAGCAGATCTTTGATACACAGCTGGAACGGACGGGTGCAGGGTATTTTGATTTTTATCTTTTGCATGCATTAAATGGGGAAATGCTTGATAAAATAGAAAAGGCCGGAGCCTGGAAATTTGGCCGGGAACTGAAAGAGAAAGGCCTGATCAGGCATTTTGGATTTTCTTTCCATGATAAGGCGGAATATCTGGACCGCATTCTGACGGAGCACCCGGAAGCGGAATTTGTTCAATTGCAGATTAACTACACAGACTGGGAGAACGATACTGTACAGTCCAGGCTGTGTTATGAGATAGCCCGGAAACACAATAAGCCGATCATTGTGATGGAGCCGGTGAAAGGCGGTGCATTGGCTGCGATGAGTCCGGAGGTTCAGTCGGTTTTGAAAGCGGTAAACCCCGGTTTGTCCGTTGCTTCCTGGGCTGTCCGTTATGCTGCGTCACTGGATGGAATTATTACTGTGCTCAGCGGCATGTCGAATCTGGAGCAGATGAATGATAATTTAAGCTATATGACGAATTTTCTACCCTTGCAGGAAGCAGAGTTAAAAGCGATTGCAAAAGTGGTGGAAGAGCTGCAGAAAATACCTGTTATACCTTGCACATCCTGCAAATACTGTGTAGATGGCTGTCCGCAAAAAATCAACATCCCCGGTATATTTGAAGGCTATAACAACTATATGCGGTATCAGAATCTCGAAGGAGCAAAAGGACACTATAAATGGTTAACGGGCGGAAATGGGAAAGCTTCTGACTGTATTGCATGCGGTGCATGTGAAAGCCATTGTCCCCAGCACATTGGAATCATTGATCGGATGAAAGAGATTGCCGGAGTATTCGAATGATACGTTCCTCTGTCGGGCAAAAATACTTTTGATCTTACAGTAATGGAATTTGAATTGGCCGTGAGATATCGACGCTCCCGGCCAATTTTTTTCTGGCGTCTGAAGCTGCTTGTCGTCAGTTTTATGTCGTAAGGCATGGGTATTTGAGTTACGATAGGGTGCATTACATAAAACAGGACAAAATAAAATGGGGTAAATGATGAAGAAAAAATGGTACCAACTGGACGCAAAAGCGGATAAGGAAATCATTTCAATGGCCTGGCCTTCCATCACCGAGCAGATACTCGAGATGATGGTGGGAATGGTTTCCGTTATATTCATGGGCAGGATCGGTACTTACGCAGTCGCAGCCATTGGCATGGTAAATATGCTTATGGGGTTCATGCAGACTGTTTTCTCAGGTTTATCCATAGGGACCACAGTTGTAATAGCAAGGGTTACGGGTGAAGGCAACAAGGAAGAGGCAAAAAGGGCATTGATACAATCAGGGTATATGGCAATTATTGTCGGAATACTCCTGGCAGTGGCAGGCAGGGTATTTTCTCTTCCAATACTGGGCTTGTTTTTTGGTGGAACTGAACCGGAAGTTTTCAAAGCCGGAATAAGCTATTTCAATATTGTACTCTTTAATCTGCCTTTTCTTGTGCTCGACATTATCATCTCAGGAGCAATGAGGGGAGCCGGGGATACAAAAACCCCGATGGTTATCACGGGAGGAGTCAACATCCTGAACATCATCTTGAATACAGTACTGATATTTGGTGTACCGGCACTTCATCTGCCGGCACTTGGCATAGTAGGTTCTGCCATAGCGGTAACGGTCTCAAGGATTATCGGTGTGAGTATAAGAGTTCTGGTTTTATTCAACCGTAAAGGGCTCAAGCTGAACCTGAGTTTGAAGGATGATTACAAAATCAGGCTGGATATGATGAAAAGGATCGTTGCCATTGGAATCCCGGGCTTCATGGAGCAGGCAGTCATGCAGGGGGGCTTTCTCGTGCTTCAGATCATCATTGTCTCCCTGGGGACAGTTGCCATGGCGGCCTATCAGATAGGAATCAACATTAATGCGCTGGCTTTCTTCCCCATCTTCGGCTTTGCTATTGCAAACACGACTCTTATAGGACAGAGCCTCGGGGAGAAGAATTTTAAAAAGGCGGAAACCTATGCCTACGATGGTTTGAAGATTACGATGGCAGTGGGCTTTGTGATAGGAATACTCATGTTTATATTTGCAAAACCGCTTGCAGGTCTGTATTCCAATGATCCGCTTGTCATAAAGGAGTCAGTCGGAATTGTCCGTACTTTCGGATTAATAGAGCCGCTGCTTGCGGTACTGAATTTGTGCTCGGCAACCTTAAAGGCGGCAGGGGACATCAAATATGTTATGGTCACTTCCTTTGTAGGGCTTTGGACGATCAGGGTCATTTTATCCTTCGTACTGGTCAAATGGTTCGGATTAGGCCTGACTGCAGTTATGATCGGAATATTCTTCGACTTCAGCTCAAGGTCGGCCATGTATCTTCTCAGGATGAACAAGGGCAAATGGAAGTATCTGAAGGTATAACTTTCAGACGATTTAAATTTTTGAAGCTGTCTGTTGTTACTGAAACTCTTCCTGCTCATTTTGTATTGATTATCCGTTATTTATGCCGATATATACAAAGAACAGAAAGTACAAAAATTTGTGAGGAATGTTTCATGACAAATGCTCCAATGTTTTTTTCCAGCCTGTTCTTTTTTTCAAGTTTTATATATTGTATTTTCGGGTTCTACATATTGTATATGAACCCGCGGAAACCTATCAACCGTATTTTTTTCGCGCTCTGTACTTTTGTATTTATCTGGTGTTTCGGATTTTCTATAGCCAATACTGCACCAGATGAGGTAACCTGGCTCTTCTGGAGAAGGGTTTCCGCTGTGGGCTGGGGATCTGTCTATACGGTCATCTTATATTATGCACTTATCCTGACCGGGACAAAGAGCCTTTTCAGAAAGTGGTGGAGCTATCTCCTTGCATTGCCTGGAGTCGTCACGATTTACATATTTGCTTTATCTGACTGGCATGCATCCATTCAGTACAGATCCGGCAAAACTTTATATGGATGGACAAACATTACAACAAACAATTTCTGGGATATTTTCTTCTATATCTATTATATCGGCTATATGGCCATCTCTCTGGGATTATTGATTCGATGGAAATCAAAGACGGGAGATCCCAACAAAAAAAAGCAGGCCAATATTATTCTGTTTTCTTTTCTGGCGGCGCTTTTGGCGGGTACCGTCACGGACATTATCGGCAATACGGTGTTGTCTCTGAACATTCCCCAAATGGCGCCGATTGTTTTGCTGTTTCCCATTATAGCAATCTACTATTCCATTCGCAAATACATGTTCATGAATGTGAAACCGGTCAAGGATGAAGAACTGATCCTGAATGATGTAAACCGGAACAAAATTTACAAATATATTTCCCTTTCTTTCATAGCCGGAGGCTTCATTAATTTCGCCTCCCAATACTTGTTTTACAAAAGTGCGGATTTGATTGACGTGCTTGTCTGGAGTATTGTCATCCTTGTAGTGGGCATTGCAGTGAAAGTCCTCCAACACTCAAAATTGAGTGAAAACACCAGAAGCTATTTCCTTATGGCAGCCATTGCCATAATTATCCCTTTGTTCACGTTAAGGTTCATACGTTATGGTGGGATTACCATATGGGCTTTCCCATTCATATTCGTCACCATATCCCTCTTGCTTAACAAACAGATACTACTGGTGTTTATAGCGGCTTCCTTTCTGGCAACCCAGATTTTGATCTGGATGTATGCTCCGCATATTACTGTAACGGTGGATGGTTCGGATTATTTGACGAGAATCGGTTTATTTGCCATTAACATTTGCCTTGCCTATTTTATCAGTAAAATCTATCTGGCCAGATTGAAGGAGAATGCGAACCAGACCAGGTTCCAAAAGCTGATTTCTGATATTTCATCCGGTTTTGTTACGATCGGCATGACAAATCAGGACGAAAGGATTAACTTTGCTTTAAAAAAGTGCGGAGAGTATTTTGGAATGGATAGGACATGCATGGTTGTTTTTGACTTTAAAAACGGTATAATGACCTGCGATCATGAATGGCGGGAAAGAGATGAGATCGTCCGAAAGATTCCCTTTCATAGATCCCGGGTCGACAAAAATGTATCATGGATTCGTCAGTTGCTGTTAAATCAGGTGGTATACATAGGAAACAAAGGCAAAACTTCCGAACAGGATTTGGAAAGGATTCACCATATTCCTGATAATCCATTTCAAGGTCTGCTCCTGATACCGATTTCAGTTAACGGGCAAGTATCGGCATTCCTGGAATTCGGTCTGCTTTCCTCTTCGAAAAAATGGCGGGAGGATGATCTAAACCTTTTTATCATATTAGCGAATGTATTTGGAGATGCGCTTGTCAAAATCAATGCGGAGAAAGAAATCAACTATATGGCCTATTATGATCCGCTGACCCATCTTCCGAATCGGGTCCTGTTCAGGGATAGAGCTACTCAGGCCTTGAACCTTGCTGAGAGAATGAAGAAAGAACTGGGAATCGTATTCCTGGACCTGGATTCTTTAAAAACTATTAATGATATGATCGGACATGACGGCGGAGATGTGCTCCTGATTAAATTAGCCGAAAAATTGATGAAAATGGTACGTAAATCCGATACGGTTTGCAGATTTGCCGGAGATGAATTTCTTATCCTGTTGAACAATATTTCAGAAAAGAGCGATATTGTAAAAATCGTTGAAAAGATCTTGAGATCGTTTGAGCAGAGTTTTCATTTGAAAGGACAGGAGTTTTTTGTCTCAGTAAGTGCCGGTATCGCCATTTATCCCAATGACGGCAAGGATACCGACACATTGATCAAGAATGCGGACGTCGCCATGCATAAGGCAAAGGAACTTGGTAATGGCCAGTATATGCTCTGCTCGGAAAAAATCAAGGATGAGATGGACCTGAAATTGAAGCTCACCCATAGTTTATATCGGGCCCTGGAAAGGAATGAGCTCTTCATCCAGTATCAACCCCAAATCGATTTAAAAGCAATGAAAGTAGTTGGAATGGAAGCACTTCTGCGATGGACGCATCCGGAATTCGGATTGATATCGCCGGCAGTCTTCATCCCCCTTGCAGAACAGACTGGGCTGATTCAGCCCATCGGGGAGTGGGTGCTGAAATCAGCATGCTGCCAGAACAAGGTGTGGCAGGACATGGGGTTACCCAAGGTTCGCATTGCAATCAATCTGTCCGTACAGCAATTCAGGAATCCCAATCTGGTTCACTTGATCGACAGGGTCCTGAAGGCATCGGAACTGGATTCCAGGTATCTTGAACTGGAGATTACCGAAAGCATTGCAATATTGGAGGAAGGCTACATTATCAGCGTCCTGGATGAGTTGAGACAGCTTGGAGTTTCTATTTCCATTGATGATTTCGGTACGGAATATTCATCGCTCAGCCGGTTGAAAATCCTTCCTGTTGATCGTATCAAAATGGATATGCAGTTTGTCCGCGGAATTGATACAAATGATAAAGATCGGGCGATTGCAGATGTAGTCATCAATCTTGCCAAAAAATTGGGACTCGGCGTGATTGCAGAAGGGGTGGAAACAGAAACACAGTTTGCGTATCTTGCTGAAAGGCTGTGCGATGAAGTGCAGGGCTACTATTTTTACAGGCCACTGTCTTCGGAGAGGATGGAAGAGGTGTTGAGAATTAACTAATCAGGGCAACAAACAGCGGACATTATGACCCGGCCACAAGTACTGTGATCTTTGTATCCACCGACTAGTAATGAACTAACGGATAAGCAGATTGATATTTTATCGGCACTACCATATAAAACATAAACATTGAGACAATCGTAAACAAATCTTGAAAAGTGGAAGCATGAAAATAACGAGGCGAAAGATATCCCCCACCAAGGCTTTTTGCTTCACAAAAAGCCTTGGTGGGGGATATCAAATATGTTATGATCACTTCCTTTATAGGGCTTTGGACGATCAGGGTCATTTTGACCTTCGTACTGGTCAAATGGTTCTTTCAGGGATTTTTTATCTCAAAATATACACTATATTTTTCATACCCGATCTCATATAACGGGACGAAGCGTAAATTCTTATCCTGCCCGCAGGTGCGGTAGCTTGTGACCCAATAGCCCCATTCTCTTTCGTTATCCGGTATAAGGATGGTTTCAGGGTGCTTGCTGTCTCCATAAAGAGAACGGTCTTCCTCACATAAGCCTGCAAGAACGACGGGACCTTCCATGAAAGCAACGACATCCGGGTTGTCAGGCAATGCGCATACGGTAAGGCCTTTAGGCAATTCGATCCTGACAGTATCTTTCTCCCAGACTCTTTTTATGGTACAGAAACCGGAAGAGCCGGTCGGGATATCCTGTAATTCTCCATTGACGAATATTTTTGCAGCCCCCTTGATCCACCAGGGAATCCTGAATTTCAGCTCA
>WSSedL1CaDRAFT_10000647_pt1 | contig 23612 bp, 15 predicted proteins | sample WetSurSL1Cattail_FD_9464 | JGI IMG/M metagenome (IMG submission 9464)
CTACTGATACTACCATTGTTAACTGGGTTTGGAATTTTGGCGATCAAACCACAGACACTACTAAGAAAATTAGCGTTACACATACCTATTCCAGTACTATTCAACAAACCTATAATGCTGCTTTGATTGTATATGATGCTTACCAATGTTACAGTAGTACTGCAATCCCCATTACACTCATTGGCATTAATAGCGATTTTCAGGCCGATGATAATGCTATTTGTTCAGGTCAAACGGTTACATTCAATCCGGTAGATAAAGATATGAACAGTCTGATTTGGAATTTCGGGGATGGCAATACGTCGAATAGCAGTAATAAGCATACCTACAATAAACAAGGACAATTTAGTGTTTCTCTTACAGCCTCCAAAGGTGGCTGTAGTGATACCATTACTAAAACAAATTATATAAGTGTTGAAAAAGCTGATGCAAATTTTTCAATGACGGATAGTGCATTTTACTGTTATCCTGACACAATTTATTTTGTTCATAATAATTTGAATGGAAGTCCTGCCGTTGATCGTTTATGGACATTCGAATCTCACCCTTTAACGGGTAAAAATTCAGATTCCGTAAAATATACTTATACCAAACCAGGAAATTATAATGCCCGATTAACAGTTACCACATTAAACAATTGCAAGGCCAGCAACGCTAAAAATATTGTAATTGCGGGCCCAACAGCATCTTTTAGTTTCAGTCCTAAAAAAATATGCTATAATGAGGTCGTTAATTTTCAACTGGATTCTATTACTAATATTACTTCCTGGAAATGGTTATTTGGCGATGGGGCTACTTCAACAGATAACCCCGCATCGCACCGCTATACTTCCAGAGGAAGCATTGTGCCTTCAATATTATTGATGAATAAAAACTGTAATACAACTAAACTTCTTGATACACTATTCATTTCAAAAACTACGGCTGACTTTTACAAGCTTAAAGACAGTTTGAACATTTGCAATGGTAGTAAAACAGATTTTTTAAATCGATCAACCAATTCAATGTATTATAGTTGGGAATTAAACAATGTAGTAACCTCTACTGAGAATAATTTGAATGGAATTATATTTTCGAAAACAGGAGATTATTATGTAAAGTTAACAGCAATTGGTACTGATAATTGTATCGATAGTCTTACAAAAACTTATACGGTTATTGCGGGCCCTGATTTTTCAATTACCGGAGATTCAATCATTTGTACGGGGCAAGATTCCATAAACCTAACGGTAAAAAAGGAGACAGGTTGGTCAATCAAATGGACACCTGCTACAGGACTGGGCAACCCAACGGCATTTACTACAGCAGCCCTGCCAACCAATACGATAACCTATACAGCCTTAGTAACAAATGCTGACGGCTGTTCTGCAAGCAAAGAAAAAACTATTGGAGTAAACCAACCAGTCAGTTATAGCAGAACACCGCTAAGCGACACCACTATAAATTTGGGAGAGAATATTCACTTAATTATTTTGGTTAATGCCAGCAATTTAACATATTCCTGGTCTCCAAATTATAACATTTCATGCCTTAACTGTTATAATCCTCTGGTGGCTCCAACCAACGATGTTATCTATAAAGTTGAAGTAAAAAACAATTGTTATGATTTTATTGAAAACTTTAATATAAAAGTTATTAATGATTTCTATTTGGAAGCTCCATCTGCTTTTACGCCAAATGGGGACGCCAATAATGACATATTTAAATTTGAAAAAAAAAATATTAAAAGCTTTGAACTCAAGATATTTAACCGTTGGGGTGAGATAGTGTTCTCTACAAATATTATTCAGGAAGGATGGGACGGAAGCGTCAACGGGCATCTCCAAAATATCGATACGTATGTTTATATGGTAAAAGCTGAAACCATACATGGCTACAAATTTGAAAAGAAAGGTAAATTTTTGTTACTAAAGTGATCTGTAAACAATTTGATTAAATATTTTAACTTAATGTCATTCAGTTTAATAAATAGCAAAAACATGTTGGAGCTTAAATACTTAAGCTTATTGATAATGGTATTATTTCTTTGGAAAATTGAAATTCAGGCTCAGGATATTCATTTTTCGCAATTTTATACTACTCCAATTTTAACAAACCCCGCAAACACCGGAATATCTGGTGAAGATGCAAGAGTTGCCTGTAACTATAGAAACCAATGGGCCAAAATTGGTGTTCCTTTTAATACACTATATGCTTCTCTCGACAGGAAACTTGTAATTTCAAACCAAAAATTTGGTATTGGCGGATTGATAATCCATGACCAGTCTTCTTTTAATTTAACGGCAAATGAATTTTTACTTTCATTAAGTTATTCAAAGATAATTCATAATCAACAGTTGGTTTTCGGGGTGCAGCCTGGTTTTGTTACCAAATCATTTAACCTTACCGGGCTAACCTTTGGCTCGCAATTTGACCAGGTAACTCAACAGTATAATGTTAGCCTTCCCAGCTCGGAAAGTGGCTTAACCGGAAACTTACATTATTTTGATATGAATGTGGGTGTATTTTGGCGTACACTTATCAGGAACATCATGCCCTCGGCAGGAGTATCCGTCAGTCATGTATTAAAACCTGTTGAAACTTTTTCATCCGCTTCATCAGGCACCCGTATCCCAAGAAAACTGATCTTTAATGGGCAGGTAATTATTCCACTTAGCAGCAAATTTGAAGTTACTCCATGTTTGCTTTATGGTCACATTCCGGGAGCAAATGAATTACTTATTGGCGCGGTTGAGGGTTATTCAAATAAAGATTTTATTCCAGTAAAAAAAGTTTATGCGATTACCATGCTCAGATTAAACCCATCGCGCAACATCGATGCGTTGATTTTAGGAGGAGGAGTATATTTTACTAAATTCAATTTGGGGATTAGCTACGATACAAATGTTTCACCATTGGCTAAAGCCTCAAATTTTAACGGAGCATTTGAAATATCATTAATATTTACAGGCGGGCACACTCAGAAAAATATTAACGGACCTTGCCACATATATTAAATAAAGAACAAAGACGTAAGAACAAAGATGTAAGAATAAAGAAGTAAGAATAAAGAAGTAAGATATCATACCTAAAATTATAGTAATTAAAATAATGATGAAGTTTATATTCTATAGAAAAATATCAGATTGTAATAAATATTTAATTTTATTTATTGCATTTTTTCTCTTTCATTCAACTCACATTTCTGCGAAAACCATCAGTGACTCAATTGATATTTTCAGAACAAAAGCTATTAAATATGATAAGCATAAGGACATTTATAATGCAATTGAATACTACAGCAAGTATTTATCTTATAAAAACAAGGATTTTAAATTGACATACCGACTGGCAAATTTATATTTTGATGCAAGGGACTATTCAAAAGCCAATCAATATTATGATTCAGTTATAAAACTAAAGCGAACAAAGTACCCCCTGACTTATTATCGCAAGGGTATTGTATGCATGAACCTCGAAAAATATGATGAGGCGATTGATGCGTTTGCAAAATTCAGAAAATTATACAAGGAAAATAACGATAATTACAGAAAACTGGCAGCCATTTACACCGAAAGCTCAGAATGGGCAAAGAGTCACTTGGAAACTGACGGGGTGTATAATGTCGCACACCTTGGGGCTATCAATCATTCAAATATCGATTTTTCACCTTTCCCTATAGATGATCGTACTATTATTTACGGGACAGTCTATCTTGACACTTCGAAAAATAGTAATCCTGTAAGGCAAATTTACAAGGCTGTAAAAAGTAATGGACAATGGAAATCGCTGGGATTGCTGAAGGGTGAAGTTAACAACCCTGAGTATAATACTGGCAACGCAGTTGAATCAGACGATGGAAAGCGTTTGTTTTTTACGCGAATTCGAAAAAACTGGAAGGATAAAGATATCAGCGAAATTTACGTTAGTCATTTCGACGCCGATAAATGGCAAACTCCTGAGAAGCTTCCATACCCCGTTAATGATGAAAATTATACATCAACCCAGCCAGCTATTGGCAAAAACCTAAAGACAGGTAATGATATCATTTATTTTGTATCAGACAGGCCCGGAGGCAAAGGAGGGTTGGATATCTGGTATACCGAATACAATAAAAAAACCGATACTTTTAAAGAGCCACTTGATCTGGATAAAGGGGTAAACACCATCGATGATGAATGCTGCCCTTTTTACGACAATTCAACCGGAACGCTATACTTTAGCTCGAAAGGCAGGAAGAATGGCTTCGGTGGCTATGATATATACAAAGGCGTGGGTTCTGCAAAAAAATGGACAGATGCCCTTCCCTTACCCAAACCTATCAATTCGTCATACGACGATTATTATTTTTCCATTTTAAGAAACAACAAAGAAGGTTTTTTTACTTCTAACCGTCCGGGTTCAATGACCTTAGGAGGAGGAAGCTGTTGCGATGATATATTTTCATTTAAAATTAACGAATGTGTGAGAATTTATTCCTGGGGTACCGTTAAAAATTCTGTTAATCCGGACTTTTATAATCAACTGAATGAAAAATATCACCTTGGGCTAATATTTCCTAAAAACGACATTGCTTTGCCAGAGGTTCCCATAGAACTTTATTTATCGGGCGAAAAGGACGACGATGAAACACTCATTTCAAAAACGATAACTGATGAGAAAGGCAATTACAATTTTGAACTCGACCGGAATAAACATTATAAAATTTTGGTGAAAAACTATGGGTACTTTGAGAAAAAAGTTCCGGTGAATACTTTTGGTGTCAATTGTTCTGATACCATTGGCATTGGCACAACCTTAATCAATTATTTACCCAAAGCCAATGTCCGGATCAATATTTATTATGATCATGATAAGTTTAAGCTATCTGATACTGCCAGTCGCACTATTGATACTGCTTTAATGCCTTTGTTCGATCTATTCCCGAACGCAGTTGTTGAAATTGGCTCGCATACGGATAGCGTTGGAACTGACTTGTATAATATTAAACTATCGCAAAAGCGATCTGAAAGTGTGGTTAGTTACCTTATTTCAAAAGGTATTCCAAGTGAGCGGCTGGTTGCAAAAGGATATGGAATGCGTTTCCCTATTGCTCCAAATTCAAACACTGATGGATCTGACAACCTCTCAGGTATGCAATTAAACAGAAGAACAGAAATTAAAATTGTAGGTGAAATTACAACCTTTAATAAGGATGAATGATTTTAACACGAAACTCTCAAACCCTCAGGGTTTATAAAAAACATACCCATGAAATTAAAACATAGTCTTATAGCAGCTACCCTTATTTACTGCCACCTTTCCTTTGCTCAATTACCTGATGGTGTAACTGGGACCTCTTCGTATATCAGTGAAATTAAGAAAAATTATGCAGATGAAAACGCCATTCCTTTTGATTTAAATGGCAGTAATATAAATGTTAACATTGCTATAAGAGTCCACGTAATTAGGAATATAAAAGGTATGGCAGGAGCGAGCATTGCGGATATTAATAATAGTGTAAATTCCGCCAATAATTATTTTAAAACTATTGGATTACATTTTTTTGTTGATTCGATGGATTTCATCAACGATTATAACTATTCGTACATTACCTATAACAAAAACAAAACTGAACTTTTAATCAAATATGCAAGCAGTAATAAAATTAACCTGTTTTTGGTAGATTCTATTAAAATGGGAACTTCCAGAAGCTATGGGTTTACCTATTTCCCTAATGTTACGGATAGTAATTACATTTTTCTGGATAAGAATTATATATCTGGTAACTTTTTAACCACCATGCTGGGTCATTTTATGGGATTACTTTCAACTCATGAAACCGAAGGAGGCTTGGAATTGGTAAGTGAAAAGAATTGCACCGCCAGTGGTGATTTTATATGTGATACGTATGCTGATCCGGATTTATTCAACCAGGTTATTGACACCTGCAAATACACAGGTACGGCAAAAGATTCGAATGGAAAATATTATGTACCCTCGGTTGCCAACATCATGTCAAACTCCCTGGACAATTGTAAGTGCAGTTTTACACCATTCCAATATCGCCGGATGTACTATTACTTTAATAAATATCGACAATATCTGAATTAGAGCAAAAGTTACCTGTGAATTGAAGTAAGGTAGAAAAAAATATTATTGACCTTATTGATGACCCAAAGGGTATCTATGTTACCGAATTTTTTGTCAAATGGAAGATAAAAAATGTAGAAGTACTGGATCACTCACCAAATGACAACTTAAAATGCTCCGCAATTTGTTTTAAGTCGGCGTCAACCTGAGGGATAAGTTCAATACCTTCAACCATGATTCTTGCCTCATTTTCACGTTCCGGATCTCCGGGTATGATCACACGATCCTGACCATCTGCAGGTTTGGCACCTCTAAATGTTTCGATCCACTCATCCATTTTAGCTTTGAAATGATCAGCTTCCTGGAACGCATCGATGCGCATAGCGCCAAAAAAATGTCCAAGCCCCTCTCCTACTTTCTTTTCAGGAATTGGTAAATAGGCAACCATGGGTGGCACAAATGGTCCGAAGTTAGCTCCGGAAAAAACCGCAGAAAAAATGTCGACAATTGACCCCAAACAATAACCTTTATGGCTTCCATGCTCACGGTCACCACCAAGCGGTAACATGGAGCCTCCCTTTTCAAGGATGGTTGGATCATCAGATGGATTTCCGGATTTATCCTGGGCAAATCCAAAACCTATCTTCTCTCCCTTTTTTGCCGCCATGGTAAATTTTCCACGATTAATCGGGGTTGTGGCAAAATCGGCAACAAAGGGAGGCTGTTTTTTAGCGGGTATGGCTATGGCAATTGGATTGGTACCCAACAAAGCTTCGGCTGAAAATGTAGGAGATACCAGTGAACTGGCATTGGTCATTGTAATGCCTATCATATCGTGTTCTAATGCCATCATTGCATAATATCCGGCGATTCCAAAATTGCATGAATTTCGGGTAGCTACCCAGCCAGTTCCAACGTCCTTTGCTTTTTTAATGGCCAGCTCCATCGAAAATTTAGCGGGTATCATGCCAATGGTACTATCACCGTCAACAACAGCAGTACTGGGAGTTTGATGAACAATACGAACGTCCGGCTTGGTGTTGATGCGGCCTGCTTCCCAAAGCCTGAAATAATCACCAAGACGAATTACTCCATGAGTACTGATGCCTCTGATTTCCGCAGCAAGAAAAACTTTAGCGCATTCATCAGACTGTTCAGGAGAAAAACCCATCTTAATAAGAACGTCAATGGTAAAGGCTTTGAGGTAAGCGTAAGAATATTTCATTTTTTTGTTGGTTCTTGAGTCCGGTTGGTAATAATAGCCGTAGCCTGAGCTGTTGGCATAATTAGCATGTCGTTGATGTTCACATGTGGCGGACGTGTAACTACAAATAATATAGCTTCGGCTATATCATCAGCAAACAATGGTGTAAACCCTTCATAAAATTTATCAGCCTTTGATTTGTCACCCTTAAAACGTATCAGGGAGAATTCAGTATTTACAGCACCTGGTGAAATAGAGGTAACCTTAATGTTGTGTTTTAGCAAGTCAATGCGCATGCCTTTTGTTAAGGCCTCAACGGCATATTTGGTTGCACAATAAACATTACCGTTTTCGTAAACATCTTTTCCAGCGATAGAGCTAATATTGATGATGTGTCCATGGCCGTTTTCAATCATAATAGGTGCTACCTTACGGGTAATGTAAAGCAATCCTTTTATGTTGGTGTCAATCATTTGCTCCCAATCTTCCACATCACCGCTCTGAATTGGAGTAAGCCCAGCTGCAAGTCCGGCATTATTCACCAAAACATCAATTTTTTTCCAGTTATCAGCGAGGCTGTCGATCATCTTATCAACCATTGCCCGCTCGCGAACATCGAAATTCAAAGCTAAGGTGTCGCACTTATATTTGATTCCCAGTTCCTTTTTTAATGCATCCAGTAAGTCCTTTCGGCGACCTGTAATAATGAGATCGTAATGATTTTGAGCCAGCAAATGCGCTGTTGCATTGCCAATACCTGAGGTTGCGCCTGTAATTAAAGCGATTTTCTTCATTGCGGTTATTGTTTTTAAGTTTGCAAAAATAAGGAAAATAACATTAACCCTGAAACCATAAAATCTGTTTAGTTTCCTAATAATAGAATTAAGCAGTTTTTATTAGTGTTTTTCAAAAAGAATATTTTACTTGCGCCACAATAATTTTTACCAAAAATTCATAGCGCAGTGATAACGCCTTATCAATCGGATGTAAGTAAAAAAGAACAGGTAGCAGTGATGTTTAACAACATTGCACATCGGTATGATTTTCTCAATCATTTTCTTTCACTTGGTATTGATAAATGCTGGCGTAAAAAAGCTATAAGGGAACTAACCTGCATTAACCCAAAAAAAATTCTTGATATCGCCACAGGTACAGGCGATTTAGCGATGGCAGCGCTTGCTCTTAACCCATCTGAAATAGTTGGTATTGATATTTCAGATGAAATGCTGATATATGCAAACCGAAAAGTCGAAAAAGCAGGAAAAGGTAATATCATCAGGTTTGAAAAAGGCGATTCGGAGTTAATAAATTACCCCGATCTCACTTTTGATGCAGCAATGGTTGCTTTTGGTGTCCGAAATTTTGAAAATGTTCAACAGGGGATCAACGAAATTTACAGAACAATTTCTCTTGGAGGAAAAATCGTGGTTTTGGAATTTTCCCGTCCTAAAAACTTTTGGATAAGAAAAATATACGATTTTTATTTTTTGAAAATTGTGCCTTTCTTTGGCAAACTTTTTTCAAATGATCGAAGAGCATACCATTATCTTCCTGAATCAGTGGAGGCTTTTCCAAATGGCAAACCTTTCCTTCAATTCCTGGCAAATGCAGGTTTTGCTGAACTTACCTACAAGCCGCTTACTTTCGGAATTGCCTCTATTTATACAGGATTGAAACCAGATAAAAATAGTTATGGAGGCTAATGGCAATAATTTTACGTCCTTTTCGTTCTGTTGAAAAACAACTTATTTTGAATTTGAAGCAGTATTTTCTTATCCTTGTTTTAATCATTGGCTTTGCTCCTGCTAAAGCACAGAAGGCTAAAGTATTAAACCAATCTACTCATGACGATCGGGCAATTCATTTTGGGTTTTGTCTGGGATTAAATTCAATGGGTTTTGAAGTACGCCCAAGTTACCAAAACTATCTTAAGGATTCCTTATTAGCCGATGTTGGTAAGCCAGGTACCGGATTCCACATTCAGGTAATATCAAATTACCGACTGGGTAATTATTTTGACTTGCGTTTTTTACCAGGCGTGGCATTTGGTCAACGGCAGTTAAATTTTTATAAGAATAATCAACTCGTTTCAGATAAACACAAATTGGAATCAAATTTTCTGGAATTCCCGTTGTTGCTCAAATACAAAGCAAAACGGCTGAACAATGTGAGACCTTATGTCATCACTGGGGCCAATGTCAGATACGATCTTGCCAAAACATTCAGTGAAGACGATGGCGTTTATATCGATCTTAAAAATTTGGATGTTTATTACGAAGCAGGTACAGGGATTGATTTTTATATGCCTTATTTCAAAATGTCTATCGAACTAAAATTATCATATGGTTTGACCAATGCATTAAATAAACGGTCAACCGGTCAACCGGAGTTTCAGAATTCCATTGAAAAATTAAATTCAAAAATCTGGATGCTTTCCTTCCACTTCGAATAATCTAAATATTTTTTATGATCAAAGAAATCCAGCTTACGGTTTCGCCCAGAACTGCTGCCGAAGATGATGCATTGCAAATGGTGATTGCCGAAAAACTGGAGATTGCGGCCTCTGATATCACAACATGGCGTATTCAGAAAAAATCAGTTGATGCAAGACAGCGTGACATTAAAATCAACCTTAAAATCTTCGTTTATTTAGGCGAAATTCCGGTTGATACATCTTTTCAGCCAGCCTATCAACAGGTTTCCTCAAAAGAAAATGTTATTGTAGTGGGTTCGGGCCCGGCAGGTTTATTTGCAGCCCTTCGCCTTATCGAAATGGGCTTGCGGCCAATTGTTTTTGAACGAGGAGAAGATGTAAGTGCGCGCAAAAAATCCATAGCGCTTATAAGCAGGGGACAGGTCGTTAATCCTGAATCGAATTACTGTTTTGGCGAAGGAGGTGCAGGAACTTTTTCGGATGGAAAACTCTACACACGATCCAACAAACGGGGAAACATAGACAGAATTTTACAGATCCTCCATTATCATGGTGCCAAGCCAGATATCTTATATGAAGCTCATCCACACATTGGAACTGATAGGCTTCCTGAAATTATTAAGAATATCCGCAAAACCATTATTGATTGTGGGGGTGAAATACATTTCCAAACCAAACTTGCAGATATTATTATCTCCGACGGACAAGTCAGGGGTATAACAACTACAGAGGGCGACAAAATTGAATCTCGAGCTGTTATCCTTGCCACAGGCCATTCAGCACGCGATGTTTATGAAATGCTCCACAATAAAGGCATCTTACTTGAAAGCAAATCTTTTGCAATTGGTGTAAGGGTCGAACATCCGCAGGAACTCATCGATCAGATACAATATCACTGCAAAACGCGTGGTGATTATTTGCCGGCATCATCTTACAATTTGGCAACACAGGTAAATGACAGAGGTGTTTATTCCTTCTGCATGTGCCCGGGCGGTTTCATTGTACCCTCCACTACTTCAGACAATGAGATTGTAGTGAATGGCATGTCCTCATCTGCCAGAAATTCGCCTTATGCTAATGCCGGTATCGTAGTCGAAATAAAAAAGGAAGATCTGAAAGAATTTGAAAAGTTCGGTGTATTGGCCGGCTTATACTATCAACAAAACACGGAGTTACTTGCCAAACAAAACGGTGGCCAGGGACAAATGGCTCCTGCACAACGACTGACTGATTTTGTATCCGGGAAAACATCACAATCCCTTCCCCAAAGCTCATATACACCCGGAATTGTGAACTCGCCTATGCATCTGTGGCTACCCGAAACCATTTCCAAAAGATTACAGACCGGATTTACTGAGTTTAATAAGAAGATGAAAGGTTTTCTTACCCAGGAAGCTTATATAACAGGCGTAGAATCACGAACATCATCACCGGTGCGTATTCCAAGACTATCAGATACCTTGGAACATCCGCAAATAAAGGGACTTTTCCCATGCGGTGAAGGTGCAGGATACGCCGGAGGAATTGTTTCATCAGCCATGGATGGAGAAAATGTGGCTGAGAAAGTATTACAGCATTAATTAACTTAAATAACGCTAAACCAGCAGCTAGCAAGCAACTTTAACTAATTATTTAACCGAACATTTATGGACATTGCATCATTAAATGAAAAATATGTACTTGACGGACATATCAGGTTTGCAGAAGGTAATGGAGGATTACCGGTAGCCATCATTAATAGTCAAATTGCAGAATCGGAAATATCCTTATATGGCGCACAGGTTCTGACCTATAAACCCAAGGGTCAACAAGACGTATTGTGGATGAGTGAAAAAAGTATGTTTGAAGCCGGAAAAGCCATTCGGGGAGGTATTCCGGTATGTTTTCCCTGGTTCGGACCTCATCCAACTGATAATCAGAAACCCATGCATGGGTTTGCTCGACTATTAAACTGGGAAGTTAGCGGAACAACCGTTTTAGCCAATGGAGCTGTCGAATTAAGATTAAGCCTTGTCGACTCACTTGCGACTAAAGCCATATGGCCTTTTTCTTTTCGTGCAGAAATGATCATTTCAATTGGCGCTTGCCTTGAAGTTATATTGCAGTATGCCAATACAGGCAATGAAACCTTTGTTTGTTCCAACGCTTTACATTCTTATTTCCAGGTCAGCAACATTAACAATATCAGCGTTAATGGCCTTTCAGGAACCAATTATTATGTAGGCGCGGATAAAGAAAGCCTGACTAAACAAACCAATCCATTACTCACTATACAAAATGAAGAAAACAGAAGATATATAGATCATGTTGCCGACTGTATTATTGATGACACAGGTTATAACCGTAAAATTCGGGTTGCCAAAAGAGGAAGCAAAGTCACAGTCGTCTGGAATCCATGGGAGGGAGCTAAAAATTTTGCCGACATGACTCCCGAAGGATATAAAACAATGGTTTGCGTTGAAGCGGTAAACGCTTATAATGATATTGTGAACCTGGCACCTGGCAATAGCTTCAGTATATCAACAATAATCAGTGTTGAATAAAATAATTACGGGTTTCAAATTAGCCTAAACTAACCAGAAACCCGTAACCGACAACAAAAAAAAGATATTTTAGAAAAGCTTCTTTTTAATCATATACTCAGCAATCTGAACTGCATTCAAAGCTGCTCCCTTCTTGATCTGATCGCCCACACACCAAAAAGCAATTCCATTGGGATCGGCAATATCTTTGCGTATACGTCCAACATACACAGGATCAAGACCTGCAACAAATAAAGGCATCGGATACTTACTGGTTCCGGGTTCATCCTCCACAATCAGACCTTCGGCTTTCAACATCGCAGCACGTACCTGTTCAACGGAAAGATTTTTCTCCGTTTGAACCCATACTGCTTCGGAATGGGCACGACGAACAGGCACCCGAACTACCGTTGCACTCACCGACATATCGGCATGCATAATCTTTCGGGTTTCATTATGCATCTTCATTTCCTCTTTTGTATAATCATTATCGAGGAACACGTCAATCTGAGGAATCAGGTTAAAAGCAAGCTGATATTTAAATTTATCGACTTTCACAGGTTCATTGTTAATGATTTGTTTAACCTGGTCGTCCAGTTCCTGCATAGCGGCTGCACCTGCCCCACTGGCTGCCTGATAAGTAGCCACATGAATCCGTTTGATAGGCGATAGATCATGGATAGGCTTCAACGCCACAACCATAATAATGGTGGAACAATTCGGATTGGCAATAATATTCCTTGGTCTGTTTTTGCAATCATCGGGATTTACTTCCGGAACAATCAGTGGCACGTCGCTATCCATGCGAAATGCGCTGGAATTATCGATCATTACGGCTCCGTATTTAGTAATGGTTGCAGCAAACTCTTTAGAAGTGCCAGCACCTGCCGAAGTAAGAGCTATATTGACTCCTTTAAAATCGTCGTTCTGTTTAAGCTCTTTTACGGTAAGGCTCTGGCCCATGTAATTATACACTTTACCTGCACTTCTTGCCGATCCAAAAAGGACCAACTCATCAGCGGGAAAATTTCTTTCTTCCAGGACTTTGAGAAATTCCTGCCCAACGGCTCCGCTTACTCCTACAACTGCAACTTTCATCACTTCTACTTTCTTAAAATTTGGTTTAGACTGTAAAATTAATACATTTTTTTATATGAACCGAGCATGTTTTACTCAAAACACCAAAATAAGAAAATGAAGTTTCACTTTGCGCCTTCGCGCCTTCGCGGTAAAATAATATTTAACTCCAATTCCGTTTTTGTCCAATTCGTCGGCAATATTATCCCATTCACCGAAAAATTATCCTGGAGTTTATTTGGATAAATTATTTTTGAGCCAATATTCACGAATAAAGTATTGGAAACTAAAATTGGGTCGGAAACTTTTTATACATTTTTTGTTTCCAATGTTATTTTTGTTTATTTTTGTCGCATGAATGAAGAACTAAAAAATATACTCATTAAGGTTGGGTGTCTGTATAAAAAATACGGCATCAAAAGCATAACTATGGACGATGTTTCGCGCGAGCTTGGCATCTCAAAAAAAACGCTTTACCAATACGTACAGGATAAAAATGAATTGGTTGCTCAGGTTATTGAGTTATCCATGGAACATCAGATTGTTTTTTTCAATGAATTGTATGGCAAGGGATTGAGCGCTATTGATGAACTTTTCGAAGTAAATAAGATGGTTGCACAAATGGTAAAACATCACAACCCATCTGAAGATTATGACCTCAAAAAATATTATCCTGACCTTTATCAAAAAATTCACAAAATAAGGAGGGATGAGATTTACAATCATATCCTGGAAAACCTGAAAAAAGGCAAAAAAGAGGGCGTGTATAGGGTAGAAATGAATGAAGAGATCATAGCCAAAGTGCAATTGATGAGGATAGATAGTACGTTTGACAACCAAGTATTTAGTAGCGAGGAGCTATTATCTCCACAAGCATTTTTAGAAACATTCATTTATCATATCCGGGGCATTGCCAGCGATAAAGGCATAAAAATATTAGAACACAAATTGAAAGAATTGGAAAGTAATAACAATTAAGAATTATACATTATGAATTTGTTAAGAGGAAGTCTATTAGCCCTGGGGATGCTGTTGCTAACGCACGCAGGGTTTAGCCAGGTAAAAAAAGATACCCTGAAACAGGAGGGAAAGAAGGACACGTTGAAATTGTCGGTTGCTGATGCACAGAAATATGCATTGGAAAATAACAAGTCAATACTAAATTCAAATTTGGATGTTGAAGCAGCCCGGAAGAAAATTTGGGAAACCACAGCAATTGGATTGCCACAGGCAAGTGCTAAGGGCTCTTTTCAATATACACCAGAAGTATCTCCAACTATTAAGCAGTTTAGTGGTTTGGGGAGTTTAGGTTCTTGGATGTATAATGTAAATAATTATATATATCAACAAACAGGAGATGAGCATTGGAACCCAGGTCCTGCACAAGGTACGCCGACACAAACTAATCCTAATGATTTGAAATGGAGCCTTTCGGGAACAGTTACCGTTTCTCAGTTAATTTTCAGCGGATCGTACCTTGTTGGGTTGCAGTCTGCAAAAGTTTATAAAAGCCTTTCAGAGCTTAACCAGGTGAAATCGAAACAAGATGTGCTCGAGTCAATTGTAAACAGCTATTTTAATGTTTTAATTGCACATGAAAACAAACAAATCCTCGACTCAACATATGCGAACCTATTGAAAACATATGCTGACATGCAGACTATGAATAAACAAGGATTTGTTGAAGAAACGGATCTCGATCAAATGCAAATTACAGTTTCAAACGTAAAATCCTCCCTTGATTTGATTTCGCGTATGGAAGGAATTGCTCAGAAATTGCTTAACCTCCAGCTCGGCATAGATTTGGATTCCCCGGTTGTTTTAACGGATAATCTTAAACCATTTATTAATGGGCTGACAATAGACCAGTTATTATTAAATGATTTCGCATTGGATAATAATGTGAATTATAAAATGTTAGACGCACAGGTAAAGGCCACTGAACTTCTGTTAAAGTTAAAAAAATCTGAGTTTCTGCCCGATTTAGCTGCTTTCTATCAATACTATAAGGAGTTTAATACAAAAGCATTCTCCTTTAATCCTCCACATGTTATCGGAGCTCAATTAAACATTCCTCTTTTTAGCAGCGGTCAAAGGTTAGCAAAGGTTTCGCAGGCAAAAATAGAGTTATATAAGGCAAGGAACACAAGGGAGCAGGCAGGCAATTCCATTAAGCTAGATTTTGAAAGCAGCAAATCAGCCCTTTTGAATGCGCGTGATAAATACCAAACTGAGGCAAATAACCTGCAGCTGGCAAAAAAAATATACAACAGATCCCTGATTAAATATACCAATGGAATGCTCTCTAATATTGAGCTAACGCAGGTACAAAATCAATTTTTAAATGCTCAGTCAAATTACTATACAGCCTTACAAAATCTGATAGCATCAAAAAGCAAACTTGAAAAGATATTATCAAAAAATTAAATTTTGAAAAATAATTTATTAACTAGAATATAAATTGCAATATATGAACACAATACATGTAAAAATCGCAACCATCCTGGCATTGGTTATAATGATTTCGTGCGGCAGCGATAAAAAGGCCGAATTAATCAAACTTCGTAAACAACATGATGAGATAGCTGATCAAATTAAAAAGCTTGAAAAAGCCATTGGAGACTCATCAAAAACAGAAAAATCCTTACGGGTAGGAGTAAAAGCTATTGAGCTTTCTGTTTTTAAACATTATGTGGAAGTGCAAGGCAAACTTGATGGTGAGAATAATGTTGACGTTTACCCTGAAGGCGCTGGAGTGGTTGAAGAAGTATTGGTAAGTGTAGGTCAGGCAGTAACCAAAGGACAAGCTTTGGCTCGTCTGGATGACGGCCCTGTAAGAGATCAACTCAAAGCGATTGAAACACAATCTAAATTTGCTCAGGAAACATTCGAAAAACAACAGCGTTTATGGGATCAGAAAATCGGTTCGGAAATGCAATACCTGCAAGCCAAAACGGCAAAGGAACAGCTTGAATCACAAAAAGCTGCCGTTAGAAAACAGTTGGGCATGATGACTATTAAAGCTCCGATCAATGGTACCGTAGAGGAAGTAAATATAAAGCTGGGTCAGTATGCTTCTGCCGCAGTACCTACACCACCATTCCGCGTTCTTAATTTTGGCGTCGTCAAGGTAAAAGCCGAAGTTGCCGAAGCCTATTCGCGCAAAGTGAATGTTGGCGACGCTGTACAAATCTATTTCCCTGACCTTAACAAGGAGATTACTGCTAAAATAACCACTGCCAGCCGTTTTATTAATCCATCAAGCCGTACGTTCACGGTTGAAGCCAGACTTACCCCTGAAAAAAATGTATATAAAGCAAACATGGTTGCTGTGTTAAAAATTACGGATTATAAAGCCGAAAACGCAATTGTTATTCCTGTTAATTATGTTCAAACAGACCCCAATGGCAGCTTTGTTTATGTAGCAGATAATAAAGGAGCAAAAAATATCGCTAAAAAAGTCCCTATTGCTCAAGGCCTAAGTTACGACGGTATGATTGAAATAACCAAAGGCCTAAAAGTTGGAGATATAGTGGTAACATCAGGTTACCTTGATCTCGAAGAAGGTGAAAAAATTACATTCTAAACTGCAAATTTATAAGCAATGGAGAAAAAATTTAAAGAATTCAAGCCAACGAGCTGGAGTATTGATAATAAGACCAGCATCTATGTATTGGCTGTTATCATAGCTATGTTTGGGTTAATAAGTTACAATGCTATCCCAAAAGAACAATTTCCCGAGATAGTAATTCCCACTATTTTAGTTCAAACCATATATCCGGGAACATCGCCGGCGGATATTGAGAATCTGGTAACCAAACCTTTGGAAAAAGGCTTAAAATCCATAAATGGAGTAAAAAAAATAACAAGTAGCTCTGTTCAGGATTTTTCATCGATAGCCATTGAGTTCCGGACAAATGTCAAAGTCGCTGATGCCAAACAAAAGGTGAAGGATGAGGTAGATAAGGCCAAAAAAGACCTGCCAATGGCTGATATTAAGCAGGGACCTGATGTGAAGGATATTGATTTATCGGAGATTCCGATCATGAATATCAATCTATCCGGAAAATACAACCTGGACCGTATTAAAAAATATGCTGAGATGGCTCAGGACCAGATAGAAGGAATGAAGGAAATAACCAGGGCTGACATTATTGGTGCTCTTGACCGTGAGATACAGGTTAATGTTGACATGTACAAACTTCAGGCAGCAAGCCTCACCTTCAACGACATTACCCAGATGATAGCACGAGAAAACGTTACCATCTCCGGGGGAACCATCAATATGCAAGGAATGCAACGATCCGTAAGGGTTGTTGGCGAATTCAAGGACATTGAAACATTAAAAAATATAGTTGCAAGTAACTCCAAAGGGGTTCGCATTTACCTTAAGGATATTGCTGAAATAAAAGACACTTACGCTGATAGAGAAAGCTATGCCCGTTTAAACGGAGAAAATGTAATTACGCTTAACATCATCAAAAAGAGTGGGGAAAACTTATTGGATGCCTCTGATAAGATAAAAGTTATCATGGACAATCTCAAAAAAACTAAATTTCCTTCGGATCTAAAGGTTGACGTTACCGGTGATCAAAGTAAGTTTACACGCTCGACCCTTTTTGACCTTAATAACACGATAATTATCGGATTCATTTTGGTTACTATTGTTTTGATGTTTTTCATGGGCTTAACCAATGCTTTGTTCGTGGGCCTTTCGGTGCCCCTATCCATGGCTCTTGCTTACATTATTATACCAGCCTTTGGCTTTTCGATGAATATGCTGGTGATGTTCTCATTCATATTTGCTTTGGGTATTGTAGTTGACGATGCCATTGTGGTTATAGAAAATACGCACCGCATTTTCAAAAAGTCAAAAATGGATATTACCACTGCAGCTAAATTTGCTGCAGGAGAAGTTTTTGTGCCTATTCTTGCCGGTACATTAACGACTTTGGCTCCATTTTTCCCACTTTGTTTCTGGCCGGGTGTTATTGGAAAATTCATGTACTTTATACCTGTAACACTTATCATTACATTATTTATGTCACTTGTTGTTGCTTATATCATCAACCCGGTTTTTGCAGTTACATTTATGAAACCAGATGAAGAGGATAGGCAAACCATGAGTGACAAAAAGATATACACTATTGCAGGTATCATAGCTGTTTTAGGAGTTCTGTCTCATCTCATCGGATTCCATGGGTTTGCGAATTTCATTTTATTTGTGGCTTTTTCATTTGTTGCACACAACTTTTGGGGTTATAAAGTTCTGTTACACTTCCAGCATAATGTGATACCCAAAATGTTAAACAAATATGAACAATTTCTGGGTTGGATACTTTACAAACGTCGTCCTTACTATCTCCTGTATGGATTAATAGGTTTGCTGATTGTTACGATGTTAATTACGACTAAATTTTCTAAAAAGCCGGTTTTGTTCCCCGATAACCAACCAAACTCAATTTACACTATGATTAAGTTACCGGTTGGAACAGATGTGGAATTTACCGATTCGATAACCCGAGAAGTAGAAAAGAGGATTAATAAAGCTATTGGCACTAAAAACCCGATTGTTGAATCGGTTATTGGAAATGTAGCAAAAAATGTTTCGGAATCCAACTTCGATTTTGGAGGTACCACCCCCAACATGGGAAAAGTAACCGTAAACTTCGTGGAATTTGAATTTCGTCGGGGTGAAAACACCAATGATTACATGACAAAGATTCGCGAATCCCTGAAAGACATTACCGGAGCTAAAATAACCGTTACTAAGCCCCAAAGCGGACCTCCAACGGGTAAACCTATCAATATTGAAGTTACCTCTGACGATTTGCCGGAATTGTTATCAACATCAGACAGGTTTGTGCGATTCCTCGATTCCCTGAGTATTCCTGGCATAGAAGAATTGAAGATTGATTTTGAAAGGAACAAACCTGAAGCAATTGTGGAGATAGACCGTGTAAGAGCTAACAGGGAAGGGATTTCTACCGGACAAATCGGAATGGAACTCCGCACAGCAATATATGGTGCTGAAGCATCCAAATATCGGGACGGAGAAGATCAATACCCTATACAAGTGAGGTATGAACACAATCAACGCACCAATCTGGACCGTTTGTTAAACACCAAAATCACCTTTATGGATATGAGCTCCGGAAGTATAAGGCAAATTCCGCTTTCTTCAGTATCCAAAGTTTCTTATATCAATTCATACGGTGGAATTAACAGGAAAAATGCAAAACGTATTGTAACTGTATCTTCTAATGTGCTAACAGGTTTTAATGCAAACGACATTGTTTCTGATATTACAAAGGCATTACCAACCTTCCAGAAGTCGGATTTGGTTGATATCAAAATCACCGGTGAACAGGAAGATCAGCAGGAAACTACGTCATTTCTTGGAATTGCAGGACTTCTAGCACTTTTTTTAATTATGTTTATCATGATCACCCAGTTTAATTCTTTGAGTAAACCACTGATCATTGTGTCGGAGGTATTATTCAGTATTATTGGTGTTTTCCTGGGCTTTATCATGACTGGTATGACGGTATCCATTATCATGACTGGTATGGGTATGGTGGCACTGGCAGGAATAGTGGTAAGAAATGGTATTCTGCTGGTAGAATTTACTGATAATTTGAAAGAACGTGGGCTAAAAACACGCGATGCTATTATTCAGGCAGGTAAAACCCGTATAACTCCTGTAATGCTTACCGCTTCGGCTACAATCCTCGGATTAATTCCGCTGTCCATCGGTTTCAATATCGATTTTGTAGGACTATTCAGAAGTCTTAGTCCCCATATCTTTTTTGGTGGGGATTCTGTCCGATTCTTTGGGGCGCTTGGATGGACCATTATTTTTGGTTTGTCATTTGCTACCTTTTTAACATTGATTTTCATACCTGTAATGTATTATATCATGTATGTTGGTAAAATAAAAGTAAAACGGCAAACCGATAAATTAAGAGGGAGAAACAACAAGACTGATTTTAAGGATTTGGTTTAAGCTTAACGTTACATTGATTTGTAGATATGACCTGCCTGGTTTTTGAAACCATGCAGGTTTTTTTATGTGCGATTAATAAAATTATTGATGAGATTAAGCAGCTTGTGACTATCGATGGGTTTTGATACATATTCGTCACATCCGGCCTCTTTGCATTGGGTAATTTCCTCCTGCATGGCATAAGCTGTCTGTGCAATTATTGGAAGATCCTGTCTGAGTTTTTTAATTTCCTGAGTCGCAATATATCCGTTTATTTCAGGCATTTTAATATCCATCAGTACCAAATCGATATTGCCATTTTCTTTACAAATATCAATGGCTTCCTTGCCATTTTTTGCATGAATAATGGTCGCATTTGTATCTTTAAGTACTTCGTAGAGGTACTGATAGTTTCTTAATTCGTCTTCAGCAATCAGAATTGATTTATCATTCCAATTGAAATCGCTTACTTTTGGATCTGTTGTGACTTTAGGTTTATAGATAACTCTTTCCAAATAAGGTTTATATGGAAGAGTGAAATAAAATACCGATCCTTTGCCCAATTCTGATTCCACCCACATGGTACCTCCCATCAGTCGTACTAAATTGTTTGAAATGGTTAGCCCAAGCCCTGTTCCACCATATCTTCTAGCCTGTGTTTCATCGGCCTGTCGAAAGCGATCGAAAATCATCTCAAATTTATCAGCAGACAGGCCAATACCTGTGTCTTTGACATAAAATTTTAGCTGCGCTGGTGATTCAAGAATATATCCAAATTCAACAATCCCTTTTTCCGTGAATTTTAAGGCATTGCTCAACAAATTGGACAATATCTGACTTAATCTCGAATGATCCGTAAAAATCTGATTGTCAATTTTGAATTCAGGCAATTTAAGTCTCATTGTCAGACTTTTGTGTTCACGTTTGTCCACCTGATTCTTAAATAGTACATATTCGTCGTACAAAATTTGATCGAGGTAACAAGGCTTTTCAATTATTTTCAATTGCCCCGCTTCAATTTTTGCGATATCAAGAATATCGTCAATGATTTTTAATAAAAGATTACTGTTCTGATTGATGATTTCAGTATACTCTCTGCGCTCCTCAGGCTCAGTTTCCCGTTCGTTTAACAAGTTGGCGAAACCTAAAATGCCATTCATGGGAGTTCGAATCTCATGACTCATGTTAGCAAGAAAAGCAGATTTCAATTTGTCAGACTCCTCAGCTTTATTCTTTGCCCTTATTAACTCTTCTTCGATTTTTTTTCTGTCTTGAATATCACGAGCCAGTATTAGGTTGTTGTAACCAAGTGCTGAAATTTCTTTGGCCATAATCCAAAGAAAATCAACAATTTTATTAAATTGCTCTGTTTCAATAAAGTTAGCATTCTTAAGGGATTCTTCCATATCCTGTTCATCGATCCCAATTTCTGAAGCAAAATGAATCAGACGGCCTTTGTTGATATCTTTGCTGATACCTTGACTAATCATCCAATTAGCAATATGCTTTCCTCCAACAATAATCGGAGCACCTGCATCCAGAAACCCACAACTCAAACACTTGGATGAAAAAGGCATCAACGTTTCACGAGCCTTTTGACCTATTATTTTATCGGATGACTGACATAAAGCTCGTCCTGATTGAGTTGAACGAATTAGCGTGCAAACTTGTGAAAAATTACTTGGTTTGGTAATAGGTATACCGTCCTGATTGGTTATAATGGATGCAACATTATGTGACACTGCAAAAGCATCCTGAATTTTTTGCAATTGTGATATATCAAAAATGTCAATTATTTTAAAATCACCGATTGGCTTTTCGGGCGACAAAATAAAATCGAGTTTTGCCCGCAACCTGTTTTCGCTTTCTGTAAGCGCATCCTGCCATTTTTTCCGTTCATCAATATCCAGTAACGTAATTAAAATGCCTTTCTTTCCGTGATAAATGACCGTTTTTGCCCAGTGTGAAACCCATTTAATAACGCCTTTTTTAGTTACACCACGAAATTCAAAATGTTCTTCTTCCAGTTTGTCTGATCGTAGTATTCTATCTATGGATGCAACAATCGTTTTTTCGTCGTCATGATGAATCGCCTTAATAAACTCAAATTCTTTCCACCACCAAATTTCTTCCTCTGAATATTCGGATAGTAATATAAAAGCCTGATTAAAATATTTAATTAATCCGTCCTGCAGGATTAAAACAGCTAATTGCGACTGTTCAGAAATAACCTTTAACTTTTCATCACTATCAACCAGCTTCTGATAAGCCATGCTAATGTCGTGGTGACTGTTTTTGAGTTTTTCATTTACCTTGTAAAGAGTATCATTCCTCAGTTGGATAATTTTATTTTGTAGAAAAATTTTTTCTTCTGATAATTTCTGATTTGTAATGTCAGTAATCAATCCATGATACATGATTTCCCCTGAAGGATCGTTTACCATCTCGAACATTTCCTTAACCCAAATGACATCGTTTGTTTTTGATATCATCCTGTATTCCAGATACACATTTACATTGTTTTGAATACTGGCTTCATTTATTTCAGCCTGCACGCCCTCCAAATCTTCGATATGGATAAGCGTATTGAAATTGATCTGTTTCAGATAAAATTCTTCAGGCTGGAAACCCAATTTTGAAATGTTAGACGTAATGAAAACCACGTCCCTGTTTGGCTTGCTAATATATGCTATGGAGTCGCTTTGATTGATTATTTTTTCGAAATTAGGCAGACGATTTAACCTATCGTGAAATTGTCCTTCACGGGGTTCAGTATTGTCTCGAGAATGATCATTTGTTGGGGTAAGACTCATACTACCTTTAGACTTCCGAATATACGTAATATTTCCCAATAAAAGAAACTGGAGTCTTTATTTTCTTACATCCGATGCTATTTTTATTTGAATTTTGCTTTCATTCCATTTGTAAAAGCTCTGTAATATGCTGAATCTTCAATATATAAAGCTTCCATGGGTTTGCCGGGATATCTGTAAAAAGGGATATCAAGTCCATACACCTTTCCCGAATAATAGGTGATAATATGGGGGAGACTGGTATGTCCTACCATCACGGTTTTAACATTGTAATAAGCTAAGATCTGATTTATCTCCAATTCGGTAAGAGAAATCTTAATATTTTTGCGTGGCATCATTCCCCTATACCAAAAAGGACCATCAGAACCCAACAAAAAGTTCACCAAAGGAGTTGGTATTCTTTTTTTTTGTTTTTCAATTAGATATTGATAGATGACATGATTTACAGAATCGATAGATACCTGATAGTTAAGTAACTTCGGATTGATGCCACCATGAACAAATAGCAAGTCGTTGATTTTAAGAA
>WSSedL1CaDRAFT_10000648_pt1 | contig 23570 bp, 18 predicted proteins | sample WetSurSL1Cattail_FD_9464 | JGI IMG/M metagenome (IMG submission 9464)
TAAAAAGGTTGTCCCAAAAATCTTGGAACAACCTTCGCAAGTACTGATATCTTCCCGTGCCGGTTTCATTTATTTCGTTATAGCTACTCCTCAACAATATTTCCCTCGGTTGAAATCGTTACCACATTCCACGGAATCATTTTACCGCTGTTTTGCAAAGTGTTTTTAAAAGCATGAACGATACCGCCGCAACAAGGGACTTCCATTCGCAAAATGGTGACACTTTTAATTTCATGTTGCTCCAGGATGGCGGTCAGTTTATCGGAATAGTCGATATCATCCAGTTTGGGACAGCCGATCATGGTAATTTTATTCCGCATGAATTGCTGATGAATATTGGCATAAGCAAAAGCCGTACAATCTGCCGCAATCAATAAATGAGCATTATTAAAGTAAGGCGCGCCAACCGGTACCAGTTTCAGTTGACACGGCCATTGGCCAAGTTGCGACTGAACCTCTGGCACAGCTTGAACGGGCTCAGCCCCAGCTGACTTCTTTGCCAGCGTTTTTGCAAGAGTACCCGGACAACCACAAGCCAATTGGCTTTGATCCTGCTGCGCAGCCGAGGCGGAGATTGAATCCATGCGCTGCTTAACAGCCTCTTCATTGAAAGCCGCGGCTTCACCTTGTTCGATAGTAATTGCACCGGTGGGGCATTCCGGCAAGCAGTTGCCCAGACCGTCGCAATAGCTTTCGAAAACCAGCTGCGCCTTTCCGTCAATCAATTGGAGCGCTCCTTCATGGCAAGCATTGACGCAAAGGCCGCAACCATTACACTTTTCGGTATCGATTCTCACAATTTTTCTAATCATTCTATATAACACTCCCCTTTCAAGGTTTTGGTTGTTTTTGATAGATTGATTATAGTATAATCGCGGAAGCAAATCGGTAGCCCGGGATACAAAAAACCTTTTTATTACACTGTCGAATGCAAACCATTGGAATTTATTCGACGGGACTTTTATAAACTTAAATAGAACAAATGACGAATTGTTGTTGAAAGGAGATTTTTTGATGAAGCGTAAATTGGTTTTAGGGTTATTCTTCATTCTTTTGGCATTCTTATCCGGGTATATCGTTTTCCAAATTTCATCCACCGGTACCAAGAGTACAAACACAACCGCCGGTACCACAGAGACCAAAGTAGCCAAAGATACTGCTCAAATTTATAACGGTTATCTGGTTTGTCAGATGTGTGCCTGTGCGCCGCACGGCAAAGCGGCGGACGGGGTTAATGTATTGCAACACCCTGAGCTGCATACGGTAAGTTGTCTAAAGATGCCGGCTTGTACCGCTTCCGGATTTGGAATCTTCGTCAAAACTCAAGCCGGTCATTGTCAGTTTTTAAAATTTGATCAACACGGTAGTCAACTGGCTTTGAAGGATATCGTCTCTAAAACTGCCAAAACCGATCACTTATCGGTCGAGGTCACCGGTAGACTGCAAAATCAAAATAAAACCCTGCAAGTGGAGCAGATTATCGAGAAGTAACCGGATGATGAATACTAAATATTTGTGGGCTACCCGGATTGAATCGGGCAGCCCTTTTTTGAATCCAGTTTTAAAAAAACGCTGTCACTTCTTGCCCCGAGTTTCCTTGAAAAGCGGCACCGGAAATTTCAAAGCCAATCGATTGAGTATTTTCAGAAGCCGCCTTGATCCGAATCTGCCCTGGTGAGATACTTATGGTAAAGAGTTGGCCCCTAACCATAAAATTAAAATTTAAAGAGCGCCAATTTCCGGGCAACTTGGGCGATAGAATTACAACCGCCCCGTCAAAGTGTAAGCCTGCAAAGCCAAGGACAGTAGCCATCCAAGCACCGCCATTGGCTGCCGGATGGGTGCCGCCGATATAAAGAGTCCCGACATATTTCTTGTAATCACCGGTTAGATCGATGGTAGCGGTCTTTTGGAAGTATGGATAGGCCCAATCCGGTTTCCCAATATCCGTGGCAAGCATCGCATAGACACAAGGACTTAAACTGGAACCGTGCTCGGTCCGGGGTTCGTAGTACTCCCAATTAGCCCTTTTTACCTCAGCGCTAAAACGCTTTTTAAACAAGGTAAGCAGCAATACCACATCCGCCTGTTTAATAATCCGGGTGGTAGTTGCCAATCCGTTACCGCCGCCCCAATACTCGTTAGATGACTTCACCCGGCTTTTAAGCTCTTTCAAAGCCACATCCTCAAGCCGCCAGTAGCCGTCAAACTGTTCAATAATGGAGGTGTCGGCAGCCGGAGCAGGGACATACAACAATTCGCTCATTTCGATGATCGTTGGAATCTCCGGCTCGAAATCTACCTTTCGTAATAAATCATGATAAAACTCTTCATCGTTTTGCTTTAAAAGTTCCAAAACTCGTAATGACACTTCCAAGCTGTACTTCACCATGAAATTGGTAAAGGCATTGTTAAAGACCCGTTCGTGGTATTCATCGGGTCCGGTTACATCCGGAATTTCATACCGATGTTTGTCTTTTTTATAATAGGCGTAGGATACAAAGAAACGGGCGCATTCCAAAATAACTTCGGCGCCCCCTTCAAATAAAAGGCTGTCATCCCCGGTAATCTGATAATACTGCCAAATCCCGTATACTACATCGGCGCTGATATGAATCTGTTTATCACAAAAATATGTCCGTATGGGACGCCCGGTGAATACATCGGTTACATTAAACAATGTACAGGCATCATCGCCGTTCTCCTGGCTTTCCCAGGCATAAAACGCCCCTCGATAGCCATATTCGGCGGCTTTTCTGCGAGCGCCATCCAAGGTATGATAACGATATTTCAGAATGTTCTTGGCCAGTTGCGGTTGGGTAAAATTGAAGAACGGGAGCATAAACATTTCGGTGTCCCAAAAGACTGCCCCTTTATAAATTTGGCCGGATAGTCCTCTGGCTGGTATTGATAATCGGTCGCTATGGGTGGGAGCCGCCGCCAATAACTGATAGATACTATATCGTAATGCAAATTGAGCCTCATCATCGCCATCAATCTTCACATCCGATAACAGCCAGCGTTCATGCCACAACTGGGCATGACGCAGAAATAACCGATCATAACCAGCGCTATAGGCCTGGCCGTTAGTTGCCAATGCCGTTATATCCGGTTCATCAACCCCATCCTTGCCGGTGTAGATTGAAACATATTTATAAAAACAATACTCCCGTCCCGGCTCCGCCTGGAGCGTAACCTGATGAATCAGTGAACTTTCCCTGTTGATGAACTCCTGAGCGCCGAGAGGGCAATCCAGCATTTCCGCAACAGCTACCGTTTCAGCTTCATTCGTGGTTGCGACTGCAATAATTTGTCGATTTTGCTGTTTATAACGGATATCTTTAAAATGAGGTCCGTTAATATCCCAAACATCTCCGTCAATTCCGGTTGTTATTATGATTTGACAGGGATCATCACAAGAAAAACTGTATTTCATACACATCAAGTGTACGTTATCAAGGCTTAAAAATCGTTCGGTCTTGATCTGAATCCTCTTTTGACCAACCTTGAAATTGGTTTCACGTTGGTGTAAAGCTTGTTGCAAATTTAAGCATTGAAAGTGATCCTCCGGCGGCAGAGTCGTTGTCTGCAATGGCTGATGGTCGCAATATAAAAGAGTATATAAACCGTTCGGCGCATTCACCGGCTCGCGCCATGCCTGACCCTTTCGATCGAATATCCCCGCCAAGGTACAGGCAACTTGCTGATCTTTACCGTGCTCCTCTAAAGTCCCCCGATAACCCATGTAGCCATTGCTCAAAAGAAATTTACTCCCGTTGAGCTCAGTATTTTCCGGAGAAAGTGTCTTTTCAAATAGTAACCAGTCGCTGGCAACTGCTTCACCGGTAAATAAAACATAATTCAACTTTGATAAATGACGGATGACCAGATCGGCCTGATTGAGTATATGCGCATCTCCGATTCCTACTGCGAGCATCCCGGCATTGTGGGCTGATTCAATCCCGGCTGCAGCGTCTTCAAAAACCACACAATGTTGCGGCAAGATATTGAGTTTATGGGCAGCGGTTAAAAAAACCTCCGGGTCCGGTTTGGCCCTGGAAACCTGATTGCCATCAATAATTTCATCAAATAACGGTTGAATATGTAAATTCTCCAGAATAAGCGGGGCGTTTTTACTGGCCGAACCCAAAGCAATCTTTAGACCCTTGCCGCGCAAGTGATTGATCAAAGGCACCACCCCCGGTAATATCTCCGCCGGAGTAATCTGCCTGATGTACTCCAAATACCAATTATTCTTGTGGGAGGCCCATTCGCTCTTCTGAGATTCAGCCGCCGCTATCCCTCCAATTTCCAGCACAATCTCCAGCGACCGCATCCGGCTGACTCCTTTTAAACGTTCGTTATGCTCCGGCGAAAACTCAAATCCCAACTCCGAAGCCAGACGCTTCCAAGCTAAGTAATGATATTTAGCAGTATCGACTATTACGCCATCCAGATCAAAGATGGCCGCTTGTAAAGGTACCATTACCATTCTCCTTTTACTTATTTGATCTTCAATTGGTTATTGCAAGCTTAATGCCATTCAAATCGATTTTATGAAGCTTCCCATAAATCTCCACTGTTACAGCAAGTCCACTGATGATTTTGAACTCGGCGTTTACCTGGTCGACAGTTACACATAAAATCGCATCATGATATAATACCCGGAAACTATAGGAACACCATTGTTGAGGGATGCCGGGTTTAAATGCAAGTTTCTCCCCATCGGTTCTCATCCCGCCGAAACCGTAAACAATATTCATCCAGGCAGCTGCGATGGAAGTGGTATGTAACCCTTCCCGGGTATTCCGGTTATAATCGTCCAAATCCATCCGGGTGGCAAATTGAAAGAAATTATAGGCTTCTTCATATTTGCCGAGCTCCATTGCAAGAATCGAATGGATGGAAGGGGATAAGGATGATTCATGAATGCAACGCGGTTCATAATACTCATAATTAGCCCGTTTGACCTCTTCGGGAAACTCCTGATCATATAGAAACATAAACATCAGAACATCGGGCTGCTTGATCAGGTCATAACGATAAATCCGATCATAAGACCAGTTACGGTATAACGGGAAATCACTGACCGGAATATCCTGAATATTAATATGCGGCATATCGAAAAAACCGTCATGCTCTTCATAGACCTTGGAAATTGGATCTTGCGGCAGACGCATTTTACCCGCCATATGTTGCCAATCTTTCAACTCGTCAGGCTGTAAATGGGTTTTTTGTTTCACCTTGGAAAGCAACTCTGGACAGGAAATTTCCATTGTTTTTAGCGTTCGCAAAGTAAATTCAAAGGCCTTTTTAGCCATAAAATTCACATAACAATTATTATTAACCATCATTTGAAACTCATCCGGGCCCATAACTCCATAAAAGCCGAACTCTCCGCTCTTTGAGCCCCACTGACCGCGGCTGGCAAAGCAGCGGCTGATTTCGATCAACATTTCAATACCTTGTTCATAAAGAAAGTCATCATCGTTGCATATCTTGACATAATGCCAAATTCCATAAGCAACTGCCGAACCAACCTGAAGTTGTAAACTGGCATGTTGCCATAAGCCGCAGCCCTCCGTGCCGTCGATGGTGGCAATCGGATAAAAGGCACCCCGGCAGTCCAGTTCCTGGGCCCTTTCCCTAGCCTTCGGCAAAGTCCGGTAGCGAAATTCAAGCAAATTACGGGCAGCTTTAACATTATTAAACATATAAAAGGGCAAACAATACGTTTCGGTATCCCAAAAAGTATGCCCGTTATAGGCTTCTCCGGTAAGTCCTTTAGCGCCGATATTCGAGTATGAATCAGCGCCATGGAAAGTTTGGTGGAGTTGAAAGATACCAAACCGGATACCTTGCTGATTTTCGGGATCCCCTTCAATTGTAATATCCGAAGTCTGCCATACCCGGGTCCAATAGGAAGCATGTTGTTCCAGCGCTGTCTTAAAAGTGAGAGCCTGATTTTTGATCGCTCGATTCATCCCCGCTTCCCATACTTCCTGGATTGGTGTATTGGGGCTCTTATCAGCATAATTGGTTACAATTTTATCGAGGTCTATGGACTGCCCTTCAGACAGTTCCAACCCGAGATCTAAACCGCTATATTTTTCATCTTCGACTAACCTGCTCGTAACCGTTGCCTCATGTTTTAAAGTAAAGGCGGAGAAAAGTTGATGTCCCAGGCAGTTGGTCTTCCCTACTATGGCTACAATATTTTCCGGTTGCCGCCGTTTTTGGCAACTCCAGAAATTTTGGGTCAGTCCTTCTTGGAGCGGTGAAAAATCCAAACCCACCTGCATCTTTAGCGGTCCGGAAAAATTTAACGGAGTCAGGGTTATGCGCTGACAGCCTAAATTAGGTTCAACCATGCTTAACAGACGCCAAAAAGCTATTTTCAGTAATTTACCGCTTTGGGTTTGCCAAATAAACACCCGGTACAAAGTACCGGTCTTGAAATCAAGCACCCGCTGAAAATCAGTAAATTTGCTTTTGGCCAGATCAAGGGTTTCACCGTCCAACAGAATCCGGGTATACAGCCAGTCAATTGTATTAATCATAAACCGGGAATGCGATATCAAACCTTTATAGGCAGCCGGCTGGACCACCGGGGTTTCTTCGTAAAACCCGTTGAAATAACTCCCGAGCAGCCTGTCCCCGCTGTAACCTTCTTCAAAATAGCCACGAACACCCATATATTCATTGGCCAGTGAAAAAATCGATTCCGAAACTCGTCCCCGTTCAGGCCGGAAGGAATTTTCCACCACATTCCAAGGATTAACCCCTAAATAACGTTCCCCTACCTTAGTCATTATCGGGACTCCTTTAAACGGATTCCTGTTTTGTTATTCATCCTTTAATACCTCCCAGAGTCAGACCACCCTGCATGATGTACTTTTGCAAGAACAGGAAAACCACAACCGGCGGAACCATCGAATAAACGATCGCCAACATCTGCCAATCAATAGCTAATCCTTTGCCCGAGTTGCCGCTGGGAATCATGGTGAATACCCGGATCATCACTGTGTAAAGGTCCTGATTCGTGAGAACCATAAACGGCCAGAAAAAGTTGGACCATGACTGAGTTAGCGCTAATATGGTAATTACAAACATTACCGGTTTACTGAGCGGCAGGAAAATTTTGAAAAAAATCTTCAGCGGCGAACATCCGTCCAACATGGCTGCCTCCGTTAAAGAACGGGGAATACCATCAAAAAAACTTTTAAAAATTAAGGTAAAAAAAGCGTTGGCACCAGCCATAAACCACATCGGGAAAAACGTATTGGAAAAATTAATATGTAAAAATGGGAAATTGACAATATTCATATAAACCGGGACGATATTTACAGTATTGGGTAGTAATAGCGTCCACAGTAATAGAACCATTAAAAAGTTAGTTCCTTTGGGTTTTAATTGGGATAACACAAAACCGAATAATGAATTGAAAACCAAGGAAAATATGATTTCCCCCATGGCGAGTTCCAGGGAATTGACATAACATTTCAGGAAATTAAGCTGCTTCCAAACATCAATGATTTTTTGAAATTCCCATGTTTTAGGCCATATCGTTGGATTCATCGAATATAATTCCGGCAGGCTTTTCACACTGGAGGCAAAAAGCCATACGGGTGGAAAAAAACAAATAACGGCAATCAGTGCCATCAGGGAAAATATTAGCCAGTACAATACTTGATTCTTAGCGCGTTTAAAATCAAGGCTGGTTAATAAGCCGCTGGTTTTGGTGGTGAATTTTGACATTTATTGTCCCTCGCTTCCTTGGTTCTTCTTCGACAAGACAAAGTAAAAGGATGTCGGGATGAGTAAAATCAAGAAGGTAATCACTCCGACCGCCATGGAAGGACCGGCTTTAACATAGTTAAAAGCATACAAATAAGATTGCAGCATTAAGGAGAGCGAGGCGTCATTTGGACCGCCTCCGGTCATTGAAAGGGGTTGAATCATGACCTGGAATACAGTAATGATTTGCATGATCAACATTAACAGGATGATCCCGCTGATATTCGGCAAAGTGATATAACGAATTCTTTGAACAAAGCCCGCGCCGTCAAGGGATGACGCTTCATAAAGCTCTTGATTGATTCCCTGCAGACTGGCCATATAAATCAGCGCTGTCCCTCCAAACCCGGCCCAAGTCATGGTCACAACAATGAGCATGATCGTATAATGCGGCATATTCAACCAGCCAAACGGCTGTAAACCCAGATGGGATATGATGGTATTTAAGACTCCCCATTTCGCCGGATTATACATAAACGCCCACATCAGGTAGGTAGCTATTCCCGGGATCATACTGGGAAAATAAAAGGAAAATTTAAAAAAACCATTGATATGGACGATTTCATTAAGTAAAATTGCGACGATAATCGGTACCGCAAAACCAATCACCAACGACCATAGCGTATAGGTGGCGGAATTCATTAAGGCAGCGTTAAAAGAAGAATTGGTAATAACCTCTTGATAATTTCCTAATCCGATAAACTCAACCACACTATACCCTCGGGTCTTGAAAAAGGACAAAAAGATTCCGGAGATCAGGGGTTGCCAGGTAAAAAATAGAAACATCAATAAACTGGGCAACATTAAAAACCAGGCCACCAGGTCCTTACGGAAGTGGTTGCCGTCAAACAAGTTAGGTTTTTTCCTTACCGAGATCTGGGCTAGCGACAATAAAACCACCTTCTCTTTACGTTGTTCCCCAAATACAAATGGCGGCTTAAGCCGCCATTTGTATTCAATTATTCATTATTGTTTATCGAGTACATCTTTTTGGAAATTAGCCGCCGCTTTGTCGAGCAGCGCCTTAGGATCGGCGTTGGCATCGGTTAGCACGGCTTGGATTACTTTATCGAGCTCTTTATACAATTCCTGGCAAGCAACCGGTTCTTCAGATTTTAAAGTCGCTTTATTCTCATTGTAATCTTTGAACATCCCTAAATTCACGTTGATATATTTAGACCGGAGCTCATCCCGGGCCTTAATCGCCGCCTTATCGGTCCAAATCTGCAACTCTTTACCGCCAACCACATGTTTACCGGCGACATCCGTTTTATAATTAGTGATTTCGTTTTCTTTGATTTCATCGGTAAATTGCGGAGCTTTTCCGAGCAACTCCAGCCATTTCAGACCGGCTTCAATCTGCGCTTTGGTAGCATTGGGCGCAAACATCCAGATATCTCCGCCGATTTGGGCATATCTCCCTTTTGGCCCAGCCGGCAGGCTGAAAATGGAAATATTGTCTTTGCTGATTTTATAATTGTCGATCTGGAAATTAAATCCGTCATGATCCGTTGCATTGAAGAACAGCATGGCACCCTGATTGGTAGCCAGGACTTGTTGCCCGCTGGCCCAATCAAGCAAGGTGGAATCAGGCAATACCTTGTATTTCCATTTTAAATCCCTTACATACTGTAGAGCAGCTACACCCTCGGGGCTGTTGAAAGCAGCAATCCATTTGCCGCCCTCTTTCTTTTCAAACACTGTGCCAAAGCTCCAAGCAATGTTCATAAAATGCCAACCGCCGCAATTATTGTTGGTCTCCAGAATAAATCCGGCGGCCCCGGTCTTGTCCTTAATAATTTTAGCGGTTTCGGCCAGTTCCTCGTAAGTCTTGGGGGCTTTCGGAACCCCGCCCGCATCAACCAGGCCGGCTGTTTTAAAAAGCTGAATATTGCATTCGAGGCCTTGAACATATGCATACTTCGGAACGGCATAAATCTTACCCTGGTCGGATATGAGAGGTAATATTTGTGGGTTTAGGGACTTATGCCAACCGGCTTTCTTCATGGGACCGGTAATGTCGGCCGCATAACCGTTTTCAACAATCTTCCGGACTTCGGTGAACCAACTGTTATAGAGAGTCGGCAAGGTCCCCGCCGCTGCTTTCGGGAGAAAGGAGCTAACGGCATATTGATAATAATCCGGTATGACCTCTACATTGTATTTATCCAACATGATTTTTTGATATTTCTTAAATGTGGCTACTCTGGCAGGTTCATTCTCTCTGGGCCAGTCTCCGACCACAAGGGTCACCTTTTTGCCGGCTGCAGTGGCAGTGGCAAAATTGAATGAAAAAGTCGAAATGATTACTACCAAGCATAATAATAAAATAATTAACTTTTTGGACAATGAAACTCCCCCTCTTTTTATTTTCTCTGTCTAATGTTGTTTACCTCAATGATTTAATTATAGCTTGAACATTTTTAAAACAACAGGTTGTTAGTCTGCTAAATGGTTTGTTAAACTGCTTATTAATAAACGGTTATTTTTGTGTTACAATATGACTAGTTTTGACATGAAAGAGGAGGATGTTTTGTTTAAAAAAATAGAAAAAAAGATAGTCCTAACCATGGTTATTACTATCTCTTTTTGCATGATCTTATCGAGTGTTGTCACCTATATCATCATCCGGAAAAACATCTTAAATAGTTTTATTCCGCTGGCAATTCAATCCACCGAGCAACAGAAGAATAATCTCGACTTATTTTTGGAATTAATGACCGAGTCTTCCAAATTACTGGTAAGTGATCCGGAAATAATCGATACCTTACGGCATCCCAATGTTAAGAGCACGGAGTTTCTTAATATCATCGAAAAACTCAACGATATTCAGGCTTCAAACTTAAATATTATCGGCTTAACATTATACGGAATGAATGGCGTCTTTTATCCTTCCAACCCTTCCAACAACACAGCCAACTCCACCCCGGATTTACGCCAAATTTTAAAAGACCCCTTAATCCAAAATTTTATCCACCAACCGGAAAAAAGCCTTTGGTATGACAGGTTTCAGACGGATTATTGGAATACCAATCTTACGCTGAATCTCAGACTGTATAAGGGCTTTTTTACCTTTATACAAAAAATATATGACCCCAGCGGATCATTAATCGGTTTGCTGATGACGGATATTGCGATTGATTCATTATATGAAAATTTTCGCAACAATAAATTGAGCGCCGATACTTATTTTTTATCAAGCCGGAGAGGTATACTGGTAAGGCCTCCTTATGGTAAACCATTAAAAAAACAGGAGGTACGGGAAATTATAGGCAAACTGAAGGTTCGGACTCGAAGCGATTATTCCAATCCCAGTTTGAATTCAAACCAGGAGCAGTTGTTTTTTCACACCCTCTCGAATGACGGTCGAAACATCATTCTTTATCATCAACTCCCCCATTCATTTGATTTTGTGATCCGGCGAATACCACTCTCCAATATTTTAAATCAGATCCACCGTTTGTTGTTTTTTCTAATATTAATCAATGTTTTATTGATAGTTCTGGCAATTTTCTTAGGCCTGGCCATTTCCAAAAGTATTTCTTTACCTTTGGGCGATTTATACACCAAAATGCAGAAGTTTACAAAAATATAGCTATTTGTCGATTTCACGTACTTTCACAGTTATGGTCACAATGGTGCCCTTATTTTTTTCACTCTTAAAAAAGAGTCCATAACCCGGTCCGTACTCCAGCTTGATTCGCTCATCAACGTTTCGTAAGCCATATCCGCTTTGCTGCATATTCTTATTGGATGATTCGATATCGCCGGCGTCAAGATTAAAGCCCACTCCATCATCGCTTACTTCCAATTTCAAATCATTACCGACCCGGCATCCGGTTATTTGAATATGCCCTTTGCCCTCTTTGGTACTGATCCCATGTTTGATGGCATTTTCCACCAACGGTTGCAAGATAATCTTAAGGATCAAACAACTCTTAATATCTTCCGGTATATCATAAGTAATCTCCACCTTATCCGGAAAACGCAATTGTTCAATGATCACGAAGCTTTCCACCAGCTGAATCTCTTCCGCCAGGGTAATAAATTTTTCACCCTTATGCAAACTAATCCGGAAAAAAGTGGCCAAAGCCATAACCATCCGCTCGATATCACTTTGTTTTTTTAACTTGGCGATCCAGGCGATGGCATCCAGTGTATTGTAAACAAAATGGGGATTAATCTGGGCTTGTAGTGCGGTTAATTCCAGTTCCCGTTGTTTCTCCTTTTCCAGGTTGTTCTTTTGGATGAGTTCCTCGATTCGTAACACCATATTGTTAAAACTTTGCTCCAAGGCTTCGATCTCATCATTGGCGTTTTCAGAGAATAACAGACTTGGCTTCCCTTTCCCAATCAAGTCCAGCTTGTTCTTTAACTTTGCCAAGGGTCTGGTAATATTGAACGATATATACAGGGCCAGAAAAACAGCAATAATCGAGATGATAATCTCAATATTCAGGACAATACTGTTTATTGCCGAAATGATTCCGAAAAGTTTTTTCTCGGATACCACACTGATAATCTTCCAGCGAATACCCAAAAACTCCAACCGGCTGGTTAATTGATAGATTGCAATAATGGACCATTTCTGATTGTACTTTATCGTTTTGTAATCAAAAGTCGTATGGGAATCAAAAATAGCGGAATCAAAAATAATACTCCCGATTTTGTTCTTATCCGGATGAGAAATGATATATTCGTCATTGGCCAGTATGAAGGAATAACCCCAGTTGGGAATGATTCTCCGGTAAATATTATATAAGGCTGATTCCCGGACATCGATGATCAAATAGCCGATTGTTTCGCCAGTTACAAAGTTACGGAATTTCCGCCCGACTAAAATGTATGAATTATTATCTGGATCTTTAACAACCGGTCCCCAGACCGGTATTTTACTTTGTTCGATTTGCCGGATGAAATGTTCTTCCGGCAGCGGTATTGCCGAAGCGGCAGTAGTATACTTGTAAATTTCTCCTGAATATCCGTAAATAAAGATGCCTCCCACCACGTCCTTATGAACCAGTAATCTATCCAATTCCCCTTTCAATCGTTGTTCCCGCTCGGAATAAGCTATCTGCCGGTCATCGAACAATCGGTAGATCGATCGGTCTTCCATGAGCCGTACAGTTAACATATTAATCTCATCAATGATCATTTCCAAACTTGAAACAGTCTCTCTTTGGGTAAGCTCTACATAATTATAAAGATACTGCTTGATTAAGGCCTGAGCTACTAATTTGGAACCGATAAAAACGCAATTGGAAGTAATTAATAATCCGAGCAGCAGAAAAAATGCAATCCGGTTTTTAATCTGAAATTTTCGTAGAAATCGAATTATCTGCTCCATTATTTCCCGCCGTTACGAAATCTTTTTGACATATTCTTTGGGGCTCATCCCGGTAATCTTTTTAAACAACTGACTAAAATATTTGGTATCTGTATACCCTACTTTTTGACAAACCTCATAAATACGGTATTGAGGGTTCTGTAACAGTTCTTTGGCCATTTCAATCCTACAATCAACCAGGGAATCATTAAAGGTTTTTCCTAGTTCCGCCTTAAAGAGATGCATCAAATAGGAAGGACTGATAAATAATTCCCTGGCTGCGGTCTCGGCAGTAATGTTTTCAGCATAGTGGGTCCGGATATAGGCAATTGCCTTCTTAATCTCAGTATGGCAATCGGCCACGCCGTTATCAGCAAAAGTAACCACACTGTTGTTGCCGGGCAGAAATTTACAGCCGGCAGCCGATATCGCTTCATCATACGAACGGCTTATTTCGGTGATGGCCGGGTGAGGATTACTAATACCGATCGAAATAGTTATATTGGAAAGTTCAGGCCGAGCAATGTCTTTTAATTTCATAAATAATGTCTTGCAATTTTCTTTAAGCAGCGCCACCGGATCTGCGGTGCAACTTGTTTGGGCAATCAGAACCCACTCGCCCGGATTTTTTTCAAAGATGAAACCTTGAAAACCTTTACCATCAAGTCCCAAGCACTGGTTGGCGTGATAAAAAATTATTTCCCGAAGTTGTTCCAGAGTTTGGGTGGGCAGTTGCTGAGCAATTATTTTAAAATCATCGAGCTTGATAATAACGGTCAAATTGGTCCCGCTAACAACGAGCGGCAATTGCAACAACGTCAGCTTAGCTTGAATATCATCGATAGCAGTAATATCACCATTAATAAGATCCAATAGGAATTGTTTTTTAATAGCCGGGAGCTCGATTTGTAACTGTTGGTAATATTCGAGGGTATTGCGGTCACTTATGATCTTTTCGCCGACTTTGGTAATCGTTTCGATGAGATTTTCATTTTCAACGGGTTTTAACAAATACGACACGGCTCCGTTTTCTATTGCTGCCCTGGCATAATCAAACTCTCCGTAACCGCTCAATACAATAATGCGGGAATCCAATCCCGCCTCCTTTAGTTTGGCCATAAACTCCAAACCATCCATAAAAGGCATTCGGATGTCGGTGATGATAATATCCGGGTGATGTGTGATTGCAAGTTGTAAAGCTTCTTTACCGTTACCGGCTTCCCCGATTATTGTGAAGCCGTAGTTTTCCCAAGCAATTGTTTCACGAATGCCTTTTCGCACCAAATATTCATCATCGACAACCAAAATAGTCAACACACAAATACCTCATTTCAAAACACCAGTTCACTTCAAGCGCTTTAATAATTCACATAAAAATTCAAACATTCTCCGGGTTGAACTGATGCTTAAGTGCTCATTGGGAGTATGTACACCGACCATGGTGGGTCCCAGCGATATCGCATCCAAGTCCGGGATTTTTTCCATGAAGATACCGCACTCAAGGCCCGCATGAATCACATTAATCTGGCCTTTCATTCCCGTTACGTCTTGATAGACCCTAAGACACAAATCCCTGATTTTTGATTCTTTCGCATACTCCCAGCTGGGATAGAGGGAGGCGATTTCAACATCGATATGAAGAATTTCCCCCAGTTGCTCAGCAAAATCAATAAATTGATTAAATAAAGAACGTACCGAACTTCTTGGAGAACAGATGAATGTGATTTTCTTTTCATCTTCATCCGTAGCAATAACCCCCAAATTATTAGAGTATATTACGAGGTCGCGTTCTAAATCTCGATTGGCGGGACCATACGGTATAAGGTTAATCAAATGAATAATATCTTGTTTCACCTTTTCATCATACACTTGAGCGGTAGCATCTGCTTTTTCAGTTAAAACCTGGACTTCAGCGTCGGTAAACATTAATTCATGTTTCAACCGCTGATTCCATTGGTTAATCGCGTCCTCCAGGTTAAATTGATCGTTCACCGTTACTACGGCCCAACTTTCCCTGGGGATGGCGTTAGCCTTGGAACCACCCGCTATCCCGGCAATCTCGATATTATCTTTTAAATCATAAAGAATCCTGCCTAGCAATTTGATCGAATTAGCGCGTTCTTTATCGATATCGATGCCTGAATGCCCGCCTTTCAAGCCTTTAACCGTCAATTTATAAAAATTTTTAAATTGGGACGTTGCCTTGATGATGGGTAGAGTAAATTTTACCCGCCCGCCGCCGGCGCAACCTGCGGTAAATATTCCTTCATCTTCGCAGTCCAGATTAATCAAAATCCTGCCACGTAGCTGCTCCTGCTCCGGATTAAGGTTCTCCATACCGCTCATGCCGTTTTCCTCATCGGTGGTAAACACTACTTCTAATGGAGGATGGGGAATCTCTGATGAATCCAGGATAGCCATGGCATACGCCACTGCAATTCCGTCATCAGCCCCAAGCGTGGTTCCGGTTGCATAGATGTCATCACCCACGATCCGCAGCTTCAGCGGATCGTGGAGAAAGTCATGGACCGTAGCCTGATTTTTTTCCCACACCATATCCATATGTCCCTGCAAAATAACGGCGGCTGAATTTTCGTAGCCCCCAGTACCCGGCTGTTTGATGATAATATTGAGGGCTTTATCTTGAACAACCTCAAGGTTTTTTCCTTGAGCCCATTGGTAAAGAAAATCACTGACTTGCTTTTCATGATTTGAACCTCGGGGTATTTTGGATAACTCTTCAAAATAGTAAAATACTTTTTCCGGTTGTAACCCGCCAAGAATCCCAGCCATTGTTTTCCTCCCTATTTCCTCCTGGATTTGTTATTTAATTTATCCAATCATCCCCTTTTTCCTTCCATAACCCTTTAATTTTTAACAATTGTCTGATGCTACTGTTTTATGATATAATTTCTCGTCTCTGGGTATGCGTAAAACCGTATTTTAAAGCATCAAAGAACTATCGCATAAAGGAGAAATTTCTATCGAATGAATTTATTCCGACAACTATTGTTGATCTCGCTCTCCTCCTGGTTGCTGTTTTGCTGGACCGGTCGGAGTAATGTCTTTGTTTTGACCCAAAATGAAGTCCCCGTCGACATTATCGTCGAACCCGACAGTACTACCAATCAATATGGTATCAATATTGGATTTCGTTTGTCTTTTTAAGCGAAGCAACTTACCCCAAGACAGAATTTAAAAATTATGATATGATTATGTGCTGTATGAGCTTGTAATAACAAACCCATACCAAATAACTTATCATCACACACTTACTCATAGCGAGGTCAGCCATGAAACAACTGAAGATCGAAGCGGTTATTTTTGATATGGACGGGTTGATGTTTGATTCCGAAACTATCTCTTTTGCTTGTTGGAAAACTGCAGCCGCCAAGTACGGTTATCAGGTAACCGAAGAATTATTCCTACAGACTTTGGGACAGACGGTGAAAATGTGCCAAGCAATCTATGCCGAACATTTCGGGGAGGACTTCCCCTTTGAAGCGGCAAAAGATGAACGGTTCAGACTGGGAGCCGAATATATCCATACCAACCCGGTTCCGATTAAGGATGGATTGCTCGATCTACTGGTCTATCTCAAAAATCATCATTACAAAACCGCAGTCGCTACCTCGTCTCCCCGGGAAAATGCGCTGCCGTTAATTGACAAAGCCGGTGTGAGGAGTTTTTTTGACGATATCGTCTGCGGGGATGAGATCTCCCGCTCCAAACCCGACCCGGAGATATTTCTTACCGCTGCGCTGAAGTTAGGTGCATCGCCGGAGCGCTGTATGGTCCTGGAAGATTCCGAATCCGGAATAATCGCCGCTTCCAGAGCGGGGATGAAGCCGGTTCTGATTCCGGATCTCAAGGATGCGAGTGCTGAAGTCAAACAATTGACTTTTCGGCAATTGAAGAGTTTACGGCAAGTAGTGCAGATATTTGAGGAAAGCGCTGACGTTTAATTCGAGATAGCATTATCGGTTGAATGCGAGTCATTGAATTCATCTTCCGGAGCCATACTATACGTAACCTTACTGTTTGAAGGAAGCCGGGCTGGATAGGCCTTGGTTAGAGAATCAGCTTAAGGTACAAGGAGTAAATCAGGTTACGGATGTTTTTATGCGGAGTGGAGGAAAGATAAGGGGTTGAGCGTGTCGAAGAAGTGAGCCCCTCATTCATTTCACGATCTATAAATAAGATATTAGCTATGTTACCTCTTATGTTATTCATCTTGTAATATCTTTTTTAATCTTGGGCCAATTTCCTTAAAACCTTCTCTGGTATAAAAATCGATCGACCGTTGCCATTTTTCCTGGTTTGGTGCTCCTACCTCTATACGCTTCCAATCTTTGCTTTTAGCAAATTTCAAGACTTCCCCCAATAATAATTTACCAATACCGCTGGAACGGTATTGGGGCAATATGTATAACTCATTGATAATCCCAAACCTGCCCTGGGTATATAGCGCGTTGGATTGGACAACAGTTATCATTCCTACCGCTTTGTCCCGATCAAACGCAATAAAGATCCGATTATTTGAGTCTGAAATAAACTGTCTAAAGCTTTTGATCATACTCTCCATATTCAGTTCAACCTTTACGCCATCCAGTTCACATAGTAACTTGGTAATGAAATCGATTACCTGGTTCATATTAGCCAATTCTGCCACTTTAATCAAAAATCCCACCGAATATTTTCCTCCATGTCAATCTCACCTTTATTTTCATTATACAAATAAAATCCAATAAATTACAATATCAGATTTATTCTACGGAATAAAACTTTAAAAATCATCGCAATCCGTATTATAAAAGCAACAATATGATATAATTTATCTTAAAAAGTAGTCTCGAATTAAGTTTTACAAAGGAGCATACCCATGAAATTTTGTTGGACAACCTTAACTATTGATAATTTGGAGCGTTCAATCCAGTTTTACCAGGAGATCGTAGGGCTGCCGATCAGTAAAAGGTATCCGGCCGGGCCGGGGGTGGAGATTTGTTTTCTGGGCGAGGGTGAAACCAAGCTTGAACTGATTTGCGACCGGAATCAAAAATTCCCGGATAGTGTGGGACGGGTCTCTTTAGGTTTTGAAGTTACGTCGCTCGATGAAAAGCTCAAATTTATCAAAGAAAAAGGGCTGGAAGTCGCTGACGGACCTTTCCAACCCAATCCGCATATCAAGTTCTTTTTTGTGAAAGACCCGGATGGGTTCAGTGTGCAGTTTGTAGAGAACATGTAGGAGAATTTAAAGATGCATTGCCGGTGTCGGAAGTTCTGTTTTAAGCAAGTTGGCTTTCGACTTTTTAAACCACCACCAAGCTAAACCGGAAGTAAGCAACTCCGCCGCCGGAGCTGCTAACCAGATGCCGGCATTTCCAAACAGTGACGGCAATAGTAGAATTAAGATATTAACCAATAGTAAACTGCGCGCCACGGATATCGAAAGGGATTCTTTGGCTGCCCCGACGGATGTAAAGTACGCCGCCGCAATGATATTGTACCCGTTGAGAACAAAGCTCAATGAATATAGCCGCAAACCGTTCCCTGCAACGGCGATCAGTTCCTGATTGTGCCTGGCAAAGATACGGACAATTCCGTCTCCGGCCCCCAAAGCTAACAGGCAAAACCCTACCCCTGTCCAGATAACCGTTTTCAAGGCAATGGACAGCAAGCCGAAAATTATTTCCCGGTTTTTAGCCCCGAAATAGTAGCTGATTAACGGATGGATCCCGATGGCGATCCCCGTCAGGATCATATTTTGAACGAAGGCAACATATCCCACAATGGTCAACGCCGCCACTCCACTAATACCGATCCGTCGCAGCAACACCCAATTGAGAACATATGTAGTGATGGATACGGCAATCTGGGCGGTAAACTCCGCCGAACCTAAGAAAAGCATTTTGCGGAGCACCGCGGGACGAAGTTGAAACGTAGCGAACTTATAAACGGAACGCCTGGAGCAAAAGTAGCTTACTCCGAAGAGAAAGGGAATAAAAACCGATATACCGGAGGCCCACGCCGCCCCTTTCATTCCCATCCCGAGCTTGATGATAAAAAAATAGTCCAGGATGATATTGATGATATTTCCGGCCAGGCCGAAGACCAGCGACAACTGCGGTTTCCCTTCGCTGCGGATGAACATGGAGAAAGTCAGGTTGACCATTATAAACAGGTAAAAAAACTTCATAATCCCCAGATAGTCGGTGACATACCCGAAGATAATCCCTTTGGCATTTAATATCCGGATGATCTCGTTCTGAAAAACCATTAAAATAATTGCCGCAACCAGATTGACAGCGACATTCACCGCCAACGAAATACTAAAATAGCGATTGGCCTCCGGATGATTATGCCCTCCTAAGCTCTGGGCCCCTAAGGTGACTCCGCCCACTCCGACCATAATGGTCAGCGCCAGCAGCGCATATAACACCGGTAAAGTCAGGTTAACCGCGGCCAGTCCGTTCTCACCCATCTTCCAACTGATAAAAATCCCATCGACGATGATGATAAAAGAAGTGAGAAACATTCCCAAGATACAGGGGATGCAATACCGCAGAAAGGTCCGGAACAAGCTGGGGTGCTTCATATTTTCCATCAAAACAGTCTCCTCTCGTTCTTTACTGGAGACTATTTTACAATTTTGATCCGGGAGAAAACTTCTGAATTCGTGCTGCCGTTATAGCAATTTATAATCAATCTTATAACGAATATGGTCTCATCAGCGGGGTTCTTGCACCGGGATACAGATATCCAGCAGCATTTTTCCCTGATCGTCCACTTCGGAATGATAAACCTCCAAAGCCAGCCGCTTGTCATCCAACCGATACGGACTAAAAGGCAGCCACAGGGCAAAGATCTCATTGAAACTATTAATCAAACACTCCAAGCGGTCGTGAAAACGATAGCAAGCATAGTACCCCGCCTCGATTTTATGAGTATTAACACTGGTAATCTTGGGAACCGCCATACACATATCATAGATGCAGTGATTCTCATCGGCAATCAACGGGTCGTCGTAGGATATCCCGATATATTGTCCATCTTCTTTATTAGGACCGTATTTACGCTCCATCTCCCGGCGGAACCCATCCCAGGCCGGGGTTAAGCCATTAATGTAATTGCCGATAAAGCGGCGGTACTCCAAATACATGGTTGCTTTCTTCCGGATGGTTATGTTGGCATCGATGCGGTCAAAGTAATCATCCTGTTTGCGGAGAGATTGGATATGATCGACTACGGCAAGGTATGGATCTTTGACGGGAACGCGGCGGGTCTTGCGGAATTCCGAAGCGTTCATGCCGAAATACTCTTTGAAAGCCGAGGCAAAGTTTGAAGGCGAGTAACCGGAGGCCATGGCGATTTCGGTGACGGACTGCCGGGTGGAACGCAGTTTAAAGGCGGCGCTTTCCAGTTTCAACCGTTTGATAAAGGAGTAAATACTCTCCTGTGTTACCAACCGGAAGATCCGGTTGAAATAAAACTTGGAGAAACAGCAATGATCGGCGATTTCCTCGACGGTCAAATTTTGGTCCAGGTTATGAACGATATAATCAATGGCTTGATTAATCCGGGAAACGTATTCGCGATCCACTTCTTGGAATACACCCTTTCTTTACGGCATTAAAAAACAAATGCTACGACTCTATTGTAACATATTTATTTTTCCTTGATCCACGGGGTGAAAACCAATGCCGTCAGGAGGCTACGGAATCATATATTGGCAGTTCTTTCATCGCCCAGGGCAGGAGCAGGAAATTCACGCCCACTCATATCCCCTGGGCTGTTTGCGCACCAAACCGTCTTAACCCCACAAGGGGCTCGGTTAGATTTATGCTTCCCCAAATAAAGGAAAGAGCTAAAAGATATTGAATTATTTATACTGGTGATTAATATGGCCCATTCTTATCAAGATCTTTTTTATCATTTTGTTTGGACTCCTAAATATCGTACCGACCTAATTACCAAACAAATCAAATCAATTTTATTGCCATTTTTAAGGAACAAGGCGTTATCTTTCGGATGACGGGTGTTTGCCTTAAATTGTATGGAAGATCACGTCCATATGCTACTTTATATCCCAGCTCGATTGTCGGTGGCTTATGTAATTAATATCCTGAAAGGATCTAGTTCTCATGAAATTAAAGCAATTTCACCGGGATTTTCCTGGCAAATGGGTTACGGTGTTACTACTCTAAGGCGGTCCGATCTCCCAATAGTGCAAAAATATATTCAAAATCAAGAACATCATCATCAAACCGAAAGCATCGAAAAATCTCTGGAAATTTCATTCGTCTAAATTGAAATTGCCACCCTGATTTCAATTATTACAAGGCATTTCCCAGCCCATTGATGGGGTTGAGATAGTTTTTAAACTTACAGCCCAGAGGTTTTGACAGAGCTTACAGTTCAACCTCAGCTCTGGGCGGTGAATTCGTGTGCGCACGCAAATCATTTTCCATTCATCGCCCAGGGCAGGAGAAAAGATTTACGCCCACTCATATCCCCTAGGCTATTTGCCTACAAAACCGTCTTAACCCCACAAGGGGCTCGGTGAAGTTTTTGTTTTCCCAGCCCATTTATGGGGTTGAGATAAGTTTTTAAACTTACAACCCAGAGATTTTGAAGGTCGGGCTTGCTTCATTAAAAGGTAAAGAACCCTTTAAATAAGCTTTTGGATATCGGATAACGTATTTAAGAACTCCCTGTATTTGTCCTTCCCAATTCCCTCTTCGATACGGAACTGCGCCTGTTCCCAAAAAGGGATAGCTTCCCGCAGTTTCCCCAGCCCACTTTCGGTGATGGATATACACCTTTTCCTGGAATCATCATCGGCCGTTTTCACATCCACATAACCCTTTTTCCTTAAAATTTCTATATCGCGGGTTGCTGTTGTTTGATTCATGAGTAAGAGATCTGCCAATTCACCGACTGTACTCCTTTCATGAGACGAAATATCGGCTAGCAAGGCAAATTGTGCCGCGCGCAAACCGAGAGGCTGAAATGCTTTGTCAAAATATTGGGTTATTACCCTGGTTGTCATTCGTAAATTTCTGCAGGCGCAACCTCTTAAGTGTTCCTTGTAGCTTTGAATCGACATCTTGAACCTCCCGCCGGATAAAATTTAAATTCTGTTTTCAATAATAATTGATCCTAAATTTATCGATCACTGTTATTCAGCTCATGGTAAACCAAGGAAGCCATTTCGCGAATTTTTTCATTTTGATTTTTACACGCATTGATAATATATGGTTTATAGCTTTCCGTATAATGGTTGCGCATAAAACACAAAACATCAACTTTCCATTTCCAAAGTTCATCGGGTGATAAATAGAAGAATTTCGGTTGTATTTTTTCGCGGTAAAAATCCTCATCCATATTCAGAATGTTTTCCGGCGTTAAGGTCGCAGCCAATTCCGCCAGGCCGGGGAATTCCGCGACTTCCTGCCATTTTCCTTTGTTCATCGGGCATACGTCCTGGCAAATGTCGCAACCATAGATCCAATCGCCGAATCTTTTACGTAAAGGCTCATTCGGTAAATTTCGACCGCCGAAGGTTGTCAAAAAAGAAATGCAGGCTGTGGGCGACATGGTATATGGCTCTGTAAGCGAGCAGGTGGGACAGGCTTTTATACAACGGTTACATCTCTCTGGGCATTGTGGAATATCGGGCGTTTCCTTCAGCTCCATTTCCCGGTCGATCAACCACGCCTCCAGATGCACCCACGAGCCGGACTGGGTGTAAAAGAAATTGTTGCGGCGGATAATTCCCAGCCCGGCTTGAAAAGCAGCCCAACGCAACCCCACGAGCCCGAATTTTTGATTGGTGGCGACTTGAAACCCTAGTTCCTGTAAATATTGTTCCATGGCCCGGCTTTGCTGATATTCTTTGGTATTGGGATCAACCCGCACGTCGAACAAATAAGCCTTGGCAATATGGCCTTTTACAGACTCCGGAACTTTATATTTGCCATAAGGTACAACCATTACTACAATTGACTTTGCCCAGGGATATTCGGCCAACGGATTCGCCAATCGTCGTTGTCTTTGATAAAACGGTTTCGATTGGGGTACTTTTTGAATGCGTTCATTCAGTTTTTCCGCATATCCCTCCATTAACTTTATTGGAATTATCCCACATTTTTCATAGCCCAGTTCATATGCTTTTTCCTGAATCATCCGCTCAATTGCAGGCATCATATATCCCTCCCTTTTTAATGTATCTTTACTAAAAAAGTCTGAAATACCCATTAATATTTGAAAAATAGTTAAATATCTTCCAAAAAAATACATGAAAAAAACAGTAAAGACATAAAAACCTTGTATTGAAATAATGCAGCGAACTCACCCTTTTTTGTTTTCCCTCTCTTTCGACGACGAAACAGAGGGAAAAAAGGTTTTCTCAAAGATGTCTAAAACTTGCAAGTGATAGGCATCAGAG
>WSSedL1CaDRAFT_10000649_pt1 | contig 23554 bp, 20 predicted proteins | sample WetSurSL1Cattail_FD_9464 | JGI IMG/M metagenome (IMG submission 9464)
GATATTTTCAAGACAAATATCTTTTATTAAACAAACAGACGATTCTCATCGGAGTTTATATCTAATGACTGCTTGAGTTTTTCAGCAGACCCTATTTAATGTATCAGATGTTTTAATAAAAATAATTACTAATAAATATCCGAAATATATCCAATTTCCCAAATTCTGAAAATTGGTATTATCGGAGGTTACTCATCTATAAAATCCAAAAAAATAAATCAATTTTTAATTTTTACAAATCCATCTAAAAACAGCATAAACATGAAAACATGTAAATTAAAAGCTATTTCGGAAAAGATTAATTATCATGCTTTTCTTCTACTTGCTTTTAGTTTAAATTTTCATCAAACAATCATCAAATTCACTCTCGGGTTTTGGCTTATTACTTGCGTATTTTCTATTGATTGGAATCAGAAAACAACAAAAAAAAAATACTATATACCTATTTTTTTGTTAAGCCTGCTAATCATTGGCAGAGTAATAGCATCACTTGTGCATGATGATCTATTATCACTATTAACTAAGTTATTTGATACTCAGTTAGCATTATTACTTTTACCTATACTCATAGTTCGTATAGTTAACAAATGGTTTAGCCTGAAACAAGTTTTACTTTCTTATATAATCGGCTGTCTAATAAGTTGTATCATTGCTGTAACATATTTTTATTTGTATCGTTATAACATACTCAATGGCAATGTTGAAGGTACCCCATTAGGAACAAATACTCATAAATTGGCAGATGATATATCGCTATTTCAACTATTCATCTCACCATTTTTTAAGCATAGAGCAGCAATGGGCGTGAATATTAGCCTTTCTATAGCCTCTTTAATTTATTTGACTAAAACTTCAACTAACCTATCCTTTTTAAGAATAATTGCAGCATTTTTTATTCTGATAATTTTTTCTACAGTGCTTTATGCAACCGGCTCAAGATCAGGAATTCTTTCATTAATATTTATTTTGCTTACTGGGACGGTTTATCTATTTAGAAGAAAAAGGATAATCATTATCATATTTCTGTTTATTGGAGCATCAATTGCTGGTGTATTAAATTTAAAAACCACTAGGTTAATAGATCGAACATCTATAAATAATAAAAACGATGTTACAAAAATGGATCCGCGCTTTCAGATATGGAAATCTGCGATAGAAATAATTAAAGAACACCCCTCAATTGGAATTGGGTATTCGAAAGTGAAGTCTGAATTATATAAAAAATATAAAGAACATGGGCAAATAGGAGACATTTATGCAAAAAATAATAGTCACAATCAATTCCTTCAATTTTCGTTAGAAAGCGGAATTTGGTCTGCAATAATTTTCACGCTTATTTTACTACCTATCTATTTTGAAAAAACGATTTATTATTTATCATTTTCATTTTCATCAACTTTCTTTATTTATAGCATGACTGAGGATACTCTTATCATAATAAATGGGGTGTCAATCTTTGTATTTTTTATTACCCTCCTCATACTGTCTCAAAAACAATTCTCTGTAAATTCCAGATAATCATTTTCGCCCAAAATCAGCAGGAATCTCTCCCCAAAACGAAGTTTCCCATTTCATTATTTTAGTTGTATATTCATTTTGCTTCAACCATGTTTCAGCCCGAGACACTAAATCGAAAAGTACCGCATTTATTTCATTCTTTTCCAACTTCGTTTTTGCTTTTTTTGCTTTAACCCATGCCAAGGCAGTAATACTATCAGTATAGATAGGAAGAGGACTGTTCTTTTGTTTTAGAAAAGCTAATCCGTGAACTAATGCCAGAAATTCACCTACGTTGTTTGTGCCTGCTTTAAAAGGACCCTGACGAAAAATTTCTTCACCGGTCCTTGTATAGACCCCACGATACTCCATCAGGCCTGGATTGCCGCTACAAGCAGCATCTACCGATAGGCTTTCTAAATCTGGGGTTCCGAATTTAGCTATTACTTCTTCCGAAGGTTTCTTTTCTTTTACATTTTTTCCTATATAATCCCAACAAGGTGAAGTTATTGCTTCACGTGCCTCAGTCTCTGTAACAAATCCTTTATAGATTGCACCACCATAACCGTAAATTTGCTGTTTGCACTCGTTCCACGATCGGTAAATCCCGGGTTGTTTACCTTCCCAAACAACGAAAAATTTATTTTTACTCATGAATTCTGACTGTTTCGCTCTATGTTCCGCAGACCGGAAATATATATGACTGTTTTTTATGTCGGTAAAATAATGTAATTTTGTGCCACTAAAAAATGAGGTCCTGTAGTTCAATGGATAGAACAAGTGTTTCCTAAACACTAGATCCGGGTTCGATTCCCGGCGGGACTACTTATAAACTTTCCATTGGTAATTGAACAAGTCCATCCCGCATCTCAATCACTCTGTCGGACAATGCTGCCAATTCTTTATCATGTGTGACAATCACAATCGTAAGTCCGAATTTTTCGCGAAGGTCGAACAATAATTTATGGAGTTCATCTCTGTTTTTAGAGTCCAGACTACCTGATGGTTCATCCGCCAGAATTAATCCAGGATCATTTATCAAAGCACGGGCTACAGCAACCCGTTGTTTTTCACCTCCGGATAGTTCATTTGGCTTATGCTCCATCCGATCCGTAAGTTGAAGATATGCCAGTATTTCTTTTGCCCGCTCTTCCGACTTTTTTTTATCTTTCCGACCAATTAAAGCCGGTATCATCACGTTTTCAAGTGCCGTAAACTCTGGTAATAACTGATGAAACTGAAATATAAACCCAATATGTTTATTCCTGAAAGCCGCCAGCTCCTTTTCGCCCAGTTTACTAAAGTCAATACCATCCACCAGTACTTTGCCGGCATTAGGTTTGTCGAGTGTTCCCAGGATTTGCAGTAAAGTGGTTTTACCGGCACCACTAGGACCTACTATCGATACAATTTCACCTTTTACAATGTGCAAATCAACACCTTTCAGGACTTCAAGATCGCCAAAACTTTTACGTATGTTCGTTGCGTTTATCATAAATCAGCTACAAGTTAGGAGTTACAAATTACAAGAAAAAAGCCAAGTAAAGCGTAACACAAAATCCTATGTTATAATTTTTATGCAAAGTTATTCCTTTCAGAGAATAATCCATTATTTTTTGCTCAAAAAAAATGTATCTTTGTCCTTTCTTCAAGTAAAATTAATCTGCTTTTTACGAATCATGCTATCGGATGCTGAGTTAGGAACTATTGAGTTTGTGCGCAATGAGCGCTCTAAACACATACGTGTGCGGATTTTGAACAATGGGCTTAAAGTTACGTTGCCGCATCCGGCAAGCGAGCGCGATGCCATGAAATTTATCAATTCCATCCGAACTAAGCTTATTCAGAAGCAGGAAGCACTCGGAAAAGGACTTGAAAAAAGGAATATCCTAATAGATGAAAACTCGCATTTACAAACACTCACGTTCGTAGTAAATGCGAAGCCGACTATCAGGAAAAACATTTATTTCTCATTAAAAAACAGTACACTGAATATTGAATTTCCGACCGGAACAGATTGTTCAACTATGGAAAATCAACAGTTTTTCTGGAATGGGATCAGTTACTTTATGCGGAAAGAGGCTAAAAAACTTTTACCAGGACGGACGAAACAGCTAGCAAATAAATTCGGCTTTACGTTCTCTGAAGTAAAGATCCAATCAAGTAAAACCCGCTGGGGAAGCTGTTCGCATGTAAAGAGTATTAATCTATCGCTCTATTTAATGTTACTGCCGCCTCATTTGGTAGATTATGTGATTCTGCATGAACTCTGTCACACAAAAGAAATGAACCACGGTGATAAATTTTGGGGATGGATGGATAAAGTAACTGACAGCAAAAGCAAGAACTTAAGAGCGGAACTTAAAAATTATCATATGCCGCAATAAAAAATTGTTATTAGCTTCGCTGATACTAGCCCTTCGGGTGATATTAATAGATATTCACTCCCTTCGGTCGTGTTATTATCGCAACGAATAACGCGAAGCTAATATCACGAACAAAATGAGTAAAATATGAACTGGAACCAACTTTTATCGACCAAGCGCTTCGGGCTAGAACAATATCATGTGAAACGCGATGATGACCGAAGTGAATTTCAGCGCGATTACGACCGTCTGATTTTCTCAGCACCATTTCGGCGGCTGCAAAACAAGACGCAGGTATTTCCGCTTCCGGGCAGCGTGTTTGTGCACAATCGGCTTACACATAGTTTAGAAGTGGCATCGGTGGGACGGTCGTTGGGAGTGAATGTGGCTCACAAGCTGAAGTCGAAGAAGCATATAGAAACTCCGTACCTTGAAGAAATTGGATCAATCATATCGGCAGCATGCCTGGCACACGATTTGGGTAACCCACCCTTCGGTCATTCAGGCGAAAAAGCCATTGCCACTTATTTTTCGGAAGGCAACGGACAGCATTTGGCTACCCAAATGAGCTCCAAAGAGTGGAAAGACATTATTTGCTTTGAAGGCAATGCCAATGCGTTACGCTTACTTACTCATCAGTTCAACGGTCGACGTCCCGGTGGGTTCGTGTTAACTTATAGCACACTGGCTTCGATCGTAAAATATCCGTATGCCTCTGTTTATTCCGACCCTAAAAAACAAAAGTTTGGTTTTTTTGATTCGGAGAAAGCCGATTTTGAAAAGATAGCTACAGAACTAGGCATACCACATCTGCCCGGCAATGAGAATCGCTATGCGCGTCATCCGCTGGTGTATCTGGTAGAGGCTGCAGATGATATTTGCTATCAAATTATGGATATTGAAGATGCGCACAAGCTCAGAATACTGACTTCGGACGAAACGAAGAATTTATTTCTAGAATTTTTTAATGCAGAACGCAGAGCCCGTAGGCAGGAAACCTTACTCATGGTTACAGATGTGAACGAACAAATAGCTTACCTGCGGTCTTCGGTCATCGGGCAATTAATTGAAGAGTGTTCAGCTGTTTTTGCCAATAACGAAACTGAGATTCTGAATGGAACCTTTGCTTCGTCGCTTATCAAAAGCCTGCCACAACATTCGGCCGAAGCTTACGAAAGTTGTTCGAAGACGGCTTTTGCAAAAATATATCGCTCACAGGAAGTACTGGATGTAGAACTGGCCGGTTACAAAATCATCCTAACGCTGTTGGAACATCTGGTAGCTGCAGTACTGAGCCCGGACAAAGCCTACTCCCAACAACTTCTGATGCGTATACCACAGCAATACGAAACAGACAGCCCCACTACGTACGGAAAAGTAATGGCGGTATTGGATTACATTTCAGGCATGACCGATGTATATGCATTGGATTTGTACCGAAAAATAACGGGAATGAGTATCCCAAGTTTATAGATATTCAAAATACAAAAGCGCTATGAATGAAGATAGCAAAAACAATGAATTCAAATGCCCGTCCTGGTTGCTTACAGGGGTGGTTGACTGGATGGACATGGTTGACACTTTAGTTGAAAAGACTAAGATAGACCGGGACGAAATGATAAAAACAATCAACTTGTTTTTTGAAGAGATGGCGAAAAAACTCAGACAAGGGTATAGCATTAATTTATCCATTGGTATTTTTCATCCTCATTTTGGTCCGATAGACCCCATCACCGGTGAGCAAGAAATGCAGGTGGAGTTTATCCCCAGTCCAGAAATGCTCAAAAAAATTCAGGAAGAACGGATAAAACGACTTAATGACGTGCCATTGAACTAAGAGAAACTACGGGAATAATCAAGCAATACGGAACGAACAGCCCCACTACGTACGGAAAAGTAATGGCGGTATTGGATTACATTTCAGGCATGACCGATATATATGCATTGGATTTGTACCGAAAAATAACGGGAATGAGTATCCCAAGTTTATAGTTATAAAAAAACGAAAGCGCTATGAATGAAGATAGCAAAAACAATGAATTCAAATGCCCATCCTGGTTGCTTACAGGGACAATAAGCTGGAGCAACTTGATTGATGGTATAGCAGAAAGGACCAAACTGGATCGGGATAAGGTGACAGAAGTGCTGAGACTTACTTTTGAAGCGGTTGAAAAAATGCTTAGGAAAGGCTCAAGTGTAAATTTACCATTCGGAACTTTTCGGTCCCATTTTGCAGAACCTGACCCCATTACCGGAGAGCTGGAAATGAAAGTAGAGCTCATTCCAAGTCCTAAAATTCTCAAAGCCATTGCAAGGGCTCAACAAAATCGATTGAACAGGATTTCGCTAAACTAACATTAAAGAGTTACAAGTAAATAGTTATAAGACCGTTTATCTGAATTTTGCTCTCAGAAAACAGATCATTAAATATTATTGCTTACTTATAGCTAACTTTCCACAACAAAAAAAGATCTCCGGATTGCTCCAAAGATCTTTATATCCGTTGACTGACAACAGCTCAATATCCAATAGTTTGTGCCAGAATAAACTTATAATTGTCGCCCAGATGCATTGCTTTAAGCAGTTCGGCTTCTTTAGCTCCGGCACGAACCACACATTTAAGTCCTTCAGAGGCACAATACAGATAAACATTTTGTCCGCAGTAACCCGAATCCATATAAGCCTTTAGAAAATTATCCGTTGCACTTTTACCTTTTGCAATAAAAAGCAGATTCAATGGGGCCGTGTCCACGTAAGTTTGCAAACCAGCCAAAGCACGATAATCGCCTTTTACAAGTGGTTCCAATTGATGCTTTTGCGGATTATAAAAGTAAATGCCCGTGGAAAACACCGCATAAGTTTGCAGCGGATATAAGCCCATAGCCGAAGGAACAGTACGTTTCCCATTAGCACGATTAATACCATTAGCTACCCATAGCACTTCCGACAGATGCTTAAGCGAGAGATTTCGTGATTCAAACTGCCGATCCGATTTTCGATGCGCAATGGCTTGCATAAGTGGTTTTCCTCCCAAAGTATCGGGAGTCAATAATTTGATTGTATCAAAAGTCGCAGAATCCATGAGCAAGTCGTTGCCCATTCCTCTTTTTGTTTGTGCCTCGCAGAGATTGAATACGAGCGCAAAAGCCAAAAGGATTAAGAAAGAGTGTTTCATAAGATATAAATTGAGTGAATGATTTCTTAATCCGCAAACTTACAACTTTTTCATGTATTTTTGTGTTGTAATCACACAAAATTCAGTGAAGGGATAAGTCGAGACCTATCCTATGCCATATAAACTATTATGTTCAACATGAAATATATTCCTGCCAAACCCAACACTCTCGGACTAATAACACTTAATGAAATAGATTTAAACGAAATAGTACCATTTATCGACTGGGGATTTTTCTTTATGGCCTGGCGATTATCGGGCAAATACGAGGGCATTGAAACTGTTCATGATTGCCTTTCGTGTAAAATGAGCTGGCTGCAACAGTTTCCTCAGGCAGACAGACCCAGAGCTGAAGAAGCTCTCAAGCTATTCAAAGATGCACAGGAAATGCTGCGCCACATGCTCGACAAAAAAATTGTATCGGTCAATGCAAGTTTTGGTGTTTTTCAGGGATATGCATTGGGCGATGATATTTTTATTGAAAATGAGGGCAACACCATCACTCTGCCTATGCTTCGCCAGCAACATCCGGCTACTGATGGGTTTTGCTACTCGCTTGCCGACTTTGTGGCCCCCGAAAACGATTACGTAGGTGCATTTGCCACCACCATTCAGGGCGTAGAAGCTTATGCAGAAGCATTCGAAAAAGAAGATGATGTTTATCGTTCTATTTTGGCCAAAACACTCTCCGACAGACTGGCCGAAGCAGCCGCCGAATGGATTCACTACAAAGTGCGACGTGAATACTGGGGTTATGCTCCCGACGAAAATTTATCTATAAAGGATATGCTGAAAACCATGTACAGCGGCATTCGTCCGGCCGTGGGTTACCCTTCCCTACCCGATCAATCCATTATTTTTGAACTGGATCCACTTTTAAAGTTTTCCGAAATAGGCATTCAACTTACCGAAAACGGAGCTATGTTTCCCAATGCATCGGTATGCGGATTATATTTTGCTCATCCAAAGTCGAAATACTTTATGATAGGCAAAATAGACGAAAATCAGTTTCATGACTATGCACGCCGGTGTGGAAAATCGCCCGATGTACTCCGAAAATGGATGGCTGCTAATTTATGATGTGATGATGTGATGATGTGGTGATGTGGTGATTTGATGATATGTTGATGTGATGATCAGTCTAAATAATTTGAAAGTACAAATCGGGGGGCACAATTATCATTTTTACTCTATTTTCTCTGTATTATTTCATTAACTCATCATTCATCGCCTCACTAAACCATTATCACATCAACACATCATCTCATTATCACATTATTTAGTAACTTTGCACTCCCATTATTAATTACACTGAATGCGCATCGATATTATTTCCGCTGTACCCGAATTACTTGACAGTCCACTCAATTATTCTATTGTAAAACGAGCCAGAGATAAAGGGCTGGCAGAAATTCATGTGCATAATCTACGCGATTATACCACCGACAAACATCGTCGCGTAGACGATTATGCTTTTGGGTTTAGTGCCGGCATGGTTATGCAAATAGAGCCGATTGACCGGATTATCTCCCTGCTGAAAAGCGAACGAACTTACGACGAAGTGATTTACACCTCTCCCGATGGAGAAAAGTTTAACCAGAAAATGGCAAACAACCTATCGATGTCCGGCAATCTGATTATTCTTTGCGGACATTACAAGGGTATTGACCAACGCATACGCGAACATTTGATTACAAAAGAAATAACCGTTGGCGATTATGTGCTTACAGGAGGTGAATTACCGGCCGCCATCATGACTGACGCTATTGTGCGACTTATACCCGGGGCTATTGGCGACGAACAATCGGCTCTCTCCGATTCGTTTCAGGACAACCTGCTTGCACCACCTGTTTACACCCGTCCGGCAGAATATAAGGGATGGAAAGTTCCTGACATTCTGCTTTCGGGACATCAGGCCAAAGTGGATGAATGGAATCATCAGCAGTCGGTGGAGCGCACAAAGCGATTGAGACCCGATCTATTGGAAGAATAGACCGTTTGATAGTTGAAATATTGAATTTGCTATATCTGCAATTGATAGTGGAAGTAGCGCATTGACAGTTTAAGGTACCGCATTTTGTCATTTTGTATAGCGCATTGACAATCTACCATACCGCATAGACGACTTACCATACCGCATAAGCGATCTACCATACCGCATAAACGATTTGCAGTACCGCATAAGGCATTTGAAACATAGTTTTACCTATATCAACCGCGGCAAAAAGATTTAAATGCTGCATTAAATCAGAAAACAGAAGCAACAGATGAAACTCATAACAATCTATTTTGTATTTATCAATCTCCTAAGCGGATTCATTTTTGCATACGATAAAAATGCAGCTATACGAGGCCGACGCCGAATACCCGAACGAACATTACACATACTGGAACTGCTGGGTGGAGTATTTGCAAACCTGTTGCTCATGTACACGCTCCACCACAAAAACCGTAAGTTTAGTTATTGGGCGTGGACATGGGTGATAATGATTGGATGGTTGTCAGTTGCTTACGTGTTTTTATTTGTCGTGAAATAATATAAATACCGGCGCAAAAAGTACGTTGCCTTACTTAATATCGAGCTATATGACAAAGCGTAAAATAGGCAGAACAGGCGGAGTATTCTACCAGAGATTTATTATCTCTTTAATTTTTTGATATAACATTCCGATTAACTACCTTTGCCACTGAGAAATTTGTAACTTGTTAAAGCATTCTAAATGAAAAAACAGCATAACATACACCCCGGCGAAATATTGAATGAAGAATTCCTTATTCCCATGGAAATATCGGCTTATAAGTTGTCGAAAGATTTGGAAATACCTCAAACACGTATTTCTCAAATTATCAAAGGAAAGCGAAGAATTACTGCCGATACAGCATTGAGACTAAGCTCATACTTTGGAAACTCAGCCAAGTTCTGGCTTGGGCTGCAAGATGATTTTGATATTGAAGAAGAAAATTCAACTCAAACAGTTATTTTTGATAGAATCAGAAGTCGGAAATCAGTAAAGTCAGCAAATTAAACAAAACGTATATCCTATATTCACTTTCAGTTATGACAAAAATTAAAGTCGGCGTAATAGGCGGAGCCGGATACACCGCAGGAGAGTTGCTTCGCATCCTGATTAACCATCCCGCCGTAACCATTGTGTTTGTAAACAGTAGTAGCAATGCCAGAAATCCCGTTACGGATGTTCACAGCGGATTGATTGGTGAAACCGATCTGGTATTTACCTCCGAGTTACCATTCAGTTCGGTCGATGCCCTGTTTATTTGCTCGGCGCATGGCGATAGCAAGAAGTTTATGGACGAAAACAATGTGCCTGCTCATTTGAAAATCATAGATTTGTCTACTGATTACCGCGAGACACGTTCCGATCACGACTTTGTATATGGACTTCCCGAATTGAACCGCGACGAAATTCGTAAAGCCACCCACATTGCTAATCCGGGTTGTTTTGCCACTGCCATACAATTGGCATTATTACCACTGGCGTCAGCCGGGCTGCTTACCCACGAGGTGCATGTCAATGCCATTACCGGTTCTACCGGAGCCGGTGTAAAACCGTCGGCAACATCACACTTCAGCTGGCGCAACAACAATATTTCCATTTACAAAGCGTTCGGGCATCAACATTTACAGGAAATCGGACAATCGCTTCGTCAGCTTCAACCCGGATTTGATAAAGCCGTAAACTTTATTCCCGTACGCGGTAACTTTGCACGTGGTATTTATGCCACAGCTTACACACAATGTTCACTCAATCTGGACGAAGCAAAAAAACTGTACGCCGATTTTTACAAAGATGCAGCCTTTACTTTTGTTGTTGACAAAAATCCGGATATGAAACAAGTAGTAAATACCAACAAAGGACTAGTGTATCTGGAAAAACATGACGACAAGCTGTTGATTGTTTCAATGATCGACAATTTACTGAAAGGAGCCTCCGGACAAGCCGTTCAAAACATGAATTTACTATTTGGACTAGATGAAAAGACCGGATTAGGCTTAAAAGCGATCGGTTTTTAATCAGAATAGATTTGTAAGTCTAGAGAAAGGCCGATTCAAATAATCTGAAAAGGTTAATAAACGCACTGAAAACGATAGAAAAGCAGCATTTCAGAATAAAAAAACGTCAGAAACATTAAAAAGATGTTATAAAACACGTTTTTCATAGAAATATTTCGGAAAACACTTGCACGGATTCCAAATGTGCCTTATCTTTGCATCGTGATTTTTTCATAGTATTAGATTTAAGGTTAACAAAGATTGGTAGTAAGGCGTTACTACCTTTCGCGTTTTATAGAGGGTACATCAAACACACTATATGCAAAAGAGTTCCGAACGAAATGTTCCGGAGCTCTTTTTTTGTACTAGCCAATTCCTTTTTTAGTACTTTTGAGCCAGATAAAATAAACATGAAATGAGAAATAAAAATATCCAAACTGAAATTGACGCCTGTTACCTGTATCGCAAACTAGCCGAAAATGAAGCCGACGAAGCTGTGGCCAATGTTTTTCGTCAGATGAGCGAAATAGAACAGGGGCACGCCGAAGCTTTTGCTCGCAAAGTAAACATTCCTACTGGCAACCTAATCCAGCCATCGTGGCGAGCCAAAACAATGAACCTGATAGGTAAACTTTTTGGATACGATTATGTGCTCGGCGCTATGATGGACACTGAAAAGAGTCTTTCGAATGCCATAATCAAAACCAAGGAAAAAAACAAGCTGGAAGTTACCGGATCAGAAACCAACCATGTACAAATATTATGGTCGATCCTGGACAACGATAAAAATATTAGCGGAACACAACATGCCAAATTCGAAAGCCGGCATCGTTCGGTAGGCGGGAACGCCATTCGGGCTGCTGTGCTGGGAGGAAATGATGGACTTGTTTCCAACTTTAGCCTGGTTATGGGTATTGCCGGAGCCACGGGTGGAGGAAAAGGAGTTTTACTGGCTGGTATTGCCGGATTATTAGCCGGAGCATTATCCATGGCTTTGGGAGAATGGATTTCAGTAAAGAGTTCACAAGAGCTGTACGAAAACCAGATGGCTATAGAAATGGACGAGCTGGAAACAAATCCCGAAGGAGAACAACAAGAACTCGCCTTGATTTACATGGCCAAAGGCATTCCCGAATTACAAGCCAACTCCATGGCTGCAGACATCATGAAAGACAAAACACACGCTCATGCCGTTTTGGTAAAAGAAGAACTTGGCATCAATCCTGAAGAATTAAAAGGATCGGCCATAGAAGCAGCTTTGTATTCATTCTTCCTGTTTACCATTGGGGCTATCATTCCCGTTTCATCATTTTTCTTTACAACCGGACTGCACGCCATTATTTTAAGCGTTATTCTGAGCGCCGTCGGATTGTTCTTAATAGGAGGAGCCATTACATTATTCACAGGAAAGAATCTTTGGTATTCAGGTTTTCGTCAGGTAATTTTTGGTTTAATTGCTGCCGCTATAACCTTTGGGATCGGAGAATTGATAGGTGTTTCGGTTTCATAAAACATCATTTCAGATAAAAACAAAATTGGCTATTTCAGAACGAAATAGCCAATTTTATTTAGTTGCGGAGGCCCGACTCGAACGAACGACCTTTGGGTTATGAGCCCAACGAGCTACCACTGCTCCACTCCGCGATATTTTGTAGGTGCAAAAGTAGTGCTTTATTTCGAACTGACAAATAATTATTAGCAAAACATTTATCTATTTGTAATCTACAGAACTTATAAATTTGATTTAAAGACCATTTAATGCCTATTATTTTTTCAAAAACACTCAAAAGTATGAGCAAAAAGTCGAAAAAAGGGATTCACCCAAACGAATCTTAGGAGAAATGTCACCTTTTTTTGATGTTTTTAGTTGGAATAGAACTTCTGATGGTCCTTTTTTTATGTTTCTAATAAAAAAAATGCTATATTTGCAGCTCTTTAAAAGAATAGAAATAACTAATGTCTTATTTTAAATAATTTTTCCATGCAAAACAAAGGACTTATCAGACTTTTTGCAATAGCACTGACTTTAGTGTGCATATTTTATCTTTCGTTTAGTGTTGTAACAAATTCTTACAACAAAAAGGCTAAAGAGTATGCCGCCGGAAACAAAATGAAGGAATTCAATTATCTGGATTCAATTGCTAGCGAAAAAGTATGGTTGGGATACACCCTGAAAGAATGTCGTGAAAAAGAAATCAATCTTGGTCTCGACTTAAAAGGAGGAATGAATGTAACCCTCGAAGTATCTGTTCCTGATATTATTCGTTCATTATCTGATTTCAACACGAATCCAAACTTCAATCGGGCATTGGCCGAAGCAACTGAGCTGCAAAAAACAAACAGCCAAAAGCCTTTCATCGATTTGTTTGTTGAAGTCTACACAAAACTAGACCCTCAAGCAAAATTAGCAACTATCTTTAGCACCTTCGAATTAAAAGATAAGATTTCGCTAACTACTTCAAACTCGGATGTAGTAAAAGTATTAAGAGCGGAAGTAGACGGCGCCATTGCCAATTCATTCAATGTATTGCGTCAACGTATCGACCGTTTCGGAGTAGTTCAGCCTAATATCCAGAAGTTAGGTAACGGACGTATTTTAATTGAGCTTCCCGGTATTAAAGAACCTGAACGTGTACGTAAATTACTTCAGGGATCTGCCAATCTGGAATTCTGGGAAACTTATGACTTAAACGAAATTGTAAACAACATTTCGGATGCCAATAAAGTGTTGGCTACTTTACAAGCCGGCGGAGGAAAAACGGTGACTGCTAAAGATTCCACAGCTGCTAAAGGGGCAGCACCAACTAAAGCTACCGCAAAGAAAGCATCGTCGTTAAGCAGTGTTGACAGCTTGAAAGCTGCACTGCAAAAGAAGACAAACACCGCGGCTGTTACAGACTCCACCAAAATGATGGAAAAGAGCAGAAAAGAAAATCCTCTATTTGCAATCCTTCAACTTAACGCTCAGGGCGGACAAGTTGGTCGTGGTCCGGTAATAGGATATGCCAGTAGCAGAGATACAGCACAAATAAACAGTTACTTCAATACCAAACAGGTTAAAGAAACTTTACCTCGTGACTTAGGTCTTAGATGGGGAGTAAAAGCAATTGATAAAAAAGGAGAGATCTTTCAATTATATGCTATCAAAATTACGAACCGCGACGGACGTGCTCCTCTTGCAGGTGATGTAATTACCGATGCACGCGCTGATTTTGCTCAAACTTCGGCTTACGCCAACGTAAGTATGAGCATGAATGCCGAGGGCTCAAAAACATGGGCACGCATGACTAAAGACAATATCGGGAAATCAATTGCTATTGCCTTAGACGGTTATATCTACTCAGCACCAACCGTAAACGGAGAAATCTCCGGTGGTAGTTCTCAAATCACCGGAAACTTTACGGTAGAAGAAGCAAAGGATTTGGCCAACACATTGAAATCTGGTAAAATGCCTGCTCCGGCTCGTATTGTACAAGAAGATATAGTAGGACCATCATTAGGACAGGAGGCTATTACAAATGGTATGTGGTCATTTATCATAGCATTTGCTTTAGTACTTATTTACATGATTGTGTATTACGGATTCATTCCGGGCATCATCGCCGACATCGCGTTATTTTCCAACGTATTTTTCCTAATCGGTATTTTAGCGTCATTCGGATCAGTATTAACCTTGCCGGGTATTGCAGGTATCGTGCTGACCATGGGTATGGCGGTAGATGCAAATGTACTTATATATGAGCGTATACGAGAGGAAATGCGACTTGGCAAGAACATGCGTGCTTCTATAAAAGAAGGATTTAAGCATGCGTTGAATGCCATTATCGACTCGAACGTAACAACACTGATTACCGGAATTGTATTGGTTATATTTGGTCAGGGTCCTATCAAAGGCTTCGGGGTTACATTAAGCTTTGGTATCTTAACCACTTTTGTTACCGCGGTATTCCTTACACGATACATGGTAGAAGGTTATGCTGCTCGTGAGGGTGCTAAAGAATTACCTTTCCACACAAAGATCTCGGAACATTTCTTGCAGAATACCAAAATAGATTTCATGAGAATCCGTAAGTATATGTATGGATTGTCCGCTGCACTATTTATAATAAGTTTTATATCATTTGGAGTTCGTGGATTTAGTTTAGGTATTGACTTTACCGGAGGACGTAATTATACAGTTAGCTTTGATAAACCTGTAAAAACAGAAGAAGTTAAGTCTTTATTAAAAGATGCTTTTGAAGGTGATGTCCCCATGGTAATTACTATTGGTAGCGACAATCAGGTTCGTATTTCAACAAAATACAAAATCAATGAAAACAGTACCACTATCGATAATGAAATTGAGACGAAACTTTATACAAATCTTAAACCATTATTAAAAAGTAATGTAACAGAAGCTCAGTTTATAAAAGAGAATATAAAAAGTTCTTCGAAAGTAGGTCCTACTGTTGCCGATGATATTAAAACATCCGCAGTATGGGCTGTATTCTTGGCCATCTTAGGTATCGGATTATATATTTTTATCCGATTCCGCGAATGGGGATATACCCTTGGTGCTATTGTCTCATTAGCCCATGACGTAGTTATTACGATGGGATTGTTCTCGTTACTCTATGGTTTCCTTCCATTCTCTATGGAAATTGACCAATCGTTTATTGCTGCTATTCTGACCGTACTTGGTTATTCAATTAATGACACGGTAATTAACTATGATAGGATTCGTGAAAATGTTACTCTGTACCCAAAACGAGACAGGGTTACCATTATAAACGACTCTGTAAACCAGATGTTAGGTCGTACGTTTAGTACGACATTCACTGTAATTATCACTTTATTAGCGATGTTTATATTTGGTGGTGATTCTATTCGTGGATTTATCTTTGCTATGTTATTTGGTATTTTCACCGGTACATATTCTTCTGTATTTATTGCATCTCCAATAACTGTAGAAATGGATAAGCTGGTAAAAATGAGAAAACGTAAGAAGGATACTGAAATCAAAAAATAATTCATAGAAATACGTTTTATAAAAGCCGGAGAAGCCTTACTGAATTATCAGTAAGGCTTCTTTATTTTAGTATAGAACTGCCCGAAAAGTTCTACGCAGAACTATCTGCAAGAAGCATCTTTGAGCAATTTTATATACTCCAAAGACCTATGTCCTAAATTATTCTTAGATGTGTCTTTTAGTTTCCTAGTATTCATCCAATTACAGAAGGCAATGTCTCAATTATTATTTAGCCTTAATTTGCTTATAAAAAAAGTTCTGATTAACTTAGCTGCGTAAAATAGAATTTCTATTATAGAACTTTAAATAAGATATTATTCTTTGCCTAAGAAATAATAAAGGACAATTCAAGCTTATGAAAAAAACAGGAGTATTCAAGTATATACCATACTGGCTTATTACCCTCATTTGTATCAATTGGTACAGCTGTTCTCTTATGCCCGATAAGTTGAAGACAGCCGAACAATTAATAGAAGCTTCTCCCGACTCCGCTTTAAGGATTCTTCAACAACTCTCACCCCGTGAATTCAGCTTTGAAGCCGACAAGGCTTTATACGGATTGTTATTATTCAGGGCACTTGATAAAAAGCTACTCCCGCTCAAGCCCGACTCTCTGCTTAGTTTCTCGCTCAATTATTATCAACGACATCACGATAAGGTACGCCTGGCATATTGCCTGCTATACAAAGGACGCTCGGATAAATATGCGCTGAGATATGATGATGCTATGGATAGTTACTTAAAAGCCTATGATCTGATACAATATGGAAATTATTTTCTGCTTTTGGGTAGGATTAATTCCGATATTGGTGATATTCATAATATTCAAAAAGATTATACCTTAGCCCGAAAAAAGTACAAACTAGCTTATCAATATTTTACAAAGCTCAAATTGCAATCATTGGCTTTTAACTCGCTGTTGGATATTGGAAGAACCTATCATACTGCTAAAGAATACCACACAGCACAGCACTATTACAGAACGGCTTTTCGACAGGTATGCGATTCTATTCAATATGGTGCTTTGCTTCAGGAAATTGCCATTAACCACTACGAGAATAAACAATATGACTCGGCATTACTTTATTTTCGGAAAGTGATTTCGTATCCTTATATCCTAAACAATCGTGCAATTCGTTATTATTATGTAGCCGATCTTTTTTCCGATCTGCAGCAAATAGATTCGGCAGGTTATTATGCTAAAAGGTCCTTTTCATATAACCCGGATATACGAACACGGCGAGAATGTTATCGGATACTCACCAATGTGGCGTACACAACAGGCGATAAGAAAATGATGTCGGTATACATGAATAGATACGTAGAAATAAGCGACTCATTACGCAAAATTGATGCACAAACAAAAGGAAGCGTATTGGAAACAATGCACGAAACAAGACAGAAATTTTCGAATACCAAACTGGAACGGTTCTATTTATTTGGATTGCTATTGCTTTTTGTAACCATCGGTTGCTTCATTTTTATTCTAACACGGAAAAAGATTCAAAAAGAGAAGCTCCGGATAGAAGAAATACATCAGCAACAAAAGATAATGATTCGTAAAGAGGTGGTAGACAAACAGCGGAAAGCTTTAAGCAAACGGATGGAAGAGATAAAAGCCACGCAGGCTAAAGAACGCAAAAACAGTTCGTCGGCAATGAAAGATGCAATGGACAGGGAACTGTACAACCAACTCCTGCATCTGAATGATGTAGAATACTTCGACCGGGAGATGGATGTACTGCTTAACAATATGGTGAGCAAACTCAAAAACCGCTACCCCTCCATTACCGACAAAGAGAAAACCTGGTGTTGCCTGCATCTGCTGTGCGTGCCGTCAACAGATATTCTCATGCTATTCAACTATAAAGTAGACAGTCTGAACAAAATGAAACAACGGTTGGCTCAAAAAGTCCAACTGAATGGAGTTGCAGAAATCGACAATTTTCTGAATGAATTACTTTCCCAGGAATAATCAGATTCAGACTTTTTTCACCTTGCCTGAAATTGAAAATTGTCCTGCTTTTTACCTTACCCTGCTCTAAAAAGGGCATTTTTGCCTCTCTTTTTTCAGACCAAAAAACAGCGTCCTATAAATACTTCGAAAAAACGGATTAAACAACTGATTTACAATAGTGATTAAAAAAGTTGCGTCCTATAGATTTCCGCTTAAAAATTTGGAAATAACTCACACAAGCTATTAAATTAGCATCGTGTAAAAGTATCGGCTCCGCCTATGCGAGCTTAAGTTCAATTTATAAATGGAAGTTATGAAAAAATTAAATTTCGCTTTTTTATGCATCATTGCACTCATATTGGGTCTGTCGCCTACCCAATATTGCTACCCGGACATCCTAATAAAAAAAGACAGCGCTCCACCTCCTGAACCTGGAAAAGCCAATGCCAAACCTGTATTTACCATTCCCGTTAGTGCTACTATCGATAACAATGAACTATTCGTATTTTTCAATAGCCCAATAGGCATAGCCACAGTTAGTATATACGACGAAACAGATCAACTGGTCTATCAGACTACGGTTGACAGCACGTTCAGCACAGTACTTACTATCGAAGTGGGCGGCTGGGAAAGTGGAAGTTACAAACTACGAATTGCTTACAACGATGTTAAGCTTGTAGGAGAATTTCAGTTATAACGGCTTAGTGTAACTAATTACTTATTTTTTATGATTTAACACAGTAGGCGGTACAGCTAATTAAAAAGTCCGGCAAACATTGGGTAACTTATCCATTTCCAGCCTTAACGTTTTACATAGCAGGATAATTACGAAAAACTGGGATTCTGAAAAGCTGTACCGTTATTTATTCTAAAATACACAATTATTTTATATTAATATTTAAAATTACTCTTTTATGGCTACATCTGATAAAAGCAGGGTAACTGTTGAACTGTATGATTTGACAATTACCGAACGGAAAGACGATCGTTTTGGTCGTGTAGTAACTAACAACTCACTTGGAATAATCGATCTGGTGAAAAAAGCGGTGGCTCATCGAACCGATTTGAATCCCACCACCCTGCAAGCCTCGTTTGATATTTTAAAAGAAGAAGCGCTCGACTCCATTTCCAGCGGAGCATCGGTAAACTTTGGACTGGCTTATTTCAGCATTGGGGTAAACGGCATTTTTATTGGCGACAATGCCAAATGGGATTCGTCGATCAATAGTTTATCGGTGCGGGCTACCCCAACAGCCGAATTGCGCGAAGCCGTGAAGACTGCACCGGTAGATGTGCGGGGCATGGCCGAAGTAGGCACTGTGATTAACTCGCTCACCGATGTTAGCTCGGGAGAAGTGAATAGCCGCTTAACTCCGGGCGGAGGTGTCAACCTGGTGGGTAGTAAAATCAAAATTGCAGGCGATAAAGAAGGCGTTGGTATCAGCCTGATTAATCAGACAACAAAAGAAGCGACTTTGATTCCGGTGAAATCGATTTTGACTAACGATCCGTCAAAAGTCACATTTATTGTTCCGGCTACCCTGACAACAGGCGATTATAAGATAAGCATCAGCACGCAGTTTTCTACAACCAACGTTTTACTGAATGATCCCCGAACATTTATTTTTGATTACTTACTTAATGTATAGTTTTATTTAACGTGGTTTGACAGACTCGGGTTATCCTTCCGGTTCGATCGGTGCTAACCGCCCGATTAGACCGGATCGAACCGAGGCTTTCGATCGATGCTAACCGAGGCTTTCGATCCGATCGAACTTAGGCTTTCGAATCGATCGAATCGGAAAGTAAGCTTCGCATAAAAACAGATCAGCAAACAGTGGAGTCCGGAAACCACTTATAAAAACGGGGCGGAAACTGAAAGGCCTTATGAGTAAGTAAAAAATCAAATACTAATTAAAATGGAAAAAAATGATTTAGCAGGTGGTTGGACACCTTACAAAACCGAAATTTCGATAAAAGAAAAAGAACTTTTCAAAACAGTTTTTAAAGGAATTCTAGGAGTAGATTATAAGCCATTGGCTGTAGCCACCCAAGTAGTTGCCGGAATAAACTATCGTTTTTTCTGCAACGTCAAAGGAGTTTATCCACATGCTGCCAACGAAGGTGCTATCGTACAGATATACGAGCCGTTGGACGGACATGCTCATATTACTTCCATCCATAAGGTATAATAAAAAAAGAATTGCTGTTTGGTGGGACGAAATGCTAATGCTTCGTCCCACCAACACAGTTTACCTTAAAGTGGTAAGGACGTAAATAATAAAAGCAGGAAGTCCAAACTTTGGTATAGGAAACTTTGTAAAAGCATAGTATCCCTCATTAAAATGCATTATCAGCCAGACAAACCAGCGGATCAATAAATCGCAAATCTCTTTTTTGAAGGCTTAAACTTCAAAAAAGGAATTTGTTTTTATTTCAGACTGCTCCGGCAATACGTTTAACCGAAACATCAGATAAGCGTAAAATTATTTTGTCATGTCCCAGAACTTTACGTTATTTGCATGCAGAAAGACCCTATATGCACATCGGAATCACCATCATGGACATTTCATCAAAGAAACAATTACTTCTTGCTCTTATTTTTATTTCTATTTCTACTATTGGACAAGAATTTACACCCATTGTCACCCAATTCAACAAAAAAGATTATAATGCCTCCAACCAAAACTGGGCTGTAGCTCAGGCAAAGGATGGCATTATGTATTTTGGAAATAATCAGGGGGTATTGGAGTTCGACGGCTCTTTATGGCAAATTCATCCGGTACCGGGCAACCAGATTGTACGTTCTATACTCATTACCAAAGACAACCGGATTTATATTGGCTCATTCGAGCAATTCGGTTACTTTGAAAAGAATAATAGTGGACAGCTTGTTTATCATTCTCTTTCTGCCAAATTGAAAACGTACAAGATGCAAAACGACGAGATCTGGAGCATCCTCGATTTTAATGGAACCCTTATTTTTCAATCATTCACCTCATACTTTACCTACCGCAACGGAGAAGTAAAAGGTTATCATTGCCCCTTTAATTTCCTGTTTTTCAATATTAGCAACCATCAAATCTATACGCATACCGAGCAATATGGATTTAGTTTGTTTGATTTAAATAAAAACAGTTTTATGCCTGTGGCTAAGGGTGTATTAAGGACCCCGGTTATCGCTACATTGCCTTTGGATAAATCCCGTTCCTTGCTTGTCACCAATTCCGACGGGCTGTATATTTTTGATGGGACAACCATCACGCGCTTTGTAACAAATGTGGATGATGAATTAAAAAAAGCAGAAATAAACCGGGCACTCATTGCACCCGATGGAACCATTGTGCTTGGTACCATCCTTAACGGTGTAACAGCCATCAACAGGCAAGGTGAAAAGTTGTGGACGCTCAACACATCGAATGTGTTACAAAACAACACCGTACTAGGTATGCATTGCGATAAGGGGAATAACCTTTGGCTGGCACTGGACAAAGGCATAGCATGCCTTCAGCTAAATTCATCCATCCGTTATATCCATTCATTCACTCCATCCATAGGAGCCATTTATTCACTCAGCTACGACGAACCGAATTTATACATTGCCACCAATCAGGGATTGTACAAAGCCCAACTGAGTGCCAACAAAAAGAACATACAGAACCTGCAACTGGAATCGAAAATAAAAGGTCAGGTATGGAGCGTCAATCAGTTTGACAAACAGCAGATCTGTGGAAACAACGAAGAGACATTTGACGTTTCTCCCAAGGGTATAAGCATCCTGTCGCCCATAAAAGGAGGTATTTGTATTAAAGAAGGAGTGATCCACGGGAAAGAGGTGCTGGTTCAGGGTACCTACACCAAATTATGTATTTACGAAAAACGAAACGGAGTATGGGCTTTCAGCCACACGATAGAGAATTTTCTGAACCCCATTCGCTATATCGAAATAGATTATACGGGAACCATCTGGGCAAGCCACTTGCATCAGGCTCTTTATGCCATCAGGCTAAGTTCCGATCTACGACGAATTGAACATATCAGCACATTTAATTCACTGGATCAGAAACACCGGTTCCCCATCAATGTTTTCTCGGTAAATAACCGCGTAGTATTTACCGACAATACCGCTTTTTATACGTATGACGATATTCGTAAAAAGATTATCCCTTACGATGAACTAAATAAAAGTCTGGGGTATTTCTCGCATGCTCACCGTGTTTGCCATTTCAAGGGCGATTTATACTGGTTTATCCGCAATGGTGAGTCGGCATTGGTACAGGTCAAGCCGGGAGCCATCAGAATATTAGATGTAGTTCAATATTCTCTGTTTCTAAATCAGGTTGTAGACGATTATCAGAACATTATTCCCATTTCGGACGAAGAGTGCATGCTGACATTGGATAACGGGCTGGCTTTATATCACAAAAGCCATTCCGTCATAAAAACACATGCTGCCACATTGCAGTTCAAAAGCATCAAAACTTCGGATGCCGAATCGAAGGAAGCTGTTTTTCTTCCACTCACTACGGAGTCAACACCAGCAACTCCCTTTAAACGCAACAATATACTGTTCACGGTTTTTTATCCGCAATACAACAACATAAACAATATTCATTTCCGCTATAAGCTTGATGGGTTGGACAAAGTATGGAGCGAAACCACCGGTTCTTCGCAAAAGGTGTACCGATATCTACCTCAAGGAGTCTATACGCTGAATGTGGAAGTATTGACCAAGACCGGCGTCAGACTATCCGGAGCAAGTTATAGCTTCGAAGTAGATCCGCCATTTTACCTGAGCGCGATAGCCAAAATATTTTATCTGCTCCTTATCATCCTGCTGGGATATGGAATCTACGCCTACCTCCACCGATCGTTTCAATTGAAAAAAGAAAAGATTAAGCAGGAACAGGAAGAAATACGAAGAAAAGAAATAGAGAAACGCGAACAACAGATTATTGCACTCCGCAAAGACAAACTGGAATCGGAACTAACCGTAAAAAGCAAAGAACTAGCCGAGTCGACCATGACTATCATCAAGAAAAATGAGATATTGGTCAATATTAAGGAAGAAGTTATTGCTCAGAAACAAGCTCTTGGCACACAGTATCCGAATAAATACTACGATAAACTGATTCGGTTGCTGGACGAGAACCTCTCGTCGGAAGATGACTGGGCTATTTTCCAAACCAATTTCGACCGGATACATGAGAATTTCTTCCGCAACCTGCACACCACTTACCCGGAACTCACATCCAACGATTTGCGTTTTTGTGCCTATCTGCGTCTTAACCTATCAAGTAAAGACATTGCACACCTAATGAATATTTCATTAAAAGGCGTGGAAGTAGGGCGTTACCGTATCAGAAAAAAAATCGGACTCCCGTCTACTAAAAGTTTAACGGAGTTTATGATTGAGTTTAAATAGGGTATGCTGGAAAAACGACTAACTCATTATATGTAAATTCAATATAATTACATTTAGTTTTTCAACATGCAAGATTTTTGCAACTATCCTCTTATTTTCTTTGCAGTTGATATT
>WSSedL1CaDRAFT_10000650_pt1 | contig 23537 bp, 25 predicted proteins | sample WetSurSL1Cattail_FD_9464 | JGI IMG/M metagenome (IMG submission 9464)
GACTGACCAGGCTTGCCGGTCTCGCTTTCAAGCAGAAGCAGCCATCCATATCGGAAGATATTGAAAAAACGATAGCTTTTACCTTACAACACCCGATGAATGCCAATGACCATCTCTGCTGCGGCAACAGCGGCAGAATTGATTTTCTAATCGAAGCCGGTCTTAAGCTGGACCGCCCCGATTTGCTGGCAGAAGCCCGCAAAAGGGCTGTCTGGATGATTCAACGCCGAGAGGCTAAAGGGCAATATACGTTGAATGCCGGGAAGGGAAAGGTCTTCAACCCCTCGCTTTTTCAAGGCACAGCCGGAATCGGCTACGAGTTGTTACGGTGCGCGGCTCCACTTGAGATTTTCAGTATCTTGAACTAAAGAATATGGCCCAATTCCTGATGGTACCAAAAGTATCACGAATACCCCTAGTTGTATTTCTAATTCGTTTTAATTTTTTAGCTGGGTGGGTCAACAGTACTTTTATGTATTGAAATTGAGGCTTCTGTTTGATGGTAAAAAGGAACGTATTCCTGATAGCCTATATGGCGTGGAAGTTCGTTGCCCGGGTGACGGGACTCAGCTTACTGAAGAAGATATGCATGAAGCCTATCAAGCAGCTTTGAAAATAAAAGAATTTATCAAATTAAAGGTAAATTAAGTAGAAACATTTGTATCGGTGGAACCCCGAAAATAGTAAAATTGAAGAACAAAAAAAGCAGCCCATTCGGCTGCTTTTATCTTTTTGTTTTGGTGCCCAGGACGGTACCCAGTTTGATGTGCAAGTTGAAGAGGCTCAAAAAAGCAGTGACATATATAATTACTCTAGATTTTAAAATAAAAATTAAACTATTATATGTTGAAATAAATAATTGAATAAATTTTTCTTTCAAAATCAAGATGTCGATGACCACAGTTAATCTTACACGATTTGTCAAATCCGTCTCTTGCAACGGGGAACATTATAGTACTTGCATGAATCCAAATATTGTTTTATAATAAAACTATACATATTAACATATTAACATATTAATATAAGGACCTTTACGAAAATATGTTAATTATCGTGCCAATAAACAACAAGGGGATGAGGAAGTGGAGGTTCAAAACTATTGTCAAAAGTATGAAAAAGAAGTAGTTGATTTATGGAACAAGACGTTGACTGTGGATCCTATTACTGGGTACAAGTTTCGGAAACAGGCGTTGTTTGATGACAATTTTGATACGGAGCTTTGTTTCGTAGCCATAGAAGATGGGCATGCCGTTGGTTTTTTGTTGGCGACCAAAAGAAAGTTTCCATATCTTGAAAGAGGCCTGGAACCTACCCGAGGATGGATTAATGTCATGTTTGTAGCCCATAATCATCAAAGAAAGGGCGTTGGAGAAAAATTAGTCAAACTCGCGGAAACAAAATTGAAGGCTATGGGGGCGGAGACGGTGACGTTGGGAGCCTACAGTCCGAATTATTTTTTCCCGGGTATTGATAAAGGAAATTATGCCGGAGCAATCGAGTTCTTTGAAAAGATGGGTTATCAGGGAGGACATGAAAGCTACTCAATGTGCAAGGACTTGCATGGTTACAAAATTTCCGAAGAATCCTTGAGTAAATTGGTTAAGGCGCAGGAGGCCGGTTTCTCATTTATAAATTTTGAATACCAATATGCTTTGGAGTTGCTTGAATTTCTGAAAAATGAATTTGGCGGAGGATGGAAAAGAAACGCGCTGATTTCCATGCAGAACGATACGGCTGAAGGCTGCATTCTGCTGGGCTTAAATTCCAAACAGGAAATTATCGGATTTTGTATGAGGATGATCGACGGCAATCCAATGCGATTTGGCCCTATAGGAGTCAAGGAAGAGGCGAGAAATTTCGGCATAGGCGGTATCTTGCTTGATATCATGCAGTTGGAAATGGCGAAGCGGGGAATTTATCATATGTATTTTGTTTCGACGGACGACCCGGGAAGAAGATTTTATGAAAGGCACGGAGTTAAGGTTTTCCGGACGTTTTTAGATTATAGAAAAACAATTTAGGAGAAAAAATATGAGTGACATAAAAAGAGTTGTAAGTATTGGGGCACATTCATTAGATGCTGAAATTTTAGGTGGAGCGATAATGCTGAAATATGCGAAACAGGGGGCGCATTGTACTTATATCCACGTTACACAGGGGCGTCTGGAGGATCCCAACGCAACTCAAGAGGCAAAAGACAAGTATTTAAAAGAGCTGTTGGACCAAAACAGGCGTGCAGCGGAAAAATTAGGCGGAGATACGATTTGGCTGGGGTATGTTTCCGGCAATATGCCTTCGCTAAATGAATTTTCCGCCAGGTTGGAGAAATATTTTATTGATGAAAAAGTGGAACTGGTAATCACCCATTGGCGCGGGTCGATGCATCCACGCCATGTAAATACGCATGACGCGGTGGCTACGGCAGTAAAGCATCTCAGGGAAAAGGGCAATCCGATTAAATTGGTCTATGGAGAAAATTTTGAGGATCTGGTGGGTTTTATTCCACAGGCATACTTTAAACTTGAACAAAATGAAGTCGAACAGTGGTTCTCTGGTTTGCGGGAATATTCAGTTTTCAAGGGCGAAATCAACGACTTCCCGTACTATCCTTACTATTCAAATATGTTGAAAGTGCGCCGGATAGANTCAAATAACAGCGGNGATACAGTTGCCTATATGTACTCAAGTCTGATTGAAAACGGATTGTGGTGAGCGGAATGGATAGAGTAAAAATCGCTAACCTGAAAACGGAAAGCCGTAACCCTAAAACCATGAATTTGGATTCGATGTCCGTTATGGAATTGATCCGTGTCATGAATGAAGAGGACCAGAAAGTAGTGGATGGGGTCCGGGAAGCTTTGCCGCAAATTGAAAAAGCCATAGAGCTGGTGACTCATGCGCTGAAGAACAATGGCAGACTTATTTACATGGGCGCAGGTACAAGCGGCAGACTTGGGATCCTGGATGCGGTTGAATGTGCTCCTACATTCTCAACCACAGATGAAGTGATCGGTATAATTGCCGGAGGAGATAGGGCTTTTGTAAAAGCCGTCGAAGGGGCTGAAGATTCGGAAGAATTAGCGGCCGTGGATCTATATAAGGTAGATCTAAGCGAAAGAGATGTCGTTGCAGCAATTGCCGCATCGGGAAGAACTCCTTACGCAATTGGAGCATTAAAGCACGCTAAAGGCATGAAAGCAAAATGCATTGCGATTACCTGCAATAAAGGTTCCGAACTGGCAGAATATGCCGATGTCGCTATCGAGGTTGATGCGGGGCCTGAAGTCTTGACCGGATCAACACGCCTTAAAGCAGGTACCTGTCAGAAAATAATTTTGAATATGCTTTCAACGGTTTCTATGGTAGGGATTGGGAAGGTATACGGAAATCTGATGGTCGACGTAAAAGCGACTAATCGTAAACTGGTTGAACGGGCAAAGCAGATAGTAATGGAAAGTACTGGATGTGATATCGACACTGCAGCCGCTACATTGGAATTGACGGATTATAACTGCAAAACAGCCATTGTAATGATTTTGGCTGATGTTACAAAGGATGAGGCTGCCAGGCGCATTATTGAAAATCACGGCTTAATTAGAAATTGTATGGGATAACCTTTTGCAGTGAAGTTAAGTTTCAGAATGAATCAATGAAAGAAAGGAGGACCATAATGGCAAAGACATATGTAAGAGTGGACGACAGGCTGATTCATGGTCAGACGATTCTTGCTTGGTGTCCTACACTTTCAATCAAGGAAATTATCGCCATTGATGATGAAAGCGCAAAGAACCCCATGCTTAAATCAATTATGACTATGGGGGTTCCGTCGACTTACAAAACCTATATTGTAACAACGGAAGAGGCAAAAGAGATACTATCGCAAGATAGTGGCAATAACCGGTTGGTCATTGTTAAGTTCCCAAGCAAATTACCGGCTATTGAGGATGAAATAACAAATTCTGAAATGATAATCTTAGGTAACATTGCAAAACGGGAGGATACAATTCATAAACTAAGCGGTGCCACAGGAATTTTCTATTTAAGCGATGATGATGTTAAAGTAATCGACGGGTTTGCTGAAAAAGGAGTAAGCATTTGCTTTCATCAATTGCCAAACAGTACAAGAACAAGTTGGGAAGCATTTAGAAAATCAATATGACCATATTAAAAGGAGGTAAATATTATGGGGACTCATCAAATTATTCTAATCGCTTTATTTGTGTATTTGGGCTCGATTGGTTCTATTGTAGGAAATACCATAGGATGGTACACCTTAGGTAGGCCGCTGATCGCTTCATTTGTTGTGGGTGTTATCCTGGGAGATGTGCAGACGGCAATGATGGTTGGCATTCCGCTGCAGATCATGTATATGGGTAATGTAACACCGGGCGGTGCGGTTGCATGGGACTTGTCTTATGCAACATATATAGGTACTGCAGGCGCAATTGTATTTGGCAAGGGCATGGGAGCAACTGAAATCATTGGCCTTGCAGTTGTATTTGCCGGTATCGGGGGTCTGGTAGGTCAAATCATGTGGAATGTATCCTATGCTTTAAACCTACCGTTAAACCGCGTAGCCAGCAGGTATGCCGAAGCGGGCGCAACGAAAAAGATGTTTATTCCTAATGTGGTATTAGGGCAGCTGATAGGATTCGTGTGCCGCTTCGTTCCTGCAATCATCGTTTTGACTTCTATTACGGCAGCTTCCGCTCAGGGTGATTTTGCAAAAATCATCCCTGCTTGGATTACGACCGCATTGGGCATATTCGGTGGTATGATGGCTTCCCTTGGTATGGGAATCATTCTCTCGTTCTTGTTGAAGAAAAAGTATCATATTGTAATTTTCCTGGTAGGATTTATCTTTATTACCTATTTTAACCTGAGCACAATGGCGGCTGCGGTTATTGCGGTCATCATAGCAATTCTGTACTATGTTATTGTTAATTCAGCAACAATAACTAAGAAAGGAGTGGCATAACTATGGGAAAGAAAATCAGTGAAAAGACTTTAAGAAAATCATTCTGGAACTGGTTCTTCTGGCACGGATGCTCGCAACAGGCGGAAACAATGTTGGGAATGTCTTTTGCCCAGGCAATGTCCCCTGTTATTGATGAATTGTACGATAGTAAAGCAGACAAAGCGGCGGCTCTAAAAAGACATATTACTCTTTTTAATACGGAGCAACAGGTGGGATCGATTTGCAACGGAATCGTATGCGGCCTGGAAGAAGCGAATGCGAATGGTAAATGTACCCCCGAACTTATAAGCAGCGTGAAGGTTGCACTGATTGGCCCGACGTCCGCTATCGGCGATTCGCTTTGGGTAGCGACAATCATTCCAATCCTTTTGACTATTTGCCTGTCTATTTCACAGGCATCACCGGCAGTTTCATGGTTAGGTCCCATAGTCTATTTAATCGTATATCCTATTGGAACCTGCATATTAAGCTGGAATCTGTTCAAGCTGGGTTACAGGTCGGGTATTGAAGGCATGCAGGGATTAATGTCAACGGGCAAGCTGGACACACTAACAGATACGATGACGATATTGGGACTTATCGTTGTGGGTGCATTGACGGCATCATTCGTCACCGCGGTTATACCTTTTAAGATCGTCAAGGACATTTATGATGCAACACAAGGCAAAACACTTACAGGTCAAACTATTTTTGACGCAAACAATATGGTCAACACGATTTTCCCCAAGATGATACCCTTACTGTTGACATTGGGCGTTTATTATTTATATTCAAAGAAAAAATGGTCTCCGCTTAGATTGATGGGCTTGATACTGGTTGTTGCTTGCGTGTTCACGGCTGTTGGGTATTTGACTGGATATTATAAATAATTACCCGGGAATAAATAATTAAAGTATAGTTGGCGTAGAGACTTTAATGCTTGATGTATTAAGGTCTCTACCAAAAAGGAGACCTGAAATGAAAAGGATTGTTGTACTGGGGCATGGCGGATATGCCGAGGGGATAAGGGAAAACCTTGAGATGATCATCGGGGAATTGAAGTATATCTATTTTGTCGATCTGACCAGGGAAGATGACTTAAATGTTTTGGAAAGTAAAGTGAATCAATTATTGGAAACCTTCGGCGATGATGAAGTACTGTTTGCGTGTGATTTACTGGGCGCATCGCCGTTTAGGGTAGCTGCTATGGCCTGCGTAAACCACCCGGGAAAGTATATTACGGTTGCGGGGCTTAATACTGCGGCATATATAGAACTGAATCTAAACAGGGAAAATGATTTATCAATCGTAAAACTGGCAGACCTTGCTATAGAAACCACCAAAAGTTCTTTGGCAAAGTTTCCTGAATAGTCATCCACCCCAGCTTTTCTGGGGTGACTGTTTTATCTTGAATCTGGGTTAAAAGTATTTTCTAGATAGGTGATAAAAATGGGTAAATTTTTATATTACGCAATTTTCCTTATCGTAGTATTTATTATACTCTTCTTACTGAGTAAATTGAGGCGGAAAAGCACCCAGGAATTAGAAAAAATATTATACTTTCAGAATAATCCCAAGCTATATTTGCAGCTGCTTAAGAATCCCATGCTGAAAGTATTGTATAGAAAGAGTATCCTGCTTCAATTTGAGCTGGATGCCTATTTACTGTTGGGGGATGATTCCAGGGTTGAGGATACAATAGGTTTATTGGACGGCACGCCGATGACAAAGGGTGAGAGCTTGGAATTTTGTCAGAAAAAATTATCTTATTTTTGCACAGTGGGCAAAAGGCCTGAAGCAGAGTCTGTATTGCAGAGAATCAAAAGTATCCTTTCCAAAGTCAAAGGGGATAAGGCCGAATTTATCCGCAAAGAAAGCAAAATGATTTTCGATATTTACATTAGACGCGATACGAATCTCATCGAAGAGTTGGAACGGGCGCAAATGAATGAACAGGGTACAACCCGAGGATTGACCCTGTACCGGCTGGCAAAGCTGAATTTCTTTAATAATAACGCCCAAAAGGCTCGTACTTATTTGAACCGTGCAAAAGAGCTGCTAGCGAATACAGCCTGGGCGGATATTGTGGAGTCGGCGCTTAAGGACATGTCCATATTAAATTATAAATAGGGTGATTACTTGATTTACAATGGGATTATCGGCTCGGGCGGAATTGCAATTGGCAGGGCCTATATTTTAAAAAAAGAAACCGTTACGATAAACAAAGATTTTATCGATGATAATCGCTTGAATGAAGAGCTTAATCAAGTGGATGAAGCCGTGGAACTAACTAAAGCTCAAATTGCCAGGATCAAGGAGCGGGCTTCCGAGGATTTTAGCGCGGAGGAGGTTGCCATATTTGAGGCTCATTTGATGATTTTAGAGGACCCGGAGCTTATCAATGGAATAAAAGAATTGATAATCAATGAAAAGCTCCATTCTTCAAATGCGGCTGCGAAGGTAATCGAAAATTTTATGGGTATGTTTTCGAATATTGAGGATGAATATTTGAAGGAACGCGCCGCCGATATAAGGGATGTCGGAGACCGGCTGATAAATAATTTATTGGGTGTTACGTTTTGTGATATTGGAAATTTCGATACGGATGTTATAATTGTAGCGAATGACCTTACTCCTTCCGATACGGCCCTTATGGATAAAAAGCATGTAAAGGGCTTTGCGACCGATATTGGAGGCAGGACCTCACATACGGCAATCATGGCAAGGAGTCTGGAGATTCCCGCAGTATTGGGCTTGGGCAATATTAGTGCGAAAGTCCGTAATGATGAGTTGATAATTGTTGACGGTACAGGCGGCATAGTGATTGTTGATCCGGATGAAAATACCTTATCCGAATATCATCAAAAGATCGAAAAATACGATAACTATAAAAACGAATTGAAAAGTGTATCCGCCTTGCCATCGGTCACACTCGACGGCAAGCATATAGATATTGCCGCAAATATCGGCGGTCCTTCAGATGTCGGCGCAGTGACGGAATATGGTGCAGACGGAGTGGGTCTATACAGAACCGAATTTTTATATATGGACAGGGACAGGCTGCCGGATGAGGACGAGCAGTTTGAAGCCTACAAGGCGGTTGCTGAAAAGCTTAAGGAAAAGCCCGTAATTATAAGGACTTTAGATATCGGTGGTGATAAGAAACTGTCATATCTGCCGATGCAGGAGGAGATGAATCCGTTTCTTGGTTTTAGGGCGATTAGGCTGTGCCTTGAGATGAGGAACATGTTTAAAACTCAGTTAAAAGCAATACTGAGAGCCAGCATATATAATAATATTTTTATAATGTATCCGATGATCTCCAGCCTGGACGAGGTGATCGAAGCCAATAAAGTACTGGAGGAAGCAAAAAGCGAATTGAGGGCAAAGGGTATCGGCTTTGATGAGGAAATCAAGTGCGGTGTAATGATAGAGATACCTTCAGCCGCAATCTCTGCGGACATATTGATAACTGAAGTCGATTTTTTCAGCATCGGAACGAATGATCTCTGTCAATACACTTTGGCAGTGGACAGGATGAATGAGAAAATCAGTAATCTATATCAACCATTTCATCCGGCGGTGCTCAGGCTGATTAAAAATGTTATCGACCAATCCCATAAGGCAGGTAAATTTACAGGAATGTGCGGTGAATTGGCAGGAGATCCAACAGCCACACTTTTGCTTCTTGGCATGGGGCTGGATGAATTCAGCATGAGCGCCTCATCAATGCTCATGGTTAAGAAAATAGTCAGAAGCGTATCTTTTGAAGAAGCGAAAAACATAGCGGAGCATGCCCTAAAACTTAAAACTTCCACCCAAATCAGGGAATACTGCGAGATGGCCCTTAAGAAATTAAAAATAGATATCAATCAGGAGGATGGAAAATGTACGCCGAAAGTATAGAAATTCAAAATAAATCGGGACTGCATGCCAGGCCGGCAACTACATTTATTAAAGCGGCACAGAAATTCAAATCGGATATTACGATTGAAAAGGACTCAAAACAGGCCAATGCGAAATCAATCGTTTCCCTGCTTTCGTTAGGAGCGTCAAAAGGCAGCATCGTCAAGATAACTGCAACAGGCGAAGATGAGATCCAGGCAATAAACACGTTGATAGAACTTATCAAGTCTAAATTCGGAGAAGAATGAGTTAAGGTAAGGAGAGAAGGTCTCGTTTATGGAATATAAAGTAACAAAATATGTTCAGATCAAGCAAGATATAATGAACGGTATAAAATCCGGTGAATTAAAGCCCGGAGATAAGGTCGACAGCGAGTCCGTACTGAAGAAAAAATATAATGTGTCGACGATCACGGTCAGAAAAGCATTTAATGATTTGATCAACGAGGGTTATCTCATTGGCGTACAGGGCGTTGGCACTTTTGTTGCCAAGAAGCAAATGATCCGAAGCCTGACATCAATCAGCTTCAGCGATGAATTGCTGCTTCAAGGATATGAAATCGGGATGCAGGTGGATAAAATCGAGGGAATTTTTAATGAAAACATCGCAGGCATACTGGAAATACCGAAAGAGCAGTCCATAGTATGCGTCCGGCGAGTGAGGCTTGCAAATAACGAACCGATTGCTTATCAGAGTTCTTTTGTAGACAGCCGGTTACTCAGTATGGGTCAGGCCCAAAGAATTTACGAAAACGGTTCTTTTTACAAAACTTTGCAGGAAAATAATATTTCTCCTATCTGGGTAAATGAAAATTACTCGGTAAAACAGGTCAACAATATTGGAATTGCAAACTTAATGAATATCAAAAAGAACACGGATACTTTTTTTGTGAAAAGAGTTGCATTCGATGAAGTGGATAAAGTTATCGAATATGCTGAGACTTATTTTAATAAAGACTGGTATTCTGTTACTGTAAATATAAAAGCCCATTAGACTGTTTGATAAAATATCGTTTTGGAAAGAGGAAAATAAAATGTTACAAATGTGGAATGAAATTCTGGAACAGCCGGTTGTTTTGGAAAGATGTCTTAATTATAATACCGAAGTAATTAGGGAAATTGTCAAGCAGATCCGGAGTAAAGGAATAAGTTCAGTCTATATTGCTGCCAGGGGTACTTCGGATCACGCCGCAGTTTACGGCAAATATCTACTTGAACTTGAAACCGGTATTCCAGTGGGTTTGGCAGCTCCTTCTATTTTTACTATGTATAGAAAAACCTTGGAATTAAAAAACAGTTTGGTAATAGGGATTTCTCAATCCGGTAAAGCTGCAGATGTATTGGAAGTAATCCGGGGAGCCCGAGAAAAAGGGGCTTTAACCGTAAGTATTACTAATTTTGATGATTCGCCGCTGGCTGTTGGCGCGAAGTTTCATTTGCTCTGTAAGGCGGGGGAGGAAAAAAGTGTAGCGGCTACCAAAACATTTACCGCCCAAATATATATATTGGCGGCATTGGCAGCGGAATGGGCCAAGAATGAGGTATTAAAGAAAGAATTGTTGACGGTTCCTGAAAAGATTTCGCAAACTTTTGAATTAGCTCAGGGAATAAAAGAACGGGTGGAAAGATACTGTTTTATGAATGAATGTTTTGTGTTGGCGCGGGGAGTTAATTATGCAGTTGCGCTGGAAGCGGCTTTAAAAATACAGGAGACTACCTATGTGCGGGCTAAAGCCTTTGCAACCTCGGATTTTTACCATGGGCCGCTGGCAATGGTTAATAAGGATATCCCGATCATAATCTTTGCACCGGATGGTCCTTCACTCAAAGATTTAAACGAGATGATTCTCAAGTTGAAAGAAGGCCAAAATGAATTAGTGGTAATCTCCAATCGTAAGCAGCTACTGGAGCTTGGTACATATGGGTTTGCCATTCCCGAAACCAATAATGACATTATCTCACCATTTCTTAATGTGGTTTTTGCGCAAATGTTTGCCTGTCAGTTGGCAGTAGTCAAGGGTTTGAATCCGGATGCGCCGAGGGGTCTCCATAAAGTTACCATCACCATGTAATCATGGGGGAGCTAACCGCTAATTATTGTCAAATCAGGAGGTAGAGTAGATATGAAGATTTTAAAGGGCACAATTATTACTCCGTTTAAAAAATTCTTTGGCCATATCGTTGTTGAAAAAGCAACTATCATGGATGTCGTGAAGGGAGAAGTTTTAGAATCCGGAGACACTTTATGACCTCCACCGGAGTTACAAGATTTTTGGGAACCACAATGACTTTAAGTAAAGAGGAGCTGAAGCAGACTCTTTTGTCGGCCTGCGATTTTCAGCGAACTCGAAGTCTGGATGCGGCAGGTTTTAATGGCTTGCATCTTGAGGGGCCCTATATCAATAAAAAATTTAAAGGTGCTCAAAACCCGGAATATATTTTGGAAGCAGACGATGGTTTGTTAATCCGCCTGGCGAAAGAAAATCCCCAAATAATCAAAACTGTTTCGTTGGCCCCGGAGATTAACGGCGCCGAAGGGTTGATCAAAGAGTTAGTATCTTTAGGGATATATATTTCGGCCGGGCATACCGGAGTAGATTATGAGCTGGCCCGCAAAGCATTTGACTGGGGAGTTAATCGGGTAACCCATCTTTTTAATGCGATGCCGCCATTATTGCATCGAGCACCTGGGATCATTACAGCCGCTTTACAAGATGAACGGGTTTTTGTTGAAGTGATTGCCGACGGTATTCATATCCATCCGCCGGTTTTGGATTTGATTGTAAAGCTAAAGGGTCCGGATCGGATTTGCTTGATTACAGATTCAATGGAAGCTGCCGGGTTAAAGGATGGAGTTTTTAAATTGGGTGGTCAAGAGGTGTTTGTCAAAGGCGCGGAGGCCAGGTTGGCCGATGGTACTTTGGCAGGCAGTACCTTGGCTATGGATCAAGCTGTAAGAAATATCATTAATTTTACAGGAGTATTATTACCGGAGGCCATTAAAATGGCTTCATACACTCCGGCTTGCGCAATCGGATTAGGAAAAATTACCGGCAGTATTGAAAAAGGTAAATCCGCCGATTTGGTAATTCTCAATAAGAAGTTGGAAGTAGTGCAGACAATCATCAAAGGAGATGTTGCATTTAAAGCTTCTGATATCAAATTCACTTCACAATTCCAATTATAGTAATTTTAATTGTAATTGAATTGCTTGGGAGTGAGGTAGTAGCGTAAACGCCACGTTAACAAGCCGGTTATAATCCAATTCAAAAGCCGATCGATGATATTACATACGGGGGTATGAATGTTATTAAGATTGGCTTTTAATTTTTTATGGTTTCTTAGCAATTGGTGAAGAAAAAAGGAATATTGAAAAATATGGCAAACTAAATCATCAATCATCAATAGCATTAGTTAACGCCGAATAGAGGGTGATTGCTTTTGGAAAAAAGAACGGCAGTTTGCCTAGACATCGGGGGAACATTTATCAAGTATGGATTATTAACTGAAGACGGTGAATTATCTAATTTCAAAAAACAGAAGACCAATAAAAATGGTACCGATGGTTTAATTGGGCAGGTTATTGAAATCGTCAAGGAATTGATAATTCAATCAGACGAGAATCAGATAACCGGGATCGGTATATCCAGCGCCGGACAAGTAAATCACAAAAAGGGCAACATTTTATTTGCAACTGATAATTTACCGGGATGGACCGGTATCGATATTAAGAGTATTATCGAGAATCATTTTAAGTTAAGGTGTTGTATTGATAATGATGTAAACTGCGCGGCTTTGGGAGAAATGTATTTCGGAAATGCCAAAGGATTGGAAGACTTTGTCTGTATTACAATTGGGACTGGAATAGGCGGAGCTATTGTCAAGGATTCTAAACTAATTCACGGCTATGTCGGCTCGGCGGGTGAAGTTGGCCACATGATTATCAAAGCTGGCGGGAGGAGATGCAATTGCGGAAATAGAGGATGCTATGAGCAATATGCATCTGCATCGGCCTTAAAACGGGATATAATAGAAAAATTAGGAATGAGTTATCTTACTCCGGATAACGGGTTTAAGTTGCTGATAACTGATTATCAAACAGATCAAAAGTTGAGAAATATTATGAATGGATATATTAAGTATGTCTCGATGGGTATTATAAATTTACTTCATTTGTTTAATCCGGCTGCCGTAATCATCGGTGGTTTTGTTAGTGAATATGATTTTTTACTAAAAAAAATTAGTGAGAATGTTTATCAAAAAGCAATGCCGGAATTCACAAGAGATTTAATGATTTTCCCGACTTTATTAGATAATAAGGCGGCCCTTTTTGGTGTCAGCACATATATATTTAAGGAAATTCAATAGCACAACTGAAAAGTAAGAAGATGGTATTCTCTTTTGGATAGTTTTTTGACTAGGGAATGCAAGGAATGTAATATGAAAGGATTGTAAAATGATGAACCGTGGAACAAGTAATATTATACTCTATATAAAAAGCATTTATAATTCGCTTACCAAATCGGAGCAAAAGGTAGCGGAAGCAATTTTAAAAGATAATGAAAGAATAATATACAGTTCAATTACAGACTTTGCAGAAATTTCAGAGGTAGGCGATGCTACAGTATTAAGATTTTGCCGAAAAATCGGTTTTAAAAGTTATCAATCTTTTAAGTTGGAATTAGCTAAGGAACTGTCAAACCAAAATAATCCTGCTATAAGTACATTAAATGACGAATTTAATGCCAACGATTCCCTCGGGGAAATTGCGAGAAAAACAATTAACTTAAACATATCCGCGATTAATGAAACCCTAACACTGATTGATCTGAATGAAATACAGAAGGCGGTAGAATTAATGATTTCCGCCCAAAAAATCTATTTTTTCGGTTCAGGGGTGTCTCAAATTACTGCCCAAGATGCAGTGTATAAGTTTACCAGGATAGGGCTTAATGTCGCGACTTACGTAGATTATCACATGCAATTAATGCAAGCATCTTTATTAACCAATAATGATGTGGGAATTGGCATCTCATTTTCCGGTAGTACCAAAGATACCTTAGAAGTTTTAAGAAATGCCAAACAAGCAGGAGCCCAACTTATTAGCATAACTCACCATGCCAAATCACCTATTACCAAAATAGCCGATATAGTTTTGCTTCATGGTTCAAAAGAAGACCCATTACAAGGCGGAGCCTTTCCCACTAAGATATCACAATTAATTGTAATTGATATATTGTATAATGCCATTTATAAAAGAATCGAGAAAGAGGCAATTAAATATAAAGAATTAACTTCAAAGGCCATACTGGATAGATTACTATGAACATGTAGTAACTTGCTTTATCAGCATACATTACGTTATACCTGAGCGGAGGCAAAAATCTTCAGGGAAGAGCTTTAAAATTTTATGGAGAAAAAATTCGACATTAATTTAAATTATGAAGGATTTTTTCATATCAATCTATAATATAATAGTTAGTGAAATACTAGGAGAGTAATTATGAACATTTTAAATAGAGGTTTAATAGTATCATGTCAGGCGTTAGAAGATGAACCATTGTTCGGTATGGGGATAATGACAAAAATGGCAATGGCGGCGAAAGCCGGAGGTGCTATAGGATTAAGGGTCAACGGGTTGGATGATATCATTGCTATTAAAAAAGAATGTGACTTACCGGTGATTGGGATTATCAAAAAAGTATATCGGGGCTATGACGTTTATATTACACCAACGATGAACGAAGTAGCCCAATTGGTGACTGTAAACCCTGATATTATTGCATTGGATGCTACAATGAGGCAAAGACCGGAATTTGAAAAGCCGGAAGAATTTATTGCAGCAGTAAAAAAGCGATTTAATGTTTGTATTATGGCAGATATATCGAATTTTGAAGAAGGATTTAACGCTTTTCAAGCAGGTTCAGACATGATAGCCACTACATTGGCGCTAGATATCAATTATGGTATGGGTAAAAGATCGCCGGATCTTGACTTAATCAGAAAGTTGGCGGCTCAAATCAGTATTCCGGTGATCGCTGAAGGAAATATTGAAAGTCCGGAACAAGCGGTGGAATGCCTTAAAGCAGGCGCGTATGCAGTAGTTGTCGGCAGTGCAATCACCCGACCGCAACTCATAACGAAAAGATTCGTGGAAGAGATAAACGATTATATCATATTGGAGTGATAAACATGAATTCAAAGGAAAGAATTATTAATGCCATGGAATTACGGGAGGTAGACCGGATTCCAATCTTTCCGGTCATAACCTTTATTCATGCGTCGAGATTGCTTAACAAAAAAGTCTCGGAAATTGTTGCGAATCCTGATTTATGTTATGAAGCCTTATACCGGGCTTGGGAATATTATGGTTTTGACGGTTTCGAGGTTCCGGCATTAAACGAATTTGTAATATTTCAAGAAAAATTAAAAGCTGAAATATACAATGATGAATTAAGGCTTGTTAATAACGCAGGTAAGTATCTATATAAAGTTTCCGAAGATGATACCGAGATCGCGCTTGAGAAGCTGGAGATGGAGATCACCGCTATTTTGAATCAGGGTTATCCGGATAAAGCTCAGCTCATCAATAAAGGTTTTATGGATCCGGTATATCAACTTATTAAAAGAATAAATAACCGGGCGTTTATTACGGGGCATGCCCCCGGGCAGACCTTAAATAGTCTGGTCAAATATCGGGGTTCGGATCAGGCGATATTTGATCTCCTAGAGAATCCGGATCTTACCCATAAACTTTTCAACCATTTTACAGATGCTTCGATCGAACTCGGCAAGGCATTTGCTGAAGTTGGCGCGGATGCTATTTATATCGGCGATGCCTGGGCCAGTGCTTCGATAATTTCTCCAGCGATGTTTTCCGAATTTTGTGTTCCATATTACTCTAAAGCTGCCAAAGCATTTCATGGTATGGGCTTAAAGGTTTATCTACATATTTGTGGTAACTCCGCCCCGATATTGGAAATGATGGCTGATACCGGTGTCGATGCGATCGAACCCTTGGACCCTTTAGGTGGAGTGAAGTTAAGTGACGCCAAGCAGAGAGTCGGTAATAGGGTCTGTTTAAAGGGTGGTATAAGCACGCTAACTTTATTAAATGGAAAGGAGGAGGAGATCAAAAAGGAGGTCTTAGAAAGTATTGAACAAGCCGGAAAGACTCCCGGGTTTATCTTTGGAACTGGGGATGACATTCCGAGGGATGCACCTGTAAAAAGTGTCAAGTTTATGTGCGAACTGGTAAAAAATTCAAATTATTAAAGGGGGTCGTTGCTTTTGAAGAAATCAATAATCATCTTGCTATGCGCAATTATGCTGATGGGTTTGGTAGTTATGCAATCCGGTAGCGCAGCAAACAAGTATGAGGGTAAAAAGCTGACTGTATTGTATATGTCCAGCGTTTATGCGGATGCAGCTAAAAAAGTAGCCACAGAGTTCAAGAAACAAACTGGAGCCGATGTCGAAGTTGTTGACTTTCCTTATGTGACTTTACATGAAAAAGAGGTACTGGACTTAAGCAGCAACACAGGAGCCTATGATGTTATTTCAGTTGCTTGTCAATGGGATGGTGAAATGGCGCCTTTTCTGACAACTCTTGATCCCTATATCAAGAGAGATAAATATGATAAATCGGATATCATCAACAATGTATTAAATCAAGCCGGGAGTTGGAATGGGAAAATCACCGGAATTCCGCATGCGAATACTCCTTACACTTTAGCCTATCGAACCGATTTGGTGAAAAGCGTACCGAAGACCTGGGACGAATACCTTGCCTTATGTAAGAAACTTACCGATAAATCAAAGAATTTTTATGGAGTATCCATTCCCGGGGTGAAAGAACAATTCAGTAGCTTGTTTTATATCCGTTTATGGTCAATGGGCGGCGCCTGGGCTGATCCGAATTGGAAAGCCGCTATCGATAGTCCCCAGACTCGAAAAGCCTTAATTCATTGTAAAGAGTTATTTAATTATGCCGATCCGGCGGCTTCTTCCTGGGGGTTATCGGAGTCCATTAATGCTTTTTTACAAGGCAAAGCAGCATTCTGCGAAGCATGGCCAACCTTGGGAATCACGCTTGATGGCGATAATCCAGAGAAATCAAAAATAGTTGGGAAATGGGCAACAGCTCCATTTCCGTATGACAAAACCGGAATAACCAATCTCAGCGCTTGGGATCTATCCATACCGAAAGCCACCAAGAACAAAGACTTGGCTTGGGAATGGATTAAGTTTTACACCAGCAAAGAAAACCAAAACAAATTCTACAAAGATTATGCAATCTGTTCTCCGAGAAAGAGTTTTTGGAATCAGCCGGAAATCAAGACTTCTAAGATTGCCTCGTTGAGAACCGCGCTTGATACGGCAATTATTTGGTGGAGACTGCCTGCTTCAACTGAAGCCGATAAAGGTCTAGGAATAGCTGCAGGGCAATATATTTCAGGGCAAGCCGATCTTGAATCGACTGTTAAGTTAATGAAAAAAACCATAGTAGATGCATTAAAGGCCAGCCCACCGCCAGCCGGTGTCAAGAACACTAACCGATAAGGTTTAAGCCATAAATAGAGCCGGGACTCCGTAATAAGGAGCCCCGGCCTAAAAACAAAATTTCTAATGGTGGTTACAAATGAAAAAAGTATTGATAAATAATAAATTTATAACCTGGCTTTTTCTGCTGCCAACTATTTTATTTTTGGCGTTAACTGCATTTATTCCTCTTTTGTATTCTCTTTGGCTTAGTTTCTTTAACCTAAAAATAAATATGCCATATTTAACACCTAGATTTGTAGGTCTGACGAACTATGTGCGGATGTTTGGGGATGAAATTTTTGTCCGGAGTACAATTAATACGGTTATCTTTGCCGTGACTTCAGTGTTGTTTGAGATTACGCTCGGAGTGATATTGGCGATGATGATTTCGGGTGAATCGAAACGAGAGAGGGTAATTAGAGCGGTTTTAATGGTCCCGATGATTATGGCCCCGGTTGCGGCAGGTACAATGTGGCGAATGTTGCTTGATTCATCTACCGGAGTAGTAAATTACTTGGGAGTATTGGTCGGGCTTCCTAAAATCGGCTGGCTTGGCAATCCTATTCTGGCTTTTGTCTCGGTGATCATCGTTAATGTCTGGCAGGTAGTACCGTGGACAGCGATTGTAGTTATTTCAGGTTTAAAAGGGATACCTCAAGATATTATTCATTCTGCACTAGTGGACGGCGCATCACCCTGGCGGATATTTTGGAAGATTGTCTTGCCCCAGATAAAGCCCATTTTAGTAGTGGTTTTTTTGATTCGATTTATTGATGCCTTTAAGGTTTTTGATACCATTTATGTAATGACCGGCGGTGGCCCTGGGATGGCGACCGAGATGCTGCCAAACTATATTTTCAATCAAGGGCTTAACTATTTTGATGCCAGTTATGCGGCGGCATTGGCGATTTCATTTATCGTAGTCATGTCTTTGATCTCCAGTTTGTTCATCAACGCCAAGAGCCGGAAAGAAGCCAAAAATATCTAAGGGGAATGGGAATTATGCAAAGAATAAGAAAATTGGCCCGTGAAATAGAAATCAGTAATATATTTGGGGATTTTTTAACCAAACCCGTCAGGTATATTCTGTTAGCTTTATGTTTAATCCTGATTATCTTTCCGTTTTATTGGTTGTTCTCCTGTTCCATAAAGTTAAAACAGGATTTTTTGGCATTTCCCCCGGTTTTTGTACCTGTTCGGATTACATTAGAGCATTTTAAAGCTATCTTTGAAAACCAAAATATTATATTAAATTTCTATAACTCATTGGTGATTGCCTTGGTAACGACTGTTATCAGTGTACTGGTAGGCAGTATGGCTGCTTATGCGGTCTGCAAGGGTGAGCTTTCAAACCGAATAAGAAATATATGCGCTTTTTGGTTTTTGATTCAGAAAATGTATCCGGCCATAGCGACTGCCATACCAATATACCTGGTGATGCGAAATCTGCACTTGATAGATACCAAAACCGCTTTGATAATTATGAATACCAGCTTTAATCTTCCATTGGTTATCTGGTTAATGATTGGTTTTTTCAACGAAGTTCCGGTGTCGCTTGAGGAATCGGCAATGTTGGATGGATGTAATCTTTGGCAGCGATTTTTTAAGTTGATTCTCCCGATTACCAAACCCGGATTAATTGCTGCGGGAATCCTAACCTTTGTTGCTACCTGGAATGAGTTTTTGTTCGCAGTTATTTTGTCGGTCCGGCAAGCCAAAACTCTGCCGGTTGTAATTGCCGGTTTTATTACGGACCGGGGATTGGAATGGGGTCAGATGGCGGCTGCTAGCGCCATAATTATTGTCCCGGTGATCATCTTGGTGTGGTTGGCTCAAAAAGACTTTGTTAACGGACTGATGATGGGCGCCGTCAAAGAATAAGGAGCGGAGGCTGATGGATAATGAAAGGTAAAAATTTTTCATGAATTCATATACCAGAACAATGGCTGCTATATATGGTGAAACCTATGACCGGACTCCGGTGATTCCATTGATTATTCAACATGCACTATACATAGCCAAAATACCTCATCGCGAGTATTCGACTAATGGTTCTAAAATGGCTGAGGCCCAGCTTTTTGCATTACGCAACTATGACTACGATGGTTTTCATATCACTACCGATAACCAAATTATCTCGGAGGTGTTGGGGTGTAATATTTTTCTTCCTTTTGATGAGCCTCCTCAGTATCGAAAAAGAATACTTCAAGATAACGCCGAACTGAAACAGCTGAAAACAGGCTTTAATCCAGCCAAGGATGGTAGAATGCCGGTTGTTTTAAATGCTACCAAGATTTGTAGGGAGTATATTAAAAATAATTTTTTTTTGAAAGTTAATTGCGACTCCGGCCCATTTTCGGTGGCTGCCGCTTTAAGGGGTGAAGAGAATTTCTTTAGGGATCTTTATGACGATGAACAATATGTTTATGACTTGCTTGATATCTGTACGGAGGCTGTTATTAAATATGCAAAGGCAATTGCAGATTCCGGCGCTCACGCCATTACTTTCGGAGATTCGACCGCCGGACTTATTGGAGGGAAGATGTACGAAAAGTTTGCCTTGCCATTTGAGCAACGGGTCATTCAATCAATTAAAGATATCGGACTGCCCGCATTCATGCATATTTGTGGTAATACTAGGGGGATCATTGATTTGATGGCTGATTCGGGCGCCAATGTTTTAGAGATTGATACCCTAACCGATTTGCCGACGGCTTACCAAAAAACGGATTATCGGATTTGTCTGGAGGGAAATATCCATCCTTCAGCGATTTTACTGCAAGGAACCGCCCAAAGTGTTTATGATGAGTCTATTAAGTGTATCCGGGAATCAAAGGGAAAATATTTGATTTTGAGCAGCGGTTGTGAAGTGCCACGCTTTACTCCGGAAGAAAATATTAAAGCAATGATAAGAGCCGCCCAAGAAACTATTTTTAACATCATACCTTAGAAAGGAAGAATGGAATGGAAAAAGAACGGATTGAGTATTTACGAAATTTTTATCAACAGTATTTGCTGGAAAACTGCATTCCTTTTTGGATTAAAAACGGGCTTGATCATCAATACGGCGGTATTTGGTCCTGCTTGGATCAAAAAGGCGATGTTTATAATACCGATAAATCGGTATGGTTTCAGGGAAGAGGGACTTGGATGTTTTCCAGGTTATATAATCTGATGGGCCAGAAAGCCGAATGGTTGAATGCGGCCAAACTAGGTTATGATTTTTTAATCAATCACTGTTTTGACTTGGACGGGCGGATGTTTTTTTCAGTAACCCGAGATGGAAAACCTCTTCAAAAAAGGCGTTATATGTTTAGTGAGACTTTCGCCATTATTGCTTGTGCGGAGTACTCAAAAGCCAGTGGGGATAAAGCTGCTTTAGATAGGGCCAGACAGATTTATGAAATGGTATTGGATTTATATAGAAATCCCGGTAAGATCCAACCCAAAATAAATCCGCAAACACGGATGACTAAAGCCCTCGCTATGCCAATGATTTTACTGAATACTACCCAGTCTTTGAGAGAGATTGATCCGGATCTTAAATATGATGGGCTTGCCAAAGAGTTTGTCGATGAAATTTTAAAAGATTTTTTCAAACCGTCGGCGGGAGCAGCGTTTGAAATAGTAGGTCCGAAGGGCGAACGGCTTGATTCCCCACAGGGCCGTTGCATAAATCCCGGTCATTCCATTGAGGCGTCCTGGTTTATTATGCATGAGGGAATATACCGAAAAGATCAACAACTGATTGACCAGGCATTACAATTACTTGATTGTTCACTGAAAATCGGCTGGGATGATTTATATGGAGGTTTACTCTCTTTTGTTGATATTGAAGGAAAACCGACTGAACAGCTGGAGGCGGATATGAAATTATGGTGGCCTCATACCGAAGCTTTGCATGCATTGCTATTGGCACATCACCTGACCGGTAATACAAAATATGAAGAGTGGTATAATAAGGTTCATGTTTGGTCGTTTGGACATTTCGCTGACCAGAAAAACCCCGAATGGTTTGGGTATTTACATCGGGACGGTTCTGTATCCAAAACTTTAAAAGGGTCGATGTGGAAAGGGCCGTTTCATCTACCTAGGGTATTGCTATTGAACACAAAATTGTTAGAGACAATGGGCAAATAAGTATTACAAATAAATGCCCTTCCGGATTTGGAAGGGCATTTAGTACAAAACTAAGACAATCGGCGATGAATGGGAAACGTATCAAGTCCTGTCCAAGAAAGCGATGGGAAAGATGCGTAAGAATGTCGGTAAGGTATTTACCAGCAGAACAACGATGCTGCTGGACATACAGGATATGATTAAAACGCTGAATTCGAAATCATTGGAATTAGAAACTACTATGGCTTCAAAAATGCAGGGAAGCAGCTAAACAAGATGACAATCGATGCTCAATACCATGTTTTCCGGTTTATCGGAACATGGAAAGGATCAACGGTCAGCGCTAATGGATAAGTTAATTGATTCGCTGGAAAAGGGTTCCGGCCTTACTATGGATACTTTTGAGGAAGAAGAGATAATGCGTCGCGGACCTCATCGGATGGGGATGGAAGAAGACGGAGAATTTCCAGGACGGCCGGGTTCTTCTCATGAACGGGATTAATTAGACAAAACGAATAGATTAATAACACTCTTTTTTGTAGTTGAGAAGAGTAAGGATAGTAACACTAAAATGAAAATAAAAAGCAGAATCGGAGGCTTTAGCGATAAAATGAATGTGTTTGTATTTTCAGCCTTCTCGCCTTCGACCCTATTTTTTCCCCAATGTTGTAGAGGGGAATATCATTTGCTATGCAGGAGTCGGTTCAAATGTTTTGACCCATTGTCCCAGGAGAACTACAATACACGATAGATGGGAATTAATCCCTTTTGGTGCCAGGAATACCATAAAATAATAAATCCATGCAACAAAAAAGCAGCCTTTGGCTGCTTTTATCTTTTTGTTTTGGTGCCCAGGACGGAGCACCTCATGAATGGCACATAGAAAAGGCCAGTTTAAAACGCTAAGAAATTATTCTGTTAGGCGATTTCAGATATGGCATTTTCTAATTGTAATTGTGCCTTCAATTGTTCACTTAGCTCAATCTTTAGCGGTCATATTAAGTCTTGGCCAGATCAAGAAGAATTTTTTTATGCCGGGCTAAGGTTTCGCCTTCGCCCCGGGCCTCGGCTTCCAGATCGGCGCGGGATTTACGGAGATATAAACAATAAGGCATTTGCCACCTCAATTAGCTATTTTAAAATATCATCATCCCAAAATTTTTTGAAATCTTCATCGGCTTTAGCTGTTTCTTTTAAGGAAGGATCGAATTCAAGCGTTTTTTTTAAAGATTGTTTGGCAGATCGAATATTGTTTAAACCTAAATATTGATAGCCAAGATTATACCATGCTATAGCATTTTCAGGATCAATTTCCAGAGCTTTTTTGGTGGCATTTAGAGCCTCGTGAAATTGTTGAAATTTATATAGTATATCGCCTAAATTAATCCAAGTATTGCCATTTTTAGGGTCAATTTCGATAGCTTTTTTATAGGCATTAACAGCATCCTGAAATTGATTTAAGTTATTAAGAGTAATGCCCAAATTATACCAAATGCTTGAATTTTTAGGATCAATCTGTAAAGCCTTCAGATAATGAGATTTAGCCCCATCATAGTCTTCGAAATATTCTTTAAGAAGATTGGCCAAATTATTATGAGCTTCACAATAGTCGGGATTGATTTTTAAGGCTTCAAGGCAATGAGATTTAGCCCCATCATAGTCTTTAAAATGTTCTACAAGAAGAACGGCTAGATTATTATGGACTTCACAATTATCCGGATTGATTTTCAATGCCTCATCATAGTTATATTTAGCTTTTTTTAAATTATTGTTTTCTCCCGCAATATAGGCCCGCATGAAATAATAATCCGATGTTTTTCCATACTTATCGCGGAATTGATCCAATTGGATTTCTTGCTCCTCAAAGCTCGCAATATCGCCGATTTCCAGCAATTCCGCCAATTGATCGGCATTTTGATAACCGATAAAATCCAAAACCGGCCTATAATTCTGGGCTTTCAATTCGTTAAACGACGGGTGGTTTAGATCGGATATAAATGCCAGAAACTCTC
>WSSedL1CaDRAFT_10000651_pt1 | contig 23531 bp, 27 predicted proteins | sample WetSurSL1Cattail_FD_9464 | JGI IMG/M metagenome (IMG submission 9464)
CTTGAAGGCGAGCATCGAGCCGTTGCCGAAGGTCGCCGGTTCTTTGTTGAACGGCGGGCAGAGGTAGCAGTAGTGGCTATCGACACCCTTGGGGCCGTAACCGATCCAACCGCCGTCGGCGAATTTGCGTTCGTCGCCGACACACCCCAGCACCGCATCATAGAACGCGCCCGACGCCGCAACATCGCGCGCGCCAATTGTCACATAACCAAGCATCTTCCTCTCCTTTGTTGCCGTGCCAGACGCTGGGATTACCCCTTTGGCCGGCCAGCGTTGCACTGGCGCAGCGCCCCGACGGCCACACCGAATCCGTCGATCACACCGTGGACCGTCCCCCATGGCAGATGCCAAGTGAGCGTTTTGGCGCCGAGAAGTTTCTGCTCCAGCGCCGGTTTGTCCTTGAGTGCAAACATCGCGATATTCTGGAACACGCCGCCGGACAACTCCACTGCCGGTCCATCGTCGACCTCGAGCGAGGCCTTGATCTCGCCACCCCAGCGCGCCCATTCGGGCCGCCCCGCGATCAGCACCAGCTTGTCTTCGTTCGACAGGATAAGTGTGGTGTTCACTTCGGAACTGTTGCGGCGCACCGAACAACGATTGGTCCCCGGAACGTGCTCGACCAGGAGCCAGCCAGGCGCCCCAGCGACCGGCTTGGGGACTTCACTCCACAATTCGGGCAGCTTGGGGATATGGGCGCAAACCGCCACCGCGTCCATCGCCTGATCGGCGTGGCGGACATCGAAACGGTAGGTTGTGCCAGCAATGACCACCTCGAGTTTGACGGCGTCCCGCAGCGGTAGCCCGATCGGCGGCGTTACGGCGATGCCGTAGATGTTATCGGACACCAGCGCGTCGACCGGCAAAGCTGGTGCCCCATCGAAGCTGACAGCGATCGTGCGCGACTGCTTTTCAAGCGGAAACGAAGGGTTCTGCAGCAGAACCAGATATTGCGGCCCCATCGCGGCGATGGTGATGATCGAACCATCGGCCTGCGGGCTGTCGGCTTCGCAGGTGTCGCCATTACGCCCGACCACCCAGCCTTCCGGATCAGCCGCCGCCGCGGCACCCACAAACAGCATGGCCGCCAGCACCATCCAACCGATTTTACACATCCCCGCCTCCGCCTGGACGGCTGTTATAGGGCATTTGGAAGCGGCTGGCGTGCGGCAGGAATACTGAATCAGCCCATCGCCGCTTTCAAATTCTCATCAACCTTGTCGAGGAAGCCTTCTGTGGTCAGCCACTTTTGCTCGGGGCCGACCAGGAGCGCGAGGTCCTTGGTCATGAAGCCGGACTCGACCGTTTCCACACAGACCTTTTCGAGGGTGTCGGAGAACGCCGCCAGAGCTTCGTTGCCGTCGAGCTTGGCGCGATGGGCAAGCCCGCGGGTCCAAGCAAAAATGGATGCGATCGAATTGGTCGAGGTCGGCTTGCCCTTCTGGTGCTCGCGATAGTGGCGGGTCACCGTGCCGTGGGCGGCTTCGGCTTCCACGATCTGGCCATCCGGCGTCATCAGCACGGAGGTCATCAGGCCGAGCGAGCCGAAGCCTTGCGCCACCGTGTCCGACTGCACGTCGCCGTCGTAATTCTTGCAGGCCCAGACGTAACCGCCCGACCACTTCAGTGCCGAGGCTACCATATCGTCGATCAGACGATGCTCGTAGGTGAGGCCTTTGGCCTTGTAGGCGCCAGCGAATTCGGCCTCGAACACTTCCTGGAACAGATCCTTGAAGCGGCCGTCATAAGCTTTCAGAATCGTGTTCTTGGTCGAGAGATAAAGAGGGTAGCCCCGGTTCAGGGCATAATTCATTGAAGCGCGGGCAAAGTCGCGGATCGACTCGTCGAGATTGTACATGCCCATCACGATACCGGCGCTGGGCGCCTTGAAGACTTCGTGCTCGATCACCTGGCCGTCGTCGCCGACGAACTTCAGCGTTAGCGTGCCAGCACCCGGGAACTTAAAATCGGTGGCGCGATACTGATCGCCGAAGGCATGACGGCCGATGACGATCGGCTTGGTCCAGCCCGGCACCAGCCGCGGCACGTTTTTGCAGATGATCGGCTCGCGGAAGATCACGCCGCCCAGAATGTTGCGGATGGTGCCGTTGGGCGACTTCCACATTTTCTTCAGATGGAACTCTTTCACCCGGGCTTCGTCAGGCGTGATGGTGGCGCATTTAATGCCGACGCCGTGGCGCTTGATCGCTTCAGCCGAATCGATGGTGACTTGGTCGCTGGTGGCGTCGCGATGCACGACCGAGAGGTCGTAATAGTCGAGATTCACGTCAAGGTAGGGCAGAATCAGCTTCTGCTTGATGAGGTCCCAGATGATGCGGGTCATCTCATCGCCGTCGAGTTCGACAACGGGGTTTGCTACCTTGATCTTGTTCATGGAGGCCTCGGCGGGAGAGTTTGGAGTCGTTCTAGCCGGGAGTTCCCCGGGCGTCAAAGGTCTCGTGCAAACAGGCCTGCAGAAATGCTAAGCGGTTGCTCGCCGACCGCCTTCTGGCTTGCCTCGTCTGGATCCTCCAATGACCACCCCTGCCATCATCCTGTGCCGCCCGCAATTGGGCGAGAATATCGGCGCTGCCGCCCGCGCCATGAATAATTTCGGGCTTTGCGACCTGCGTCTGGTCGCCCCGCGCAATGGCTGGCCGAACGAAAAGGCCTATGCCATGGCGGTGACGGCCTCGCCCATTCTCGACCGTGCCAAGGTCTATGAGACGTTGCGCGAGGCGCTGGCTGATTTGCACATGGTTTATGCCACCACGGCGCGCGACCGCGGCATCACCAAGGAAATCATCACCCCCGAAGAAGCCGCCAAAAGGCTGCGGCGGGCACCGGGGGAGGAAAAAACCGGCCTGTTGTTCGGCAATGAGCGGGCGGGGCTGGAAAACGAGGACGTCTCGCTGGCCGATTGCGTCATCACCATCCCGACGGCGGAATTTGCCTCGCTCAATCTCGGCCAGGCGGTTCTCTTGTGCTGCTATGCCTGGTTCAAGGCGGAAGATGCCACCCCGGCGGCGAAAATCGAGCACAACCCGGTGCACAGGAAGCCGACGCGCGAGGAGATGTTCCAGTTGTTCGAGCATCTGGAAGGCGAACTGACCCGCACCGGCTTTTTGTTTCCGCCCGACAAGCGCGAGCATATGAGCCGCGCCATCCGCGCCACCATTCACCGCGCCAAGCTGACGTACCAAGAAGTGCAGACCCTGCGCGGCATGATCGTGGCGCTGGCCAAAGGCAAACACCGCGCCCCGCCGAAGCAGTAATTCCCATCGTTTCACCGCTTCGCAGTGATTCGCCTCCTAGTGAAGAACGGGGGAGAAAAGCTCAGCCCGAAATCTTGCCTTGCCAAACCGGCCAGCAGGCGGGACGGCCTTTGGCTTTGACGCCATTGTAGAGGCGCATCTGGGCATCTTCGGCGGAGGAGCCGCGCTGCACAGCGGTGTAGTCGCTGTCGCCTTGGCACCAGACATAGAACTGATGCTTACCGGGCGCGAAAAAGTCAGTTTGCTTAGAGCTGGTCAAATTGTCGGCCACGGCCACACCGGCGGCGCTAACGCCAATGCCGATGGCAATTGCCAACCATAACCTACGCATGCACCCCATCCTCGCGGCGGTGTTCCGCCATTATTGATTGTCGCGCTTCTTTTAAATTACCCAATGCCTCGGGGCGGTTCGCCTGTCTTTTTATAAAATCCAGGATACATCGTTTGCGCCGTTTTGCCATGACGAACGCATGCGGCAGCGATTGCTTCGCCGTTAGGACAAAAGCCGCTCCGGCTTGCCCCCTGCCGCTTGCAACATCGCCGTGAGTTCGGCGGCGACCTTCTCCACCTGAGATAGGTCAAAGCCGCGCGCCACCAACTGCACGCCATAGCCATCGCTGCGGTAAACCGGATAGGAGCCGATTGCGACCTCCGGAAAACGCGCCTGGATGACGGCCAACGGCCCGGCAATCGCCCCTTCCGCAACTTGGGCCGCCACCGTGATGCTCAAGACCGGACGCCCGCGCGAAAGCCGCGGCGCAATGTCGTCGAGCATCGCGCGCATGATCGACGGTACGCCGGCCAGGACAAAAACATTACCGATCTGAAACCCCGGCGCGGCCGACACCGGGTTGCGGATGAGGCTCGCCCCCTCGGGGATGCGGGCCATCCGGCGGCGCATTTGGTTGAAATCTGCCGGATCGGCGAAGCGGGCGGCAAGCAGCGCCAACGCCTCGGGATGAAAATCGATTCCGACCCCGAACGCCTTGGCCACGGCATCGGCGGTGATGTCGTCATGAGTGGGGCCGATGCCGCCGGTGGTAAAGACATAGCTGTAGCGCGCCCGCAAGGTATTGAGCGCTTCGATGATCGTGGGTTCGACATCGCCCACCACCCGGATTTCCTTAAGATCGATCCCGAAAGGGCCAAGAAACCGCGCAACCGTGTTCGAATTCGTGTCCTGCGTGCGCCCGGACAGGATTTCGTTGCCGATGGCCAGCACGGCGGCGGTCGGATTTTCGCTCATGCGGCCCATTTTGGGCTCACCATCCGGCGGTGACCAGGGCCGGACAAAGGAAAGTACGATATCGGTGGAATTAGAAGGACTTGAGCCCTACATTAGGCCCGTGCAAGAAAAAAGATGCTTCCGTGATGCAAGTTTCCGAAGTTTTCGAGGCCGCCCGCCGAGCCCATTTCGCCGTGGCACTCCACACTGAAAAGGATTTCGAGGGCATGCGCCGAGCCGGGCGGCTCGCCGCCGAGGTCTGCGATATGCTGGTCCCCGAGGTCAAACCCGGCGTGACCACCGCTTATCTCGATGAGATCGCCTTCAATTACATGGTCGATCACGGCGCCGTTCCGGCCTGCCTGGGCTACCGCGGCTACAAATACACGCTGTGCACCTCGATCAATCACGTCGTCTGTCACGGCATGCCGTCAGACCGCCCGCTCAAGGACGGCGATATTGTCAACATCGACGTCACCATCATCCTCGACGGCTGGCACGGCGACACCAGCCGCATGTATCTGGTCGGAGACGTTAAGCGCAAAGCCGCACGTCTGGTCGACATCACTTATGAATCGATGATGCGCGGCATCGCCGTGATCAAGCCCGGCGCCACCACCGGCGACATCGGCCACGCCATCCAGTCTTATGTCGAGGGCGAGGAAAAATGCAGCGTGGTGCGCGATTTCTGCGGCCACGGCCTCGGCCAAGTGTTCCACGCTCTGCCCAACATCGTCCATTACGGCAAGCCGGGGCACGGCGTTGGCCTCAAGCCGGGCATGTTCTTCACCGTCGAGCCGATGATCAATCTGGGCGGCTACGGCGTAAAGGTGCTGTCGGACGGCTGGACGGCGGTGACCCGCGACCGCTCGCTGTCGGCGCAGTTCGAGCATTCGATCGGCGTCACCGAAAACGGCGTCGAAATCTTCACACTGTCGCCCAAAGGCTGGGACAAGCCGCCTTACGTGTAGAACGGTTGTGCTAGGATCACTCCCGGATTCGACGGGGGTCTGCCGCTTGGCATCAAAATCCGGTTCCTCGGTTTCCGACGTGGAGATGCCGCATTACATCGGTCATCGCGAGCGTTTGCGCGACCGTTTCTTCACCGCCGGCGCCGATGCCATGCCAGATTACGAGTTGCTTGAGCTAGCCCTGTTCGCCGCGGTGCCGCGACGTGACGTCAAGCCGTTAGCCAAGACCCTGCTCACCCGGTTCGGCAGCTTCGCGGAAGTCATCGCCGCCCCGCGCGAACGCATCCTGGAAGTGGAAGGCGCGAGCATAGCGGTCGCAACCCAACTCAAGATTGTGGAGGCAGCGGCGCGCCGCTTGGCCAAGACCCGTCTGATGGGCCGGCCGGCCTTGGCCTCGTGGTCCGCTCTGATTGATTACTGTGCCGCTGCGATGGCCCGGTCGCAAAAGGAGGAGTTCCGGGTTCTGTTCCTGGACCGCAAGAACGTCTTGATTGCGGACGAGGTGCAATCGACCGGGACCGTCGATCATACGCCGGTATATCCGCGGGAAATTGTCAAACGGGCGCTGGAACATGCGGCCACCGCGCTGATTCTGGTGCACAACCACCCGTCCGGCGATCCCACCCCCAGCCGATCCGACATCACCATGACCCGTGACGTCAACGATGCCGCAAGGGCGCTGGGCATTGTCGTCCATGATCATGTGATCGTCGGTCGCAGCGGGCACGTCAGCTTCAAGGCCTTGGGCTTGCTTTAAGAAAATCGGTCTAGAGTGCTTCGGGGGAGGCCACACGGCTGCTATACAGGCGGGCGAAAGGTCGGGGCTGATGCAGCGGTTTATCGCCCGCCAAACCGTGCGTTTGGTGGTTGGGGTGTTGGGGGCTGTTCTCGTGGCGGCGGCAATTTCTGCCGCCGGGGAAGCATACGCGCGCAACCTGCCCGGCTATCTCAGCGCGTTTTCCGTCCATCTTCTTCAATTCGCGCGCCTCGACTTCGGCGTCAGTGCCGTCAGCGCCACACCCGCGTTACAGGAACTGGCGCAGAACCTGCCGCTGACCCTGATCCTGGTAGGAATGGGCTTCGGGGTGTCGCTTGTGGCCGGAGTGCCGTTCGGCCTGCTCTTGGCGCTGCGACCGGCGCGGAAGATCGCGGCACCCTTGATCCAGGTGATCACCGCGACGCCGGTGTTCTGTTCCGGTCTGGCGCTGGCCTATATCGCGGTACACGCCGTGCACTGGCCGGTGAGCGTGAATGCTCCCGTGGGCGCCATCGTGCCGCCCGATCAGTTCTGGCAGATCACCGCACTGCCTGTCTTCACGGTAGGCCTTGCTGGCGCGGCGGCGGTGCAACTTGCGCTGCGCCGGTCGACCATGCAGTCGAGCGGCGAATCCTTCCGCACCGGCCTGAAGCGGATGGGGCTCGGCCTTGTCGAAATCGAAGCGCTCTATGTGTTGCCGCAGGTCGTCGCCGGGCTTTTGTTCGGCGCACGTGAGATCGTGCTGACGCTGTTGTCGGCGGCGGTGGTGGCGGAATGGGTATTCCACCGCACCGGTGCGGCCGATCTGTTCGTGAAATCGGTGGCGCTGGCTGATTGGAACATGGCGGCAATCCTGCTGTTCGTATTTGCCACTGTGACCTTCAGCGTCGACTTCGTCGGCAAGGTAATCGGCCACGCTCTGGCGCCGGGAGAGCGGGTATGACGGCGCGCGACACCTCCCTCAGCGGCTTGATCCTGCGGGCCGTGGGCTGGTTCGGCCTGGGGCTGCTGGCACTGGCGGTGTTTTTGAGCGATTTTCTGGCGCATGAGCCGGCTGGCGCGACCATGACCGGTGCCGTGCTCGCCCCGCCGTCGGACTTGCATCCGTTCGGCACCGACCTTCTCGGCCGCGACGTCTTCAGTGAGACACTGCATGGCCTTGCCACCACTGGCGTCAATGCCGCGTTGGCGGCGCTGATCGCGATCGTTCTCGGCGGCCTCTTCGGTGCGGTGGCGGCGCGGCTGCCGCGGCCGCTGGCGTTCTTGCTGCGCGAGTTGTGGGGCGTGCTGGCATCGGTTCCGTCCTTGCTGGTCGCCATTCTGCTGCTCGGGCTGTTCGGCCATGGCTATACCTTCCTGGCGGCGGGGCTGGCGGCGGCGCCGCTCGGCTTCGTGCGGGCCTTCGATGCCGTCGATCTCAAATCGCGCCACGCCGAATATGCCCGCGCCACCGGCATTCCCGCCACCACCCTTCTGAAGCGCGACCTCACCTACGAGTTCCGTTACCTGCTCGGCGCCGTAACGGCACGGGCGCTAGCGGCCGTCACCGTCGTCATTTCGACCGCCAGCTTCCTGGGATTCGGCGCCACCCCGCCTGCCCGCGACCTTGGGCTGATGATCGCCGCCAGCAAGATCAGCTTTTTTTCCGCCTGGTGGACGGCGGCATTCCCGGCCTTGGCGCTGGTGCTGCTGGTACTATGCGCGCGGCTGGCCGCCGGACTTGATGAAGGCGAGCAGGCATGAGCGAACCGCTGCTCGAACTTGCGGACCTCACCGTGTCGCGCGGCGGCGCGGCGGTGCTCGACCGGCTGTCGTTTAAGCTCGACGCGGGCGAGAGCGCCATCGTTCTGGGCGAAGAGGGCTCCGGCACCGATGCGCTGCTGCGCGTGCTGTGCGGTTTTCCCGACCAGGCCGACACCGTCAGCGGCACTATCCGGTTTGCTGCCAGCCCGACGCGCTCCGCCGCCAAACGGCTGAAGCCGCCAATCCGCATCGCCTATCTGCCCAATCCGCTGACCCGGCCGCTGTCGCCGCATGCCAGCGTGCTGAAGCAACTGGTGCGCATCGTCGCGCGCAAATTGGGCGCGCCCTTTGGCAGCGCCCGCGAGGAATTGCGCCTGGCGCTCGAACGCTTCCCTACCGCGGTGACGCTGCAACTGCTCGATGCCAAACCCGACCGTCTCGATCCAGTGACGCAGGCAATCGGATTGCTGGCGTGCGTCAGTGCCCAGACCCCCGATTTGATCCTGGCCGATCATCCGATGGCCGATCTTGGTCCCACCGCCGTCAAACTTCTGATGTCGCTGCTCCAGGCAGAGCACAAGCGGCTGGGAGCTGCGCTGATCTTTGTCACCGGCGGGTTGCAGGCCGCCGCACGCCTGGGCGGACGGGTGCTGGTGCTCCGCGCCGGGCGCGTCGTCGAAGAAGGCGATGCGGTGCGGCTGATGAGCGGCCATGCTCATGCCTATACGCGTATGTTGTTCAAGGCACTGCCAAAACTGAATCTCGACCCGCCCAAGGCACGGACGTCGGCGACGCGCGGCCAACCGCTGCTGCAAGTGCATGGTCTTTCCTGCGTGGCCGACACGCCGATGCGCGACGGACTGACCTTCGAACTTCGGCGTGGCGCCGCGCTGGCGCTGGTCGGCGAGGCCGGGTCGGGACGGCGGGCGCTGCTGCGCACCTTGCTCGGCTTCGAAAAAGCGCCCAGCGGCAAGGTGCTGTTCGATGCGGTCGATCTTTATCGGCTGTCGGAAGCGATGGTGGCGCGCATCCGCCAGCACATTGCTTTCATCACCGGCGAGGATGATACGCTCGATCCGCGCATGACAATCAACGACACCGTCGACGAACCTTTGTGCGCCCACCTCAGCCTGTCGCGCGATCTCGTGGCCGGTTATCGCGAGGAAGCCTTGAAGCGGGTGGGGCTGGCGAGCCACGATGGCAACCGGCCGGTCTGGACGCTGTCGGTGTTCGACAAACGGCGGCTGCAAGTGGCGCGGGCGTTCGTCGGCGCTCCGCTGCTGGTCGTGGTGGACGAGCCGCTCAAAGGCCTTGACGCCTTCGCCCAGGCCATCATGCGCGAGGTACTGGTCGATTTCCGCGCCACGCAAGGACCCGCCTTCCTGGTGGTAACCTCGGATTTCACCGTGGCGCAGACCCTCGCCGACGAGGTCATGGTGTTCCATGAGGGCAAGCTGGTAGAGCGCGGCTCGATCTCCCACGTCGTGCGCGAACCCAAGCATGAGACCTCTAAAGCGCTGATCGAAGCGGTTTTGCTGCCCGATCTTTCGCCAGGGCCCGGTTCGGTTTAGGTTCCCGGCGACTACCCCCAAAAACCGCCAGGATCCGCCGATGATTCCCCGTTACGCCCGCGCCGAAATGACCGCCATCTGGTCGGCGGAAACCAAATTCCGCATCTGGTTCGAGATCGAGGCCCATGCCGCGACCGCGCTGGCCCGGCTCGGCGTGATCCCGCAAAGCGCCGCCAAAACGGTGTGGGAGAAGGGGTCCGCGGCCAGCTTCAATGTCGAGCGCATCGACGAGATCGAACGCGAGGTCAAACACGACGTCATCGCCTTCCTGACGCACCTGTCGGAGATCGTGGGACCCGAGGCGCGATTCGTGCACCAGGGCATGACCTCGTCCGACGTGCTCGACACTTGTCTGGCGGTGCAGCTTTCCCGCGCCGCCGATATTCTGATCGCCGATGTCGACAAGCTGCGCGAGGCACTGAAGACGCGGGCCTTCGAATACAAGCTGACGCCGACCATCGGGCGCAGCCACGGCATCCACGCCGAGCCGACCACCTTCGGGCTGAAACTGGCGGGCTTCTACGCCGAATTCACCCGCGCCCGGGCGCGTTTGGTGACGGCCCGCGCCGAGATTGCGACCTGCGCAATTTCCGGTCCGGTCGGCACTTTTGCCAGCGTGTCGCCCAAAGTGGAAGAATATGTCGCCGAGCAGCTCGGCCTCACCGTCGAGCCGGTTTCCACGCAAGTGATTCCGCGCGACCGTCATGCCGCCTTCTTTGCGGCGCTCGCCGTGGTGGCATCGTCGCTCGAACGGCTGGCGGTGGAGATCCGCCATTTGCAGCGCACCGAAGTGCTGGAAGCCGAGGAATATTTCTCGCCCGGCCAAAAGGGCTCTTCGGCGATGCCGCACAAACGCAATCCGATCCTGTCGGAAAACGTCACCGGCCTCGCCCGCATGGTGCGCTCGGCGGTAATCCCGGCGCTGGAAGACGTGGCGCTGTGGCATGAACGCGATATTTCGCATTCCTCGGTCGAACGCTACATCGGCCCCGATGCCACCATCACCCTCGATTTTGCGCTCAATCGCATGGCGGGGCTGATCGCCAAACTCGTCGTCTATCCCGAGCGGATGCAGGCCAATCTCGACCGCACCCATGGCGTGGTCAACAGCCAGCGCGTGATGCTGGCGCTGACCCAAAAGGGTATCGCCCGCGAGGCCGCTTATCGCCTCGTCCAAAAGAATGCGATGCGTGCCTTCAATGGCGAAGGGACGCTGCTCGATCTCTTGAAGACCGATCCCGAAGTCAGCGCCGCGCTGACGGTGCGCGAGTTGGAATCGCTGTTCGATCTGGGATTCCACTTCAAGAACGTCGACACGATTTTCAAACGGGTGTTCGGCTGAGCGGCGGGGGGTGATCCGGATCACCGCTCGCACCCGGCGCACGACGCCATCCACTTCATAAATGATGCACGTGATGCGGCGGCGGGGCGGGCGCACGGCCTGCCGGGCGGCGATCAGCACCTTGGCCGCGGCAATGGCGGCCTTCATGCGAGAGATGTGCGCCTTCACCTTGGCCATGAGGGCTCGCTGTTCTGCCAAGCCCGGCTTGACCGCATTGCAGTTGCCGAAGGGCGCGCCAACCTTGCCGCGGCTGCGTTCGGCCTTCGTCAGGGCTTCGGCCGACATGTCAGCAAGATAATTGTTATGCGCGAAAGGACGAGAGGGAGGGGGGCCCCCCTCCCCTGGTTGGCCTAAGCGTTCACCACCGCATTGGCGGCGCCGACGGCGCACAGGCCGACGCATCGCTTCCAAGAGAAGTGATGGGGTTTGTGCGGCCGTGAGAGTGAACGCTGCTTCCATGCACCGTCGAGAACGAAAGATGTCCTTCGATACATGGGAAGCGCCCGCGCGATGTTCAAGGCCATTAAGGCTGTAATGATTATCACGATTTTCAAAGGATGCGACGCAGGTGCAAATGCCATGAAAAGACACGCAGAGAGGCAGACCGCATACGCCGTCGCTTATGCATTATGTCCCCTTATTTGAATTACGCTTTACGTAACGCATAATATGCCATAACCTCTCGCACATGATCCTGAGCTATCGCGATGCCAGGACAGAGCGGTTTGCCCGCGGCGAGCGGGTTAAGGCGTTCGAGCCATTCCGGCGCCGGGCAGAAATGGTCCTGGACCGGCTGGACATGGCGGCAAGTCTGGCCGACATCGCCAATTTTCCCGGTCATCGGCTAGAAAAGCTCTCCGGCGACCGCAAGGGACAATGGAGCGTAAGGATCAACGACCAGTGGCGCATCTGCTTTGGGTGGGATGGTGGCGCTGCCGGGTCGAGGAATGTCGAAATCGTCGATTACCATTGAGGTGTAACATGGCACGTACCCCGATCCATCCTGGCGAACATCTGGCGGAAGCGTTGCAGGAGATTGGTATGTCGGCGGCGGAATTCGCCCGTCAGATCGCCGTGCCGACCAACCGCATCACCGGAATTTTGAACGGCCAGCGCGCCGTCTCCGCCGACACCGCCCTGCGCCTCGGCCACTGGTTCGGCACCTCTGCCGAAATGTGGCTGAATTTGCAGAAGCTGTATGAGCTGCGGCTGGCGGAACAGGAGAAAGGTGAGGAGATCAAGAAGTTGCCGAAGCGAAAAGCGGCGTAGACCGATGCAAGGGGAGGGAAGATTCTTCAAATCCCCGCCTTCACCTGCTCCTCGGCCAGTTTGAGCAGGTCTTCCATTTTGCGGCGGATGGCATCTTCGCCGTGGGCCAGGCCGTTGGCAGCGATATCGGCCGTCACCTTGGCCAAAACGCCGCCGGGGCGCAGATCGGCCGCCACAACCGTTTTGGCGTAGGCGCCCGCCTCTTCCGGCGTCATGCCCATTTCGGCGCCCGCCCACAATCCCAGCAATTTGGCGCGCCGGGCCAAGGCTTTGAACTTGAGCGCTTCGTCCAGCGCCCATTTGTCCTCATTCTTTTTGCGCCGCGCCTCAAATACGTCGTCCATGGCAAGCCTTTGAAATTGCTCAATATGTCCGTTGGCGCCCAGCCCAGATGCGGCAGCTTAGCGCAGGCTTGCCCCCGGCGCGATGGCTTCTGACGCCCGCACACGTTGCCCCCGGGCCCCACCATGCCTATTTTGAGGAGTGCGGGGTCGTCCAAGGCCCCGCTTCGCGTTTTGCGAATCCTGGAGCGCGCCAGACAGGCCAAGATGGATAGTCTTATGAAACGCCGGCGCATGATCTACGAAGGCAAGGCCAAGATCCTCTACGAGGGTCCCGAGCCCGGCACCATCGTCCAATACTTCAAGGACGACACCACGGCGCTCGACCAGACCAAAAAGGCGGTGATCGAGGGCAAAGGCGTCCTCAATAACCGCATCAGCGAATATTTGATGACCCAGCTTAACGGCATCGGCGTGCCGACGCATTTCGTGCGCCGCCTCAACATGCGCGAGCAGTTGGTCAAAGAAGTGGAAATCATTCCACTGGAGGTGAAGGTGCGCAACGTGGCCGCAGGCTCGCTCGCCACGCGCCTCGGGATCGAAGAAGGCACCCAGCTGCCGCGGTCGATCATCGAATATTATTACAAGAACGATGTGCTGCACGACCCCTGGGTCAGTGAAGAACACATCACCGCCTTCGGCTGGGCCAGCCCCCAGGATCTCGACGACGTCGTCAATCTCACCATTCGCATCAATGACTTCCTGTCCGGCCTGTTCCTCGGCGCCGGCATCAAGCTGGTGGATTTCAAGGTCGAATTTGGCCGGTTGTGGGAGAACGACTACATGCGCATCGTTCTCGCCGACGAGATCAGTCCGGATTGCTGCCGCTTGTGGGATGTCGCCACCGGCGAGAAACTCGACATGGATCGCTTCCGGCGCGATATGGGCGGGCTGATGGAAGCCTACTCTGAGGTCGCACGTCGCCTGGGAATCCTGCCCGAATCAGGGCAAGGAGAAGCCAAAGGGCCGATGCTGGTGAGGTGATGCTCCCAGCCGCCGGAAATTGCCTCCCGTCAGGGTCGAGGCAGAACAAATTCGAAAGCCGCTGCATTCGACGGGGGTATTGCGCCCTTTCGCGCGGCAGGTTGTTGAGTTTCGCGGCGTTTTTTTTGCGCAAAACCGCACACACTTTTGCGCACGCCGCTTTAAGGTTAGGGAGAGAAAATCCTCATGAAAGCGCGCGTCTTCGTCACTTTGAAAAACGGCGTCCTCGATCCGCAAGGCAAAGCGATCGGGCGTGCCCTCAACAATCTCGGCTTTGCTTCGGTCGGCGGCGTGCGCCAGGGCAAGCTGATCGAGATCGAACTGGCCGAGACCGATGCGGACAAAGCCCGCGCCGAGCTCACAGAGATGTGCGAGAAGCTGCTCGCCAATACGGTGATCGAGAAGTTCGACATCGAACTCAAAGGCTGAAACTTTGTTTGTCGCGCTTCATGGCCGAAAACCGGATTCCATTTTTCGGTGAAGCGCTCTAGGGGATATGGTCATGCGGATTGTAGCAGCCACGGGATTGGCCGTTTTGCTGGCGTTCGGGGCAGCCCGCGCCGACGACGCCATTGCGCCGGAACGCCTGGCGCTCGCCCAACAGGTGCTGAACCTCAGCGGCGCAAGCAAGGTTTACGACAACTACAATAAGAATCTCGATGCGGTGATCACTCAATTGCGGCAGTCGATGCCCGGCATGGACGACACCATGGTCGCCGACCTCAAGAAGATCGCGATCGAGGAGTTCAACGCCGCCCGTCCCGAGATGGTCGCCGGCACCGTCAATGTCTACGCCCGCCACTTCACGGAAAGCGATCTGAAGGCCCTGATCGCGTTCTACAAATCCGACGCCGGCCAGCACTTCGCGGCCGAGCTTCCCGCCGTGTCGACGGAGTGCATGCAGCTCAACATCACCTTCACCAAGCGCTTCATGGCGCGGTTCCAGCAGTATATCGCGACGAAGATCGCGGGCCAGAACGAAGGCCAGGACAAGGATAAGAAGGACAAATGAAATCCGCCGTCGTCGTTTTTCCTGCCTCCAATTGCGACCGCGATGCCGCCGTCGCGCTGGAACAGATCACCGGTCATAAGCCCGTCATGGTTTGGCACGCCGATTCGGATGTGCCCGATGTCGATCTCATCGTGCTGCCGGGCGGCTTTTCCTATGGCGATTACCTGCGCTGCGGTGCCATGGCCGGCCAATCCAACATCATGCGCGCCGTCAAGGAGAAATCCGAAAAGGGTGTCCGCGTGCTCGGCATCTGCAACGGTTTCCAGGTGCTGACCGAAACCCACATGCTGCCGGGCGTGTTGATGAAGAATGCCGGACTGAAATTCGTCTGCAAGCCAGTCGGCCTCACCGTGGTCGAAACCCAAAGCGTCTTCACCCGCAAATACCAAGCGGGCCAGCGGGTCGAATTTCCGGTGGCGCATGGCGACGGCAATTACGTCGCCGACGCCGAAACGCTCGACCGGCTCGAAGGTGACGGCCGCGTGGTGTTCAAATACGCGGCGAACGAAAATCCCAACGGCTCGGCCCGCGATATCGCCGGCATCCTGAATGAAAAACGTAATGTCTTGGGGTTGATGCCGCACCCCGAACGCGTCTGCGACCCGCTTCTCGGCGGCACCGACGGCCGCGCCGTGTTCGAAGGATTGCTGGAAGCCCTCGGTTGATGCGAGATGTTTCTCGCGCCCCTCTTGCTTGAGCCGTAAAAAATGAACGCCCCCGTCGCAGTTACCCCAGAAGTCGTCAAAGATCACGGTCTGAATGAGGCCGAATATGCCCGTATCATCGAGCTTCTCGGCCGCACGCCGACCATCGTTGAACTCGGCATTTTCTCGGTGATGTGGAGCGAGCACTGCTCCTACAAATCCACCCGCGTGCATTTGAAGAAGCTGCCGACCTCGGCACCGTGGGTGATTCAAGGCCCCGGCGAAAATGCCGGTATCATCGATGTCGGCGACGGCGATGTCTGCGTCTTCAAGATGGAAAGTCACAACCATCCGAGCTTCATCGAGCCGTTCCAAGGCGCCGCAACCGGCGTCGGCGGTATCATGCGCGATGTGTTTACGATGGGCGCACGGCCGGTGGCGTCGCTGGATTCGCTTCGGTTTGGCGCGCCCGATCACCCCAAGACAAGGCATCTGGTTTCCGGCGTCGTGGCGGGCATCGGCTCTTATGGCAATTGCATGGGCGTGCCGACGATCGGCGGCGAGACCAACTTCCACAGCTCCTACAACGGCAACATCCTGGTCAATGCGATGTGCGTCGGCCTCGCCAAAGCCGACAAGATTTTCTATTCGGCCGCCAAGGGTGCGGGCAATCCGGTGGTCTATGTCGGCTCCAAGACCGGGCGCGACGGCATTCACGGCGCCACCATGGCGTCAGCCGAGTTCAATGAGGATTCCGAGGAAAAGCGCCCGACGGTGCAAGTCGGCGACCCCTTCACCGAAAAGCTTTTGCTTGAGGCCTGCCTCGAACTGATGGCCACTGATGCCATCATCGCCATCCAGGATATGGGCGCGGCAGGGCTGACCTCGTCGTCGTCGGAAATGGCCGACAAAGGCGGCGCCGGGATCGAAATCGATCTCGACAAGGTCCCGCAACGCGAAACCAATCTCACCGCTTACGAAATGATGCTGTCGGAAAGCCAGGAACGCATGCTGGCGGTGCTGAAGCCCGGCCGCGAGGCCGAAGCCGAGCGCATCTTCAAGAAGTGGGAACTGGATTTTTCGATCATCGGATACACCACCGACACGCACCGCATGGTGGTCCATCACAAAGGCGAGATCGTCGCCGATATGCCGGTGACCGCGCTTAGCGATGCCGCGCCGATCTATGAGCGGCCCTATGTGAAGCGCAAACCCGCGACGGGGACACCCAAATTCGATCCGGCCAAACCGGCGATGGAATCGCTGCTGCGGCTTTTGTCCTCGCCCGATCTCAGTTCCAAGCGCTGGGTGTGGGAACAATATGACTACACCGTGATGGCCGATTCGGTGGTGCGCCCTGGCGGCGATGCGGGTGTGGTGCGCGTGCATGGCACCAACAAGGGCCTGGCCTGCACGACCGACGTGACGCCGCGTTATGCCAAAGCCGATCCGTTCGAAGGCGCCAAGCAGGCGGTGGCCGAAGCCTATCGCAACATCACCGCGGTCGGCGGCACGCCGATGGCCGTTACCGATTGCCTCAACTTCTCCAATCCGGAAAAGCCCGAAGCGATGGGCGAGATCGTGGCGGGAATCGAAGGCCTCGGCGAAGCCTGCCGGGCGCTGTCGTTCCCGATCGTGTCAGGCAATTGCTCGCTCTATAACGAGACCCAAGGCGAAGGCATTCTGCCGACCCCCTGCATCGGCGGTGTCGGGCTTTTGAAAGATGTGAACCGGATGGCAACCGTCGCCTTCAAGCGCGACGGCGATGCGCTGATCTTGATCGGCGAAACCAAGGGCCATCTCGGCCAATCGATCTACATCCGCGAAGTGGAAGGCAAGGAAACCGGCGCGGCGCCGAAGGTCGATCTGGCGCTCGAAAAGAAGAACGGCGATTTCGTTCGCGGCTTGATCGAGACCGGACGCACCGACACCGTGCACGACATTGCCGACGGCGGCCTGCTGGTTGCGGTCGCGGAAATGGCGATGGCAGGCGAGATCGGTGCCACGCTGCGGGTGAATTTCGAAGCCGACAAATTCATCCCCTTCCTGTTCGGCGAAGATCAGGCCCGTTACATCCTGGCGGTGCCGGCCGACCAAGCGGATGCGATCATTGCCGAAGCCAAAGCGGCGGGCGTGGCCGCAACCCATCTCGGCTTCACCGGCACTGTCTCGGCCTCGGGAGCCCCGGCGCTCGACGGCGTCGGCCTGCCGGCGGTAACGGTGGCAGCCCTCAAAGCGACGCACGAAGGCTGGCTACCGGCCTATATGAAAGGCTGACGGTTCCGGCTAGGCTTTGTTTATGCCGATGCCAGCCCATGAAATCGAAGCCCTCATCAAAACCGCCTTTCCCGATGCGGAGGTGGTTTTGACGCTGCTCGCCGCCGACAATGACCACTATCAGGCTGTGGTTACATCCGCCGCCTTCAAGGGAAAGTCGCGCGTGACGCAACACCAGATGGTTTATGCGGCGCTCAAGGGCAAGATGGGCGGAGACCTCCACGCCTTGATGCTGACGACGGTGGCAAAGGGTCCTTGACGGAACGGGCATCAGTTCTTAATTCAAGGGAACCTTTGAAAGGTTCCAAAGACTCATGCCGAATGTTCATGACCAGATCGCCGAAGCTGTCGCCGCCAACGATGTCGTCCTCTACATGAAGGGCACGCCGGTGTTCCCCCAGTGCGGTTTTTCGGCCGCGGTGGTGGAGATGCTGACCAAACTGGGCGTGAAGTTCAAAGCCTTCGATGTGCTGGCCGATGCGGACCTGCGCCAAGGCATCAAGGACTTCGCCAACTGGCCGACCATTCCCCAGCTCTATGTCAAAGGCGAGTTCGTCGGCGGCTGCGATATCATCCGCGAGATGTTTGCCAGCGGCGAGTTGAAGGACCTGCTGACCGAAAAGGGCGTCGCGGTTTCGGCCTAGCTGCCTGGGCTTCCGGGCGAAATAAGGCCGGGGGCGGCATGCCGGGTCGGGCGCGCACCCAAAGGTTTAGCCATTTTCTGCCCGCCATCCGGGACATTCGGCACAATCTCGAAGGAAGACCACCGGCGTGGTTCAAGAAACCGATGTGCAAACGGAAAGGGGCGTTGCTTTTTCCCGCACATAGTTGGCAAAGGCTTGGTCGTCGTTCCGGATGTGGTCCATCAGCCAGCTGCGCAGGAATCGGAGCTCGTTACCGTCGGTAAAAGGGTCGCGCCAGCTCTCAAGCGTCTCGCTGATGCGTTTGAGGATGAGCTTGAGAAACCCGTGCCGTCGCGTGTGCAAGTCGGCAGCGGGATAATTTGCCTTCCGGAACAGATATTGCTCATGCGCGAAGTGCGCTTCGGTGAACCGAAACAACTTGGTCAGGATCGCGAGGGTGACGGCGTGGGAAGCGCCCGCTGCAACCGCCGCCTCAAGCTCGTTGAGGATATCGGCCATTTCGTGATGTTGCGCATCGACCGATGCGATGCCCACATCCCACTCATCGCGCCAATTCACCAATGCCATTGTGTGTCCCCTTGCGGGACATAGCCTATCCTATTCAGTTTGCCAGGACGTTAAGTGAGCAATGCCGGACGCGGGCGTTTGCCAAGCTTGTGGCGTGGACTACCCGTTTGGGAAGTATTTTTCCCACACCGGCTGCAGTGCCGGGCGTTCGAATAGCGCCGCCGCAATGGCGCAGATTTTCGGGAGGAATTCCTCGCGCCAGCCACCTTCGCGGGCCTCGCGCCAACGGCTGAACATCGCCGCATAAATATCGAGCGCCGAAAAATTCTCGCCAAGGAACCAGGGACCGGCGGCGGTGGCTTCCACAATCAGCAAGCGGTCGCGGATGCGCTTCTTGGCGCTCTGCTTCAACACCGCCGCGCCTTTGTGATCGGCAACGAAACGCTCAGGATAATCGGCGATCTCGACGATGGGATAGATCTCCGATGCCATAAAGGCGATCCAGCGCAAGGCTTGGGCGCGCTGTGGCCTACCGGGCGCGGGCAAAAGATTGGCTTCGGGATGGCGTTCGGCGATGAGGATCAGCAGCGCCGCGGTCTCGGTGACGATGCCGCCTTCGGGCAATTGCAACGCCGGAATCTTGCCGCTGGGACTGAGGGCGAGAAAGCTTTCCGACGTCTGCTCACCCCTCTCAAGGCTGACGGGCCGAAATTCGAGCGGCGCCCCGGCTTCCGCCAGCGCGGCTTCGACGCAAAACGCACCTGAGCCTGTGTCGCCGTAGAGAATGTAGGTCATCGTGCGAATCCCAAAAACAAAAGAGCCCCGCGATGATCACGGGGCTCTCGTAAACTCGCAATCGGATTCTATTAGCGCGAATAGAATTCGACGATCAGATGCGGCGCCATCTGCGCGGCGTAGGGCACATCCGCCAGCTTCGGCGTGCGCAGGAACTTGGCGCTCTTGCCGTCGTCGACCTCAAGATAATCGGGCGTATCACGCTCGGGGCTCTTAGAGGCTTCCAGAATCAGCGCCATCTCGCGGGCCTTGGCCGACAGCTCAACCAGATCGCCTTCGCGCAACTGGTAGGAGGCGATGGTGACGCGCTTGCCGTTGACCTTGACATGGCCGTGGCTGACGATCTGGCGGGCGGCGAACGGGGTCGGCGCAAACTTGGCGCGATAGACCAGCGCATCGAGACGGCGCTCCAACAGACCGATCATGTTCTCGCCGGTGTCGCCGGGACGGCGCGCGGCTTCCTGATAATAACGGCGGAACTGCCGCTCGGTGATGTTGCCGTAATAGCCCTTGAGCTTCTGCTTGGCCTGGAGCTGGGTGCCATAGTCCGAGAGCTTCTTGGCGCGGCGCTGGCCGTGCTGGCCGGGGCCATAGGAACGCTTGTTGACCGGGCTTTTGCCCCGGCCCCAAATGTTCTCGCCCATGCGGCGGTCGATTTTGAATTTGGCTGCTTCGCGCTTGCTCATCGGGATGACCTTCTTGAAGAGGCGCGCACTATAGTCAGCGACTTTTGCGTGTCAATACACGATAAGGTATTGGCAATGCACCGTATTTCGACTCGTACTATACTACAAGTTGCACTCTATGACGACCGTAGCGGCGTTCGGCGGGCTGGGTTATACAGCGAGCCGACGCGGGCGTGGCGAAATGGTAGACGCAACGGACTTAAAATCCGTAGGGCCGAGAGGCTCGTGCCGGTTCAAGTCCGGCCGCCCGCACCAGGCTACGCTGCGCAGCAGTGGAGCCTGCCCCAGCGTAATGCCTTTCGCGAAGCCGGGCTTTCCCTCGCACTGCACAGCTACGCCCTGGCAAGCCCCCTTTCGCACCGCGCAGCTTCGCCACTCAGCGCTCTTGAGAGTGAAACGTCGCATCCTGCCCCTTCCGAAGGGGCCCTACAGCGCCATAAATCCCCTTTTTCTGACCTTTGAGGGCTTAAAAAGGGCGGCTATTGGCAATGTCCGGTATCGGTCACATTACCTATTGTCCCTTAACGGTCACATGTGTATAATGTCCTAGAACGGTAACATATAAGGGCAGCCATGCTCATACGCACACCTGCCGATCTTGGCGCACTCATCCGGGGGCGCCGCAAAGAACTCGGCCTCGATCAAGCCGCGCTGGCCGAGCGGATCGGCGTGAATCGCAAATGGATCATTGGAATCGAGCGTGGCCGTGTCCGAGCGGAGTTAGGGATCGTGCTGCGTGCCCTCGATGCCTTGAGCATTCGTCTGGACGCGTTGACCGATAAGCCCAAGCCAAATGCCATATCCGTGCCGTCCATCAACATCGATGACATCGTCGCCGCTGCCAGGAAGAGTAAGCCATGATAGATGAACTCGTCGCTTTATTGGCTGGAACGGAAATCGGTCGCGTTCAGCGGGATAAGACGGGTCGCCTGACATTTGTGTATGACGAGGCTTGGCGTAATGCCGAAGGGGCATATCCGCTGTCGCTCTCCATGCCGCTCGCCGCAGCCCAGCACGGTTCATCGGTTATCGAGGCATTTCTCTGGGGACTGCTGCCCGACAATGAATTTGTCCTCGGTAAATGGGCGCAGAAATTTCAGGTTTCGTCGCGCAACGTGTTCGCGCTCATCGCGAATGTCGGGGAAGATTGTGCAGGCGCCGTTCAATTCGTTCCGCCCGATAGGCTGGAGGCCGTTCGCAACGGAAGCACGGATCACGTCGAATGGATTGATGAAAAAGCTGTCGCCGAACGCCTTCGTTTCTTAAAGCAGGATCATTCCGCCTGGCGCTTGCCGAGGGATACCGGGCAATTCAGCCTTGCGGGGGCACAGCCCAAGACTGCACTTCTATATGAGGACGGCAAATGGGGCGTACCGTCAGGCCGTATTCCTACGACACACATCTTGAAGCCCCCGGCGGGTCAATTCGATGGCCACGCCGAAAACGAGCATATTTGCCTAGCGCTGGCGCGGAGCCTTGGGCTTCCAGCAGCGCATTCGGAAGTACTCCATTTCGAAGACGAGGTGGCGATCGTCGTCGAGCGCTATGACCGCGTTCGCTCGGGCAACGACATCCTCCGCGTTCATCAGGAGGATATGTGCCAGGCTCTCGGTGTTCCGCCGACCCAGAAATATCAGAATGAAAAGGGCCCGAGCACCGCGCAGATTGCCGAGCTGCTTCGAGCCAACTCGACAAATCAAGCGGCCGATGTTGAGACCTTCGTCCGGGCGCTCGTGTTCAATTGGCTTATTGCTGGTTCGGACGCGCACGCCAAGAATTACTCTGTCCTTCTAGGCGGCGGGCCGCGCATCCGTCTCGCGCCGCTCTATGATCTTGTGAGCATTCTGCCCTACGAACAGTTCGACCTGCGCAAGGTCAAATTCGCGATGAAGATTGGCGGCGAATATCAGCTTGAGCAAATTGGTCCTCGTCAGTGGGACAAATTTGCCCGCGAGATGCGTATCGATGCCGATCAGATATTTGGCATCTTGTCGAGCATGGCCGCGGCGATCCTCGATCACCTCGCTGACCTTGGAGCCAAAGCGCGGGTCGAGGCTCTGTCGTCGATGATGATCGAGCGGATAGTCACCAGCATCACGTCATGGACCAAGCAATGCGCCAAGGTATTGGGCTTCGATATATCGAACAACCGATGACCTGAACGGCGCCCATACGCCCGGCACGTTAGATGTTTTCGACCGTGATGGATTGGCTAATCAGCCACTTCCCAATCCCCCGCGCCGCCAGGCTGGCGGTGGAAAAGCAGCCCTGCAGAAGATAGCCGCCGGTGGGGGCTTCCCAGTCCAGCATTTCGCCGGCGACGAAGACGCCGGGTTTGTTCTTCAGCATCAAATCTTCGGTGAGGGCGTTCAAGCACACCCCGCCCGCCGTCGAAATGGCGCGTTCTATGGGCCCCGTGGCCACCAACGTAAGAGGCATCGCTTTGATGCGTTCGGCGAGGCGGCTCGCGTTTGGCGGCAGATCGCGCGCGCCTTCGCGCAGCAAGGAGGCCGCGAGCGGCGATAGACCGCCAGCCTTGCGTAAGTGGTTGGCAAGCGACTGGCTGCCGCGCGGACGGCTTAAACGCGTCGTCAATTCGCCTTTGGTAAGGTCGGAGCGAAGGTCGAGCGTGATGACGGCTTTGCCGCGCGCTTCAATTTCGTCCCGCAAGGCGGCGCCGAAAGCGTAGATCAGGCTGCCCTCAACACCGTTTTGGGTGATCATGATTTCGCCGCGCTGGCTGCGCCCCGCGAAGGTGAGCGTGACGGGTTTCAGCGGCTCTCCGGCACGGCGCTGCCGGAAAACATCGGACCATTGCACAACGAAACCGCAATTGGCTGGACGGAGCGGCGCCAGGGGAATGTTGTGCGCGCGGAAAATTCCGGTCCAATGCCCATCGGACCCAAGATGCGGCCACGAGGCGCCGCCAAGCGCGATGAGGGTGGCATCCGGCTTGAAGGCCACCATTTCTCCGTCCGCCGTTTGGAACGACAGTGCGTCACCGTTCCATCCGGTCCAGGCATGGCGAAGCGCAAACGTCACCCCAAGCCGGTTCAATTTTTTCAGCCAGGCGCGGAGAAGCGACGTCGCCTTCATGTCCCGGGGATAAACGCGGCCACTCGAGCCCACAAAGGTTTCAATGCCGAGATCGTGGCACCAGGCGCGAAGCTCTTCCGGCGAGAACAGGGCCAAAGCGCGCGCCATCAGACTTTGCGCCGCGCCATATTTCTTCAGGAACTCGGCAGCAGGCTCGCTGTGCGTCAGGTTCAATCCGCCGCGCCCGGCCAGCAAGAATTTGCGCCCGACAGTCGGTTTATGGTCGAACAGCGTGACGGCGTATCCGGCCTCGGCCAGAACTTCGGCGGCACGCAATCCGGCGGGTCCGCCGCCGATGACGGCTATTGTGTGGGGCACGCTATCAACCACGCTACTTCGCCCACTGGGCAAGCCAATCGGCGATGTCTTGCGGGGTCATATGGCGGGCGTCG
>WSSedL1CaDRAFT_10000652_pt1 | contig 23496 bp, 22 predicted proteins | sample WetSurSL1Cattail_FD_9464 | JGI IMG/M metagenome (IMG submission 9464)
CTGTGCCGCCATATTTTGAATTAACCGGCGCATTCACTAAAATAATTCCAACTACCTTCGGATTATCTGCCGGGAAAAAACCGACAAACGAAGTATTGTATTGCTGCTTTGAATAACTTCCGCCAATATACTTTTGCGAAGTTCCGGTTTTTCCGCCAATTTTAAGTCCTTCAACTTTAGCGGGTTTGCCTGTTCCATTTTCAACAACTCCGTACAAAAAGTCTCTCATTATATCAGAAGTTTTTTTTGAAATAACCGTTCTTATAAGTTTTGGTTGATTTTCAAAAATTGTTTTTCCGTTTTCGTCATATTCTCTTTTTACAATCTGCGGTTCAAACAGAGAACCTCCGTTTACAAGAGCGGCATAAGCCGTAACCATTTGCAGCGGAGTAACCATAATTTCATATCCAAACGACATAAACGACTTTGTCAATTCATTCCAGCTTGCAGGATTCTTAAGACTGCCTTTTACTTCGGCGGGCAGTTTAAGCGAAGTTGGATTTCCAAAACCAAAACCTCTAACATATTTATAGTAATCGTCGCTTTTAATCTTTTGAATCAGCTTAGCCATTCCAATATTGCTTGATTCTTCAAGCACGCCTTTAACTGTCAGCCAGCCGCAAGAGTGCGAATCGTTAATATTCACGTTCTTAAACTTGTACGTTCCATTTTCAGCAAATACTCTTTCGTCGGCTCTGCAAAGGTTCATATCAAATAAAGCCGCCATCGAAATGGTTTTAAATGTCGAACCCGGCTCATAAGTATCTGCAAGCGCTTTATTTCTTCTTACTGTATCGCTGGCCTTCCAATAACAATTAGGATCAAAATCTTCTTTATTAGCAAGAGCAAGAATTTCGCCCGTATTAGGATCCATCAGAATTCCGGTTGCGCTTGTGCCGCCAAACTGGTTTAGTCCGTTTTTCAATTCTTCTTCCAGAATAATCTGGTAAGACTTATTAATAGTAAGAACAATATTGTAGCCTGGAGTAGTCGGTTTGGTTTCTTGTTCTTCGATTGTCATCATTTCGCCCTTAGCGTTTTTTTGAACCAATCTTGAACCGTCTACGCCGCTTAAATTTTTATTAAACGATTTTTCAATTCCATCCTGTCCTATAAAATCGCTATTAACATAACCAAGCACATGAGAAGCTAAGCTTCCGTATTCATAAATTCTTGTCTGATCTTCTTCCGAGTAAAGACCGTTAGCTTTAAATTCTTTTAAAGCGAGAGCCGTCTCTCTAGGAACCTTTTTTTCCAGACAGGCGTTTTTGCTTTCCGAATTAATAATTTTCAGATAATACGATTCGCTTTTATGAAAAACTTCTGCAAACTTTTTGGCTATCGCTTCTTTATCTTTTTCCTTAGCCATTCTAACGTCTACATAAAACGAAACGTCATTTTTATTATAAACTAAAAGATTTCCATCTCTATCATAAATGCATCCTCGTTCAGCGGGAATTTTTTCTACTGATGTTTGCTGACGCTGAGCGTAGTATTTCAAATCGTCGCTTCTGATTATCTGAATATCAAATAATTTTGCGACGATAGCGACCAAAAACAATAATACCGATATAACAACTGTAAATAACCTTTTGTTATTCATTATTTGCTGACATCGCCTTTTCTACTTGTTCTATTTTGGATTTTTCCACTTCCATTATCACTGCCTTATTTGTCATCTTTATCATATTCAGATCGCTTTCAGCCACTACCGGAATTTTTTCTTCAGAGCACCAGTTTTGCAATTCCGCCTGAAGTTTAATCTGAGTATTTTTCTTTGCTTCTACAACTTCCTGCGCTACTGATATATCTTTAATATACTTATCGCAGTTTAGCTTTGTCATCACATTAACCAAAATAATTCCGCCGAAAACCGCGATACATATTATGCTGTAAAAAATTACAGGTTTAGCGCTCTTCTTCAACTTTTTCGGCTCCTCTCAATTTTGCGCTTCTTGACCGGTAATTTTCTTTAATTTCTTCTTCCGAAGGAATTTCCGGCCTCTTAGTCAATATATTCAATCTCTTTTTTTTATCGCACATACAAACAGGAAAATCTTTAGGACAAATACATCCTAAAGCTTCATACTTAAAAGTTTCTTTTACAATCCTGTCTTCTAACGAATGATAAGTAAGAATAACAATCCGTCCTTCAGGATTAAGCAAATCAATCGATTTGTTCAAAAAGGACTGTAATACTCCCAGCTCGTCATTAACATAAATTCTAAACGCCTGAAATACTCTCGAAAGACTTTTTTTCTGAAAGTTTTTAGGAGTAACAGACTCGACAATTGAACTTAAATCAAACGTCGTCGTTATTTTTTTAATATTTCTTTTTTCGCAAATTCTCTTAGCAATCAGCCTTGAGTTTCTTTCTTCTCCAAACTTATATATAATGTCTGCTATTTCTTCTTCAGAAAAAGTATTAACAACTTCAGCGGCCGAAACCGCAATTTTTTTATCCATACGAAGATCAAGCGGAGCTTCAGCGCGATATGTAAAACCTGATTCCGAATTATCTAGCTGAAAAGACGAAACGCCTAAATCAGCAAAAATACCGTCGAATCCTGAAACCGGTTCAATCTTTGCGACGAGATCGATTTGAGAAAAATTAGTATTGTAAAACGATACGCGTCCGTCGTCTTTAAATTTTTCTTTGGAATAATTAAACGCTTCCAGATCCACGTCGGTAGCTATAAGCCGGCCGTCTTCGTCTAAGGCTTTTAGTATCCCTTCCGAATGACCGCCGAAACCAAGCGTTCCGTCAAAGTATATTCCATTTTTTTTAACTACTAATAAGTCCAGACTTTCCGAAAGCATTACCGGTTTATGGTAAACGTTCATGATACTTTCATCACTTCTGCGGCAATCTGCTCGTATGTTTCCGGAATGCTATTTAAATATTCATTATATACTTTTGGATTCCATAGTTCTATTTTTTTCAAAGCCCCCAAAATCAAGACTTCCTTTTCTATCTTAGCATAACTTAATAAGTCCTGCGGCACAAGAATTCTTGATTGCTGATCCATTTTATCTTCAGTCGCAAATTGCAAAATCATTCTCACAAACAGCTGATTCTTCGCATCAAAATTATTCAGGTCTTCTAACTTATCCTCTATAATCTGCCACTGATTAAGCGGGTAGACGTCTATACAGCTATTAATACCCTTAGTCATAACAAAGGTATCGTTAGCTTCAGAAGCTACAAATTTCCTCAATTTGGCCGGGATGCTAACCCTTCCTTTTGAGTCTAAAGAATATGTAAACTGACCTTTAAACAAAAATCACTTCCTTTTATTATAAACTTCCCCACTTTTCCCCACAATGAACCCAAAATAAGTTAAATCTTCGTCTAAAGTCAAGAAAAATTTGTATTATTTTTCAATAATGTGATCCAGGATAAGTCTGGCGTGCTTAAGAACTTAACTAATATATAATAGATTTGTTCTGGCCTTCTATTCATTTATAATTAAAGCTGCCAGTTTTTACTATAATGAAGGTATTTACTAGTATATTTTTATTATTTACGTTTTTTATAAAAACAAACAGGCATAAAAACATTTTTTGCATTTATTTCCAATATTTTGCATAATTTTTAGCTGAATCAATAATTGTTACAGTTTAATAAAAAACCGATAATGCTAACAATGGATAATTTGCATTTATTATTTTTTCTATTTACTTTTATAACCATAAAATGATATATCAAATATTGTTTTATTGTAATGCTTAAGTTGGGAAATGGATTTCAAAATGTTGAATTAGGTAGATAATCAGCCTATGGAGGAAATGAGATTACAATGAAAAACATTCAATTCTTATGTTTTATAATTATTGGAATATTTGTTTTCGTGTCCATAACCCAAGTTTATGGACAACCCCAAAAAAAATATAAAATACCAACTACTACCGAAGAAGTAATAAACGCCTCTGACATTATTATTGTAGGAAAGGTTGTAGATATACATTGCGAGTATATTAAAAACAACCCTAAGCTCCCACACTTTATTGTATCCTTTATAAAGATAAAGTGCAGCAATATTCTAAAAGGAGAACCAACAGACACAATCACTATATGCACAGCAGGCGGGAAAATAGGAAATGATGAACTCTGCGTTTCAACTGCGACGAAAATTACGCTTTCAGAACAAGTATTGGTTCACCTGGTTAAGGAAAAGGATGATGAAAATTATTACAACTATGTAGCAGAGCATAAGAAGTATACGGTAAGAGGCAATACTCTCATCGATGACTTTGGTAGGAAAACAAGTCTACAACAATATATCAATAAAGTGAAAACTATAACCGAAAAACAGAAAACTAAAAATTAGCGTATAACTATTATTGTTTATTTCTTATACTAATTAAAGCATAATAATCCTTTTTTGACAGGCTGTTTATTAATTTGCAAAAATTTGGTATTTTTACAGTATTAATAATTTAAAACAGATTTTTTTGAACCCGCTTTTTTATATTACCAAAGACCAATCTGATATTTTACCAGAACAAATTCCTATTGTATTTCTACATGGCTTTACCGGCTCGGCAAATGAATGGCTAAAATTTTTTAGTTCCATCCCTGCAAAGTTTTTCGCTGTAACAATTGACCTGCCCGGACATGGCAAAAGCGTTCTGCCACAGCCGGAGGAATATTCGCAGGAAAATATGATCAGATTATTACTGGATTTATTTCAAAGCCTGCATTTTACTAAACTGCTTATCGTGGGTTATTCAATGGGAGGCCGCGCCGCGTTATCGTTTGTAAATCAATATCCGGATATGGTTAGAGGCCTATTCCTCGAAAGCGCAACAGCCGGAATAGAAAACGCCGAAGAACAGAAAGAACGTGTTAAAAAAGATAATGAGCTTGCAGATTTTATTTTTGAAAACGGGCTGGGTAAATTTACCGACTATTGGACAAACCTCCCTCTTTTTGATTCGCAGAAATCTCTCTCTTTTGAAAAACAAAACGATATCCGAAAAGCTAAATTAAAAAATGATTTGGACGGACTTGCATATAGCCTGCGCGGTTTTAGCTCCGGTAGTATGACGCAGTTGTGGGATAAGATACCAGCATTTAATTTTCCGGTTCATTTATTAACCGGAGAACTCGATGAAAAATTTACTGCCATAAACAGCCACATGAACGATCTTTTGCCTGATTCAGAACATACTATCATAAATAATTGCGGGCATAATGTTCATTTAGAGAACCCCGAAGCTTTTATTGATGTTCTGTTATTGTACTTAAACAAATTCATAGTTTAGTATTTTTTCGATATTTTTGTATGTCTAAAAACTAAAGGAAATTAAATGTCTTATAATTGGGAAACAGCTAAAGAATATACTGATATTATTTACGAAAAAATGGACGGCATAGCTAAAATAACTATCAACCGGCCAGAAGTGCGGAACGCTTTTAGACCCGAAACAGTAATTGAAATGTACGACGCTTTTTGCGACGCTCGGGAAGATCAGAAAATTGGAGTAGTTCTATTAACAGGCTACGGTCCAGCCAAAGACGGCAAATATGCTTTTTGTTCCGGAGGCGACCAGCGTATACGCGGCAATAAAGGATACGTCGGCAAAGACGGCGTGCCAAGATTAAACGTGCTCGATTTACAAAAATTAATTAGAAGCATTCCCAAACCTGTAGTAGCGTTAGTAGCAGGCTATGCAATTGGCGGAGGACATGTTTTACATGTAGTATGCGATCTTACTATTGCGGCCGATAATGCAATATTCGGACAAACGGGTCCAAAAGTCGGCAGCTTTGACGGAGGCTTTGGCACAAGCTATTTAGCAAGACTCGTAGGGCAAAGAAAAGCCCGCGAAATCTGGTATCTCTGCCGCCAGTACAACGCTCAGGAAGCCCTGGGAATGGGGCTTGTAAACACAGTCGTTCCTATTGATAAACTTGAAGACGAGGGAGTGCAATGGGCAAAAGAAATGCTTCAGCACAGTCCGCTTGCTTTACGTTTATTAAAATCATCTTTTAATGCAGAACTCGACGGACAGCAAGGAATACAGGAACTTGCAGGCAACGCTACGCTGTTATATTATATGTGCGAGGAAGCGCAGGAAGGAAAGAAAGCTTACTTAGAAAAAAGAAAACCGGATTTTAGCAAATACCCTAAACTCCCTTAATAAAAATATTTAATAGTTGATTTATGACAGAGAAAAAACAATACAGCAAATTTCAAATCTGGTCGCTGGCAAGCAGACCCAAAACTTTNCCAGCCGCTTTTGTTCCGGTAATTGTCGGCTCCTCCATGGCTATTCCTTATGGCAAACTAAATTTGCTTGCCGCTTTTATTGCCTTAGCATGTTCTATACTAATTCAGATTGGAACAAATTTCACAAACGATCTTTATGATTTTTTTAAAGGCGCAGATAAGCCCGATAGAAAGGGCCCAATAAGAGTTTTAGCGGCAGGGCTTGTTACTCCAGGACAGATGCAGTTAGCAATTACTTTAGTATTTGGTTTAACTTTTTTACTCGGTTTATATCTTGTATACCTGCATGGTTTTGCTATACTTGCAATTGGAATTCTTTCTATAATAGCAGGTTTAGCCTATACTGCGGGACCTTTTCCGCTTGCGTATAACGGACTTGGAGACGTATTCGTTTTTATTTTCTTTGGCATATTTGGCACTGAAGGAACATATTACCTTCACTTTGGTCATTTTTCGCTGCCTGCTTTTTTCGCTTCAATTCCAGTTGGCGCTTTAATTACAAATATATTAGTCGTTAATAATTACAGAGATATTGAAGAGGACAAGAGAAACGGGAAGATCACTCTTGCCGTATTGATTGGCAGACGCTTTACAAGATTTCAGTATTTCTTTTTGATTTTTATTTCGTTTGTTATTCCGTTTGTTCTTTACTGGTTTTATGGTTTTAAGTTTTGGGTGCTGCTTCCGTATATTACAGTCCCTATAGCTTATAAACTGATTCAAATGATTACAAAATTATCCGGCGAAGATTTAAATAATACGCTCGCGCTAACGGCTAAGTTTTCAGCCTTATATGGTATTTTGCTTTCTGTAGGAATTGCATTATAAAAAATGGACTACGATAAAAACTGGCTAACCGAACAGGCCATGCTTAATAGCAACAACGTTGCTGTAATTACAGAAGAGAGACAGTATACGTATAGCGAGCTTGACAAGATTGTTACAAAGACGGCCAGACAACTTTTGCAGGAAGGAGTAAAAAGCGGAGATATTGTAGCCGCGCTTAGCGAAAACAATTTTGATTTTCTTGTTTTAATATTAGCCCTTTGGAAAATTAAAGCCGTCCCTGCGCCAATTAATACCAGACTGCTTGAAAGCGAGATCAACGATCTGCTAAGCTTTTGCTCGCCAGCAGCTGTATTCGCGCATGATAAGTTAAAAACTCATAACATAAAAAACGCAAAACTATTCCCGTTATCCTCGCCAGCAAATTCTAATATAAAATTTTCAGAAGAAATAAATACGCAAGACGACGCTCTGCTGCTTTTTACATCCGGCTCTACTGGCAAACCAAAAGGCGTAGTCCTTTCCTATAATAATCTATTACAAAGTTCGCTTTCAGCAAATGGAATTTTACGCCACGCACAGGGAGATAAGTGGCTTTTGAGTTTGCCTTTATACCACATTGGCGGATTTACAATAATCGTCCGCTCATTATTATTTGGATGCGCCATTATAATACCGGACTCCATAAAAACAGTTGATTTATCAAACGCTATTATAAAGCATAAACCGACTCATATTTCATTAGTGCCAACGCAGCTTAAACGTATGCTTGATGATAATATTAAACCTAACGTAGAGTTAAGAGCAGTATTAATAGGCGGAGGCCCGGCAGAAGACGAATTGATAATGTCGGCATATAATAAAGGCTGGGCAATAAAAAAAGTGTATGGCTCGACCGAAACAGTAGCGTTTGTGTGCGCATTAGATTCTGAATATTTTGCTGAAAAATTTGGTTCCGTAGGCAAGCCGTTAGAAAATGTAACAATAAAAATCGTTAATAAAGACGTAAATTCAACTGGCGAAATTTGCATAAAATCTCCATCAGTGATGAAGCGTTACTTAAACAATACAGCCGAAACCGATTTAAATATTAAAAACGATTTTTACTACTCCGGAGACATTGGATATTTTGACGAAGAAGGATTTTTATATATTGAATCGCGCAGAACAGATTTAATAATTTCCGGCGGAGAGAATATTAATCCGTTTGAAGTGGAAGCAAAAATAAAACTTCACCCGGACGTTAACGACGTATGCGTATTTGGCTTAGAAGATAAAGAATGGGGGCAAATAGTTGCTGCGGCTATAGTAACTAATAACGCCGGCCTTTCTGAAGAGAAACTAAAAACATTTTTGCGCGGAAAAATTCCTTCTTTTAAGATACCTAAAAAGATTTTTTTTACCGCTCTGCTGCCTCGTACAAGTTTAGGCAAACTAAAACGACAGGAAGTAAAAGAAAAATACTCAGGTTAAAACGCTTCTCCAATACCAAACTGTAATGTTGGAGCCAAAAATGTTTTTAAAAACTGTTTTTTTAGAATACTTCTGCTATCGTTCGGATCGTATATCTTATAACCGAAATCTATTCTGAATGGAGCGATGCTTGTGTAATATCTAAGTCCAAAGCCTACATCTACAGCAATCTTGTCAAAACGAAATTTGTCATACTTCAGCCATGATCCGCCGTAATCGGAAAATACCGCTACTCCAACATTATCTAAAAATTTATAACGCAGCTCAGCCGAGCCCTCCATAATAAAAGTACCGCCATAAATTTTAATTACGGAATCCGTAATGTTTTTTGTAGCATAAACCATCATTACAGTATCCGTCGCTTTCCATCCGCGCAGGGAGTTGCTGCCGCCAACGTAAAATTTTCTATCGTAAGGAATATCGTAAATATTGCCGCTGTAAGTTTGTATGTGTCCAATTTTAAACTTGAGACCAAAGATAGTGTTTTTCACTTTATTTAGCGGAAAGTAATTAGCGTTAGTAGCTAATATTTTATAAAACATGGCTCCTTTATACTCGCTATGCGTCAACTTTGCAGCAAGATAAGATAATCCGTTTGCCTGCTCTACCACAAGCGCAGTATTTCTTCCCGAAGTAGGAAACAGAGGGTTGTCAGTTTGAGATGATCTCAAATCCGCTCCTATAACAGATAGCGTTCTTTTGGTTGGGGTCACTTCATTGCCTGTATAATCAAATTCGTTATTAATTTCAAGATTGTAATATGTTGATAAATAACTCAGAAAAGTATATTCGGGCATTTCAAATTCAAAACTAATTTTACTTCCATATTTAGTAGTATTAACGGCTGTGGTTTTGGAGAGGGTTCCGTAAATTTCAAGAATCCCGGTAATCGGTCTGTCAAATATGAATGGCTGTTCTACCGTCATTCTGGCGTCTGCATATCCTAAATATTTATTATCATAAACTGAAAAGTTATTGGATAAGTTTCCGACAGCATTAAACGGATCTTGCATACCGAAGGAAGTAGTGGTCGTAAATTTTCTGGCTTGCCCTAAAAAATTCTTGCGGGTATACGAGCCTGCAAGTCCCATGCTAAAGTTCTGTTGATCGTTTACAATTACTTCAGGAGAAAGATCGTTCATGCTTCCAATTGTTCCATTTATTTCAATTGGTATAGCATACCTCATCAGCGAGTCTTTAGTTGAAGGGCCAACGCTGATGGAAGAGAATAAACCGGTCCTAAACAAACGTATTTGGCTTCGTTTAAGCTTTTCCAAACTGTAAAGCTCGCCTTTATGAATTCCTACAACCTGCGTCAACAATGTATCTTCTACCGACGCGCTGCCAATTCCGTTTTTAACTACATACACGTCGCTTATTGAATATCTATCGCCCGGAGTAAAATAAATATTAACGTCCGCCCGCGAATAAAGCGTATCTTTAAAAACAATGACGCTGTCTAATTTTGCGTTCTTATACCCGTTGTTTTGGAGATTTGAAGCTATTTTTTCTATATTACTCTGAACAATTGTTTGCGAGAATCTTTTTGAAGTATCTATAGAAAAATTTTCCTGAATATTTTTGTATGTATCTGCGGTTACGGCAATTAAACCAATAAGATTAGCGCGGCCAAAATTAGACGGAACCCCTTCAACTATCTTAAACACTACGTCAACTTTACGCGACGATGTATCTACGGTATACATACAGCTTACCTGAGCGTTAAAAAAGCCGTTAGTTTCATAGAATTCCTTTAGCGGATTTATATCGCCCTTAACAATTGAAGAATCAAAATAGATAGCCGCTTTACCAAAACTAGTAAACGAGTCCAAGAATTTCCAAATCCAAATTGGCGATTCCTGCGAATAAATCACAAGCCGGAGCTGCGAGCTTGAAAACTGCGAGTTCCCTTCAAAACTAATGCTGTTTAGCTCCATTTTCCTATTTGCCGATTGAGAAAACAACCCTGAGTAAGAGAATAGAATTAAAGAGATTATAAGAAGATATTTATACATCTATGCAATCATAAAATTTTTAATCAAGGCTATGATCTTTTGAAACTATTTTTAGCGCTGGAAAATCTTTCTTAAAAATGCCGATAAAGAAATTTTTAATATCAGGCGATGAAATATTTTTTGATAAGAATAACGATGCTTTTATATTGGCAGTAAAGAAAAGATGAGCAGAATAAACGTTTCTTGTTTTTAGATCAATAATATATGAAAATACTTCGCCTTCGCTAGCCCCAAGAAAATAGCTTTGTGAATTATAGTATACAAATTCATAGTTAAAAGACGGGAATTTTATTTTTTGAGCTTTGCATTTATCAAATGAACCGTTAAGCGTAGCTGTTTTAAAATTGATACTAAACTCAGAAGATGAACCGTTAAGCAAAGCGAACTCAATTCCAAACTGTCCCTTCCCTTGTTTTTCAAACCCTGCAACTACATATTCGGAGCTATCGGCTAAAAATTTCCCTTTAATTGCAAATCGCGTTTCAGCGCCAAATTTTTTCTGGACATCATTAAACAAGGCTTCTTTTGCAGAATGGTTAGCGGCGCTATTCTGAATTTTAACAGGATCGTAAGTCTTTTTATCGCACGAAGCAAATGCGAGCAACGCAATAACTCCGGTAAACAATAGATATTTTTTATTTAATAACAACTTTTGCGCCTCTTTTGATAATTGTATATAATTCGTCTATACTCTCATTGCTTACTGCAATTGAACCCGAAGTCCAATTATAAGCAAATGGAAGATTTTTGAAAATTAAATTAAGTCTTCCAATACCATGAATTCCAATGCTATCCGTCAAAGGAGTAAAACAGTTTGCCGGATCGTAATAAAAATTAAACTTGAGCCTGTTATATTCTTTTTCGTCAATGATACCTTTGCGTAAAGCTTCTGTAAGATCATTTACATTGGGATAATTGAGTCTGAAAAATATTTTATATGCAGAATTCGTATCTATATCAATTACTTCATATTGCCCAACAGGGGTAACCTTATCTTTAGCAAGCGATTTTATGGCAGAATGGTTCCTGCCAAACACAGCGCGATAAGATTTAATAAAAACAGTATCCTCATAAAGATTAAGGGCAAACTTTTGCTTGTCAATAATAATATTAGGATTTGTTAATTTATTAAAACCTTTAGCGGCAAGAGCTTCCTTCAAAGTTGGTTCGCTTACGTTCAATATAATTCCGTACACGACCATACCGGCCAAAAATACAATAATCCCGCCAACGAAAAAGAAAATATTTTTTATCATCGGATGAGAAACGTCAAAAAATAATTTAATTCTGTAACTTCCTAAAAATAACCGGAAAAAGTTTATTTAATCTTTTAATTTAACAATTGATTTAAAATAAAAAAAGCCGTTTTGTATAAACGGCTTTTCTTTGTGATCAAAATAGCCTAAACTTCCATTAATTCTTTTTCTTTATGTTTTAGAACTTCTTCCACCGAAGAGATGCTATCGTTAGTGATTTTTTGAACTTTTTCTTCCGCTTCTTTCAAATCGTCTTCTGAAATTAGTTTATCTTTTAGAGATTTTTTTAATCGTTCATTTGCGTCGCGGCGGATATTCCTAATAGCAATTTTATTATCTTCGCCTATTTTCTTTATCATCTTCACCATATCTTTTCTTCTTTCTTCAGTAAGCGGAGGGATTGGAATACGAAGATTAGTGCCGTCGCTAACAGGATTAAGCCCTAAACCAGCGGCTAAGATAGCTTTATCAATTACGTTAACCATCGACTTATCCCATGGAGTAATAGAAAGCGAATGCGCGTCAAGCACGGTAACGTTCCCAACCTGCTGAAGAGGAGTAGGAGTTCCATAATAATCAATTTTGATTCCCTCAAGCAGCGCGGGGGTAGCTTTTCCTGTTCTGATTTTTGAAAGTTCGCCTCGTAGAGCGTCAATTGATTTGCTCATTCTTTTTTGGGCATCAGTTATTATCTGCTCCATAAAAACCTCTAATAGTTTGTCATAAATTTTATAAATATTAGCGCTAATTTAATAATTAATTTTTAATAATTGTACCAATATTTTCTCCGGTGACCAATTTTAAGAGATTTCCCGGAACGTCCATATTAAAAACCACAATCGGAAGGCTGTTTTCCTGGCAAAGGCTTATAGCCGTAAGATCCATAACGCGTAAATTTTTCTTCAATACGTCAATATAGGAAACCGTTTTGAACATAACAGCGTCAGGATTTTTTTCAGGATCTGAGTCGTAAACTCCGTCTACGCGAGTCCCTTTAATTATTACTTCAGCGTTAATCTCAACTGCGCGTAATGAAGCGGCAGTATCGGTGCTAAAATAAGGATGACCTGTTCCGGCTCCAAAAATAATCGTTCTCTTTTTTTCAAGATGGCGTATAGCCCGGCGTCTGATATAAGGTTCTGCAATTTGCGACATTTGAATAGCGCTCATTAAACGAGTATAAATTCCTTTTTTCTCTATAGCGTTTTGCAGAGCCAGCGAATTAATCATCGTAGCCAGCATACCCATATGATCGCCTGTAACTCTGTCTATTCCCTGCGCTCCGGCGCTTAAGCCTCTATAGATATTTCCGCCGCCAATTACAATTCCAAGCTCCAAACCAATATCATGAACCTGCTTAACCTCGTCGGCAAAAAAATCCAATACTTTAGAATCGATACCAAAGCCCTGGTCGCCCATTAAAGACTCTCCGCTCAATTTAAGCAGAACTCTTTTAAATTTTAGTTCTTTCATTTTTTACCTAAAATTATAATTTAATAAAAAAAAAGGTCTTAATAAATTTAAGACCTTTTAAGTAATTTATTTTTTCTCGTCGCTCAAGTGAAATCTTCGATACAGTTTTAACTTAGCGTCGGTTCCATTCTTGGAATTAAATTCCTTAATGAGTTCGCCGACTGATTTAGAATTTTCTTTCAGGTAAGCCTGCTCAAACAAGCAGTTTTCCTGATAGAACTTATTCAATTTGCCTGTGGCAATTTTTTCTAAGATCTGTTCTGGTTTTCCTTCTTTACGGGCAACTTCTTTATAAATATCAATTTCGGCTTCAATTGTATCTTTAGCGACTTCCTCGCGGTAGATGCATAAAGGTTTCATTGCGGCCACCTGCATAGCTATATCTTTTGCTATACCGGTTAAATCTTCTTTTTTATCATCAGGAACATTATCAAACTGAACTAAAACGGCTAATTTAGAACCAGGATGTATATAATCTATTAAAAGACCGTTTTCTGCGTTTTCAATTGTCAAACGTTTAATCTCAATTTTTTCTCCAACTTTTGCAAGAACTTCATGAAGTTTAGATTGCAATTCATCATTCTTTAAAAGTTCTTCAACAGAAGCAGGTTTGGAAGAAAAAACAACATCTAAAACATAATTTGCAAATTTAATAAAGTCGTCGCTATTAGCTACAAAATCGGTTTCGCAATTGATTTCAACAAGAACAGCAGTTTTTTTATCGTCAGAAACCTTTGCAAGAATAATGCCTTCATTTGTGCTTTTTTCAGCTCTTTTAGCTGCAACAGCCGCGCCTTTTTTACGTAAAACTTCAATAGCTTTTTTAACGTCGCCCTGAGCTTCGGTAAGAGCCTTTTTACAGTCCATCATACCAGAGCCGGTAATCTTTCTCAATTCATTTACTTGCGAAGCAGTAATTTCCATTTTTCTTCAATCCTTCTTCTTTAATTATTTTTTTTCTCTTCCTGATTCTCGGTTTCAGTAACTTTGGTAACTCTTTCAGATTCAGCGGCTTCTTCAGCTTTGCTTTCTTTAGCTTTTAAAGCGCCTTCAATTACAGCGTCAGCCATATACTTAACTATTAATTCAACCGTTTTAACGGCGTCGTCATTAGCGGGAATCACATAATCAATCGGATCTGGGTCGCAGTTTGTATCAACGATAGCAAAAACTGGTATTCCTAATCTTATAGCTTCTTTTACAGCAATAGATTCTTTCTTAACGTCTACAACAAAAATAGCCTTAGGCAATTTGCCCATGGTTTCAACGCCGTCAAGAATTTTTCTTAGTTTATCTTTTTCTCTTGTTAAAAAGAGTCTTTCTTTTTTAGTAATTTTTTCAAAAGTTCCGTCAGTTTCCTGTTTTTCAATACCATTAAGTCTTTTGATGCTTTTTCTGATAGTTGTAAAGTTTGTAAGCATTCCGCCAAGCCATCTTTCGCTGACCCAGTTCATGTTGCATCTTCTTGCTTCAGTCTCAATAATATTTTTTGCCTGTTTCTTTGTTCCTACGAATAAGATTTTGCTTCCATCAGCAATAAGGTTCGTAAGAGACTCGGCAACTGAGGTAATCTGAGTTTGAGTCTTTTTAAGATCAATAATATGGATTCCGTTTTTTTCCATAAAGATGTATTGACGCATCTTCGGATTCCATCTGCGGGTTAAGTGACCAAAATGGGCTCCCGCTTCAATAAGCTGAGTGATATCTACTTTTTTCAAGTCATGTCTCCTGTTTTTAGCTTCTACTTCCCTCGCTTTTGCCGATCATCTTCTTAATAATAAAAAGACACAGGCGGCAAATCAGAAAGTATGAATATTTGTAAAATAAAAAATTATCTCTTAGAGAACTGGAATCTCTTTCTAGCTTTTGGCTGTCCGTATTTTTTACGCTCAACCATACGAGGATCTCTTCTCAGGTATCCTTCTGGTTTTAGAGCTGCTCTATATTCAGCGTTGAGACCCAGCAAAGATCTTGCAATGCCCAATCTGATAGCCTGAGCCTGTCCTGTAACGCCGCCGCCTCTAACATTGGCAAGGACGTCATACTTTCCTAAATTCTCAGTAACTCTGAGCGGGTTTAAAATATCGTCACGGTGTGTTTTTTGAGGAAAAGCTTTTTCAAATTCTTTACCGTTAATTACAACATTACCATTGCCGCTTCTTAAAATAACTCGCGCAACTGCAGTTTTTCTTCTTCCAACCTTTATCTGATCGGCCATTTTTTCTCCAAATTAAAAACTTAATACTTCTGGTTTTTGTGCTTGATGCGGGTGGTTTTCACCGGCATAAACCTTTAATTTTTTAATAAGCTTATCGCCCAATCTTGTTTTAGGGAGCATTCCCTTAACGGCATTTTGAATAATTCTATCAGGATTTTTGCTCATTATTTCTGTGAAGCTTTTTGTTTTTCCTCCGCCAGGATAGCCTGAATAAGTAAAATACGTCTTCAAACTTTCTCTTTTGCCGGTCATTCTGACTTTATCTGCATTTATAATTACTATAAAATCGCCGGTATCCATATTCGGAGTATAATAAGCTTTATCTTTACCTCTGATTGCTCTGGCAACTCGTGTCGCTAAACGTCCTAAAACCTGATCTTTAGCGTCAACTACATACCATTTCTGATTTGCGTCTTCAGGCTTAATAAACTTCGTTAATTTTTCTTGTTTCATGCTTTTTCCTTTAAAAAACAAATACTTTTTCTAATAAAGAGAGGTAATATAACTTTATTATTCAAAAAAATCAAGAATATTTCTTCTATTAAACTACTCTTTTGTATTTATTTTGCCGTCTTCTTACGTAAAATGCGCGGGCGGGGGCGCCGCGCGCTAATAAGCGCGTTTAGTAGCGTAGGCTTTCAGCCTGCGCCTTATCGCGTTTTTTACGACGTAAGTAAAATAAAAGCTCAAAAATCGCAGACTAAAGAGTTTACTGCAAATCTCCCTCATAAAGTCCATAGTCAGTCATAATTTCTTGCGCTATTTTTTCAGCTTTTGCCCAATCATGCGTTTTTTCTTTCGCGTTTACTTCCAACTGTTCTTTAAGCTTTTTGGCATAGGAATAATAGTTTTTTATGACTTGTTCAATTATTCTCTCTTCTTTCGGTATCTTAATCTGATAAATATTTCGTTTTGAAAGCAATTCTGCCAACTTCGCTTTAATTTCGCTGTCTAGTTCGAAAATCATTTCCCCTTCCTCCGTTTTCATTTGAAAACTATCAAAAAATGATTCGGCAACTAATCTTTTCCCATTAGTCGGATAAGATTCAAATTCGAGGTTATCATAATTGCCCTCAGTATAAAAATCTTCGGGGAATTTCCTTATCCCGTTTTCAAGGCAGTCTGCAATTACATCTTCTTTTACTTTATCACGCGCATATTTCACTTCTTCTTTTTGTTTCTTTTTTCGCATTTTGGGCAGTTCTAATCTTTCCTTTACAAGCTCACACAATCCTTCATAAATTTTAGGAAGATATATATTCACGTCAATACCTAAAGTTCCAAGTATTACTGTATCTAATTCTATTCTATCTTGCTGTTTCACTTCCGAAAATATTGATTGCAAACTCCTTGATAATAATTTTTCATATATTTTTTTAATCTGCATAGTCTTTTTTTTGTCAAACAGATCAGTATTGGGTAATAAGTTTTCAGCAACTTCGTATACAGTTATATCTAAAAGTCCATCGCCTAAACCTGCTCTTGATTCTATTTCGATAAAAAAAGAAAATAATGTAGAAGTCATTAAATATTTTGTCGCCTCATTTCCTTTCGTATAAATTTCATATAACCTTTTATCATTCAAGACTTGAATAGAATTATCAAAAATCTTATAAATATTCGCGATGCCACACGGGAATATTACTTCCGGGAATTTGTTATGACCAATTCCCCACCAAAATGTTCTTCCGCTAACTGAAGGGACTTCTGACCAACGGGAGCCGTCTTTTGTACTTTGTTTTTCTCCCCATTCAATATATTTCAATGCGTAATTATCGCCGCTTTTCTTAAGTCGTTCTTACTTTTGTTGCATAAAAAAATCTTGTATTTTAATTTTGCAGGGTCAATAATTATGCTGTCTGATTCTTTAGGGCTTTTAATTATTGGGCGCAAATATTTTTCTTCAATATACCCTTCCCAACCGCGCGCGTTACGGCAGTATACGCATCCTTTGGGGTTCTTTTCCATGTTTAATTGTTCTAAATAGAAAAATTCGTTTATGCCTGTTTTTATTCCAAACCTGACATCTGCAACGTTTTTAAGCTGAACAAGTTTATCTTTGCACTTATCAAGCAGCTCAAAGTAAACGTCCGGGGCGCGTAAATACTTACCCCATTTTGAATGGTCGCCCTTTAATTCCAAATCTTTTTGTAAAAATGATTGCTTCACCATTCTGATTCTCATTTCGTTAACATCAAGAGAAGTAATATCATCTGTAATAATTTCCGCTTTTAGGTTGCCTTCTGCCATTTCTATCATATCGACTAATTTTTCTACAGTCTGCCATCTCTTTACTGATTCCAGTTTTAAGTCATGGTATGGAATCAGTTCGCTAAGTTTTTTCTTAAGTTTAACAAAACGCGAAATATTTTTGTTTCTTTCGTTTTTATCTGTTTCTTTTTCAAGCACAGTTATAACAGTGTTTACAGCCGCATCGTCAAACCATGGCTCCGCCCATGAAGCAATAATAGTTTTGACTTTAAAATTATCAAGAAAAAACTCTTTAAGCGCCGAGCCATAAGAACTATCAAGCCACGAATTGGAAGTAATAACGGCAAAGGAGCCTTTTTCTGCAAGAAGCGTTGCAGTATGGATAAATATATAAGTATAAATATCAGCTTGCCCCGAAAGCTTGAGTTTCAAATTTCCTTTATCAACAAAATTATCAATTTCTTTAATTAGCTTATCAGGAGTTAAAGCTTTTAAATGTTCAATTTGCCCTGTATTAATGCTTTTGATTTCAAAAAATTTGGGATACGATAAGAAATAACTGTGCGCTAAAACTTTTGTAAGATATAGCTTAAACCCTTTTTCCTCCTTTTCAATATCCTCCTGCCTAATGAAAGGGAAATTTCCGACGATTGAAGAAAACTCAGGAAGTTTAATTTCTACTTTACTAAAGGTTTTGTTTGCCGACGCCGGAGGAAATTTATAGCTATCCCCTTTGTTAACGTCAAAAATATTTGTTCTTCTTACGCGCGGAAAGTTTTCAAAGTTTGATACGTCCTGCTTGAATAAGTTGATAGTAGTAAGCTCTGCTGGAAATTTAGCAATATCAAAACCCCATATTCTATCTAATAATTCAGCGTGTTTTATCTGTTTAGAAAGATATTTTAATCGGTCATAAATTCTTATTAAAAAAGTGCCTGAACCGCATGTTGTATCTGCATAAACTGCATTTACGTCATTTACAACAAAACCAAGGATTAAATCAATAAGGTCTTCATTTGTAAAATACTGACCGAGCAAGTGCCTTTTTTCCGGATCAATAATTTCTTCAAACAATTCGCCAATAACATCTTCAGGTAATTCCCCAAAGTGGTACACCTTCATTTCAGTAAAAAAACTGCGTAATTCATCATGGCAAGAAGCTGGTATCCCAAATTCTTCAATTTCAGAATCTTCAAACACAGCCTGCCAGTCTTTTTCCTGCGCTTTAGCAAAAGCAATTTTTAAGGTTCTTTCTAATTCAGGATCGTCATTTGAATAGAGATCGGGTAGATCGTTGAAATATCTTCTTATAGTAAGGTAAAAAATTATTTTAGTTATAAGACTGTAAACGCTTTGTCTGGCAATCAGTTTATAATATTCTGAAATATCCGATAGGGCTATCCCCTGAGTTGTTGCATAAGCTCTAATTCGATTCCGTTTGTATTTATCTTTTGCAATTTCAGTGTAATGTCTTTCAAATTGAGGTACAAGCTTTTCAACTGTATCCCGTATAAAATTAACGAAATAAACTTTATCAGGTTTGAATTTTCTTAACTTGCCAGTTTCATTCAAATGTATAATTTCGTCGCAGATACCGGAAAGATATTTTTTTATCAAAACCTGAATATCGCCTCGCAACCAATCATTAATATTATCCATGGCTTGAGCGGGCTCGCTGCTTAGCAAGCTAAGTTGGTTGCTTTCTAATTTATACGCATTTAGGTTCTGAAAGTCCCATGTGAAACAATATTTTATTTGGTAACCAATGGCTTTTTTTCTAAGCGTTTCAAGATTTTCTTTTGCGGCAAATGGGGGTTTAATTTCAAGATATGTATGCGCCTGTGCAGCCTCTCTGTCTTTCCATAAAACTATATCGCCAAAAAATGTTTTAGTATCATATTTTGCAGGCGATTCGTTAGTAGCTTCTTTAAATGGAAATTTATTCCTATTAATTATTTCATTAAACCATTCTGTTAGCTTGCTAACCAATTCTCGTTCATTAGTGACTGACGTCTTTTTTATCATAACCCCTTCATTTTTCAGTGATTATTTTCATAAAATGTAAACCAATTTGAAAATCATTTACAAAAAGTCTTTTTGATACTTGAAATAATTTTAGACTATATCTCTAAATCATAATATTTACTTGCATCTGCTTTAATATGTTTTTGCTTCGCAATAATCGCAGACTGAAAGTCTGCGCTACGACGGACAAACTTTCTACTGCCAAAACGATTTCCCAAATTTAAATGTTTTGACCATTCCGTAAAATGTCTGCTGAAACGCCGCGCGCTAATAAGCGCGTTTAGTAGCGTAGGCTTTTAGCCTGCGCCTTATCGCGTTTTTTTGAACAGTGCAATTAAAAATAAAACCAAAAATCGCAGACTAAAAGTCTGCGCTACGAGGAATAAACTTTCTACTGCCACCAGGATTTGCCAAATTTAAACGTTTTTACTATTCCGTAAAATGTCTGCTGAAAAGCTTTAAAAGCGTCCCACCCGTTAATAATTAGCTTTATTGAATAATCTTCGTCTGAGTTGGTTCTGACGTATATAATCTGAGATACCTGTCCCGACATTTCTGTGGGATCGTTGTAATACATTATATTGCCGTTCATTTCAAAATGGTTCTTAAAACTTTTTTCGTTGAACAAATACTTTTCTTTTACTTCAAGGTTAATGTACGGGGGCGGATTAATATCGCCTGCATTAAACCAGAAAGTTACTCCGTCCAATTTATTTTTTACGTTCTGGTCTATATACGTCCACCCTTGAGGATAACGCATGCTTACATTAAGAGAGCCTTCTTTATAAGTCTGGTTTAATCCATTAGTATCCCCTGCAGCCGCGGAATAGCCATAAAAATTAGCTCCATTGCCAGGATTATTCTGGTTGTTATCCAACTTTGAATCATTTCCGTTTTTGGTATTCTTTCCGTTATCTATTTTATCGCTTTCAGATTCTTTTGTTTTCAGCGGATCCTTTGCTTCTGCTTTAGCGGACTTAATAGCTTTAGCGCTTTTTTCCTTTGCCGCGCCAGCCGGGCTGCCCGAAGAAAACGCTCCGCCAGCGGCCACTTGAATAAATCCCCCACCTCCAGCAGAATAGTCTTTTTGAAGAAAAACTATTATCAAAAGGATAAGAACGTGAGTTAAAATGGAAAGAGCATAACGAACTATTTCTTTATCGTATTTTTCTATAGTCAATGTTTTTAATCAAATATTAGGGTAATATAATTACTTTTGATACAGAATACAAAATTATTAAATTATATGTTTAAATTGTCAATTAATTTAGGAAAGCGAAATGAAATTTTTAATAACCGGCGGTTCCGGATTCCTGGGGATCAATCTTGTCCGTTATCTTTATAGTAAAGGACATGACATTGTTTCTTTGGATTTAGTGGAATTTGACTATCCGGATATGAAAGATAAAATAAAACATTGCAAAGGGGATATAAGAAACGAAAAAGACGTTGAAAAAGTAATGCAAAACGTCGACGTTGTTATTCATACAGCCGCCGCTTTGCCGCTTTATTCAAAAGAAGATATTTTTACTACAGATGTAATTGGCACAAGAACTTTATTACAATCAGCTAAAAAAAATAACGTAAAAAGATTTATCCAGATTTCATCTACGGCAGTATACGGCATACCAGACCATCATCCTTTGTACGAAAACGACAAGCTTGACGGAGTCGGCCACTATGGCAAAGCTAAAATTCTTGCCGAAGAAGAATGTATTGAGTACAGAAAGAAAGGAATGTGCGTCCCTATTATCAGACCTAAATCGTTTATTGGGCCGGAAAGATTGGGAGTCTTTGCTCTGTTTTACGACTGGGCGAAAGACGGATGCGGTTTTCCTATGATTGGAAGCGGCAACAACCGCTATCAGCTTTTGGATGTTGAAGACCTTTGCGAGGCTATTTATTCCGCCGCTACTTTAGACGCGGGGCTTGTTAATGATACCTTTAACATTGGCGCAAAAGAATACACTACAATGAAAGAAGATTATCAGGCAGTTTTGGATTATGCAGGCAAAGGCAAAAAAATCATTGGTCTGCCGGCTACGCCAATTATATGGACGTTAAAGTTCCTCGAATTCCTAAAGCTTTCGCCTCTTTATAAATGGGTTTATGAAACTGCTTCTAAAGACTCGTTTGTTTCTATCGAAAAAGCGGAAAAGATTTTAAACTACAAGCCTAAGTTTTCGAACAAAGACGCTTTATTAAGAAACTATAAATGGTACTTAGAGCATCTGAATGATTTCAAAGATTTATCTGGCGTATCGCACAGAGTTCCGTGGAAGCAAGGAATTCTGAAATTTGCGAAACTGTTTTTTTAACAGTAGAATTTTTCAATTAATATAATATAAAAACAAAAAAAAGAAAGAAGGAAAAAGGAAAATGGCAACAAAACAAGATTTTCTAAAGGAAACAATTGAACATATAGATATTAAACAATTCAACGTTGTTCCTTTAGTTGATTCGATGGAGAAGATGGCTTTTCAGGCAAGAAACCTGAACCGCGCCGCCAGAATTTATGACATGATGCTTAACGATAAAAAGTGTTCTATTATATTAACGCTTGCAGGCAGCCTGTTTAGCGCCGGTCTAAAAAAAGTAGTTTACGATCTTGTAATGAACAATATGGTAGACGCCATTGTTTCTACTGGAGCTTTAATAGTCGATCAGGATTTCTTTGAAGCCCTTGGTTTCAAGCATTACATCGGCACTCCTTTCAGCGACGATAATCAGCTGAGAGAATTGGCTATCGACAGAATTTACGACACATACATCGACGAAGACGAATTAAGAGTCTGCGACGAAACTTGCGGCAAGATTTGCGATTCGTTAGAGCCTCGCCCTTATTCATCGCGCGAATTTATCCGCGAGATGGGTAAGTATTTAGAAAATAACGGCGGACCTAAAGTAGAAGACTCAATTATCTACGGAGCTTACAAGAAAAATATTCCTATTTTTGTTCCTGCATTTTCTGACTGCTCTGCCGGTTTTGGTTTTATTATGCATCAGACGGCTCATCCTGATAAACACGTTTCAATCGATTCAGCAAAAGATTTTCTTGAACTGACTCAGCTTAAAATGCATGCAAAAGAAACAGGCATCATGATGATGGGCGGCGGCGTTCCTAAAAACTTTACTCAGGATGTTGTTGTTGCCGCTGATTTATTACAGGGACAGGCCGATATGCATAAATACGCTATCCAGATAACTGTTGCCGATGAAAGAGACGGAGCGCTTTCCGGCTCGACTCTTAAAGAAGCAAGCTCGTGGGGCAAAGTTCAAACCACATACGAACAAATGGTATATGCCGAAGCTACTATCGCTATGCCTTTGCTTATGGGTTACGGATACCACAAAGGAGCCTGGAAGAATAGAGCTTCGCGCGAATTATCTAAGATATACAAAGACGAATCCGCTTCCGTATAGTTTAGCATTTTTTTTGCCGGCGAGGTTTTTTATTTCTGCGCCGGCATTATTTTTTTAGTTTGTAATATTATTAGTAATTTATTTTGTTAGCTATATAAATATATTTATACCGATTACCTTAGAGTTAATATGATCAGCAAAGAATTAATGAAGAAATATAATCAGCCTCAAAACTTTTTTAACCGCGATTTGAGCTGGATTGAGTTTAACAGGCGCGTTCTTGAAGAGGTATTAAACCCCGATCTTCCACTGCTCGAAAAAGTGAAATTTATTTCGATATTTTTCACAAACTTAGACGAGTTCTATATGATAAGAGTGGCGGGACTTAAAGAGCAGATTAACGTTGGAGTTTCCGAACCCACAATCGACGGTATGACTCC
>WSSedL1CaDRAFT_10000653_pt1 | contig 23490 bp, 23 predicted proteins | sample WetSurSL1Cattail_FD_9464 | JGI IMG/M metagenome (IMG submission 9464)
CGCGAGACGTCGCTAACCAGCCTTCCGGCTGGCGCAAACTTCAGCACGCGGATGCGCGCTTGTTCGGCGAGACCGGAAAGAAGATTGGTGTGTAGCGCGGCCGGAACCACATCACAGAACGCCGGGTGCGGGACGCTGGATGGCGGATCACGCGAAAGGCTTGTGGGGCACCATGCCTGCAAGCGAGACCAACTGTGCTGCACGCCGCCTCCGGCGCCCCGCACCGCCCCTCAATCCGCCGCGTCAGCGCTGCGGAGGGTTTCGTGCTGCCGCAAGACTGCGCGTCTTAATCCTTGGCGCGTTCGATATAGGCGCCGTCTTCGGTCATCACCACGACGCGGGTGCCCGGCACGATATGGGTCGGCACCATGGTGCGCACGCCGTTGTTGAGCAGGGCCGGTTTGAACGAGCCCGAGGCCGTCTGGCCTTTCACCACCGGTTCGGTTTCGACGATCTCGAGGGTGACGCGCTGCGGCAGCACAATGGAGACCGCATTGCCGTTGAACAGCGACAGCGTCACTTCCATGCCTTCCTGCAGATAGGGCGCCCCGTCGCCGACCACGGCGCCATCGACATGGAGCTGGTCGAAGTGCACCGGGTCCATGAACACGTAATGTTCGCCGTCCTGGTAGAGGTAGTTGTAGGTCTTTTCCTCGACGAACGCTTTTTCCAGGCTTTCGGTGGTCTTGTAGCGGTCGACCACCTTCACGCCATCGGAGATGCGGCGCATGTCGATCGATGTCGTGGGTGTGCCCTTGCCAGGGTGGAAGCTTTCCGCCTTGAGGACGATATAGAGCTTGCCATCCTTCTCGATGACATTGCCTTTGCGTACGGAGCTGGCGATAACCGAAACCACTGGAATACCTCGTCTAGTCGGGCGGACATGCCGCGTCGTTACGGCCCGGGGCCGCTTTCGACCGGGCGTATAGCAGGAGCTACCGGCTTTGGCCAAGACAGGATCACCTTGGTGGGCGCCCCACCGGCACGCCGACCGGCGGCCGGCACTCACGTCGCGAGGCCTGATCAAAAAGGCTTTTCGGGCTCATTTTGAGGCCCAAGGCTTCACCGAGGTCGAATGCGGCGCTTTGGCCGCCTCACCGGGCAATGAGGCGCATCTGGCCGGATTTGCGACCGAAATCATCGGGGCGGATGGGTCGCGGCGCCCCCTTTACCTGCATACCTCGCCCGAATTTGCCGCCAAGAAGCTGCTGGCGGCGGGCGAAACACGGATTTTCGATTTCGCCCGCGTTTTCCGCAACCGAGAGACCGTGACGCCGTTGCATGTGCCCGAATTCACCATGCTGGAGTGGTATCGCGCCCGGGAACCTTACGCCGCCGTCATCGCCGACACCCTCGATCTGGTGCGGATGGCGGCAGCAACCACCGGCCTTAAGACCTTTTCCTTCCGCGACCGGACCTGCGACCCCTATGCCGAGGCCGAACGGCTGACGGTGGGCGAGGCATTTTCGCGTTACGCCGGCGTCGATCTCCTCGCCACGCTTGATGCCGAGGGCCAAGGCAACCGCGACGCTTTGGCAGTGGCCGCGCGCGCCGCCGGGCATGACGTGGCTGCAAACGACACCTGGGCCGACATTTTCTCCAAGATTATCGTCACCATCGAAGGGAAGCTCGGCTACGGCCGCCCCACCGTGCTTTTGGAATATCCGCGCTGCGAGGCCGCGCTGGCTCGCGCCACCGTCCATGACCCGCGGGTGTCGGAGCGGTTCGAGCTCTACATGTGCGGGGTGGAACTCGCCAACGGCTTTGGGGAACTCACCGATCCGGTCGAGCAGCGCGCCCGCTTCGAAGCCGAAATGGCGGAAATGGAGCGTGTTTATGGCGAGCGCTATCCGCTCGACGAAGATTTCCTCGCCGCGTTAGCCATCATGCCCGAGGCCAGCGGCGTCGCCCTCGGATTTGATCGTCTTGTCATGCTCGCAACAGGCTCCCGTAGCGTCGCAGACGTGCTATGGACCCCGGCACCATGACTGCTCTGAAATCTATCTACACTTTGGCCGATTCCGGTCTTGTCGCGCACGACGCGCTGCCGGCGTTGGTGCCGGTCGCCGAACGCTACGCTGTCGCTTTGACCGAAACGGTCGTGAATTTGATCGATCGCACGGATCCGTTCGATCCCATCGCGCGCCAGTTCGTACCCAGCGTGCGCGAACTGGTCGAAAAGCCGGAAGAGCGCGCCGATCCCATCGGCGACGACACCCATTCCCCGGTGCCCGGCATCGTTCATCGTCACCGGGACCGCGCCCTGTTCATGCTGGTCCACGCCTGTCCAGTCTATTGCCGCTTCTGTTTTCGCCGCGAAAGCGTCGGCCACGGTGGCGACAGCGCGCTGTTGCCGCAGACGTTTGCAGGGGCCATCGATTACATCGCCGCCCATCCCGAAATCTGGGAAGTGATTTTCACGGGCGGCGACCCGTTCATCCTCACCCCGCGCCGCATTGCCGAAGTGAGTTCGCGTCTCGCTGCCATTGCGCATGTGAAGCTGCTGCGTTGGCACACCCGCGTGCCGGTGGTCGACCCGGGGCGTATCGACGACGAAATGATCGCTGCGCTGCTGGTGCCCGGCGCTTCCACCATCGTCGCGCTGCACGCCAATCATCCGCGCGAACTCGGCCCCGATGCCCGCCGCGCCATCGCCAAGCTGATCGATGCCGGCATTCCGCTGGTCAGCCAGACGGTTCTCTTGCGCGGCATCAACGACGAGATTTCCACGCTGGAAGCCCTGATGCGCGCCTTCCTCGAATGCCGCATCAAGCCCTATTACCTGCACCATCCTGATCTGGCGCTGGGCACCAGCCATTTCCGCGTCTCGATCGACGAAGGCCTCAGCTTGATGCGGGCGCTGCGTGCGCGCCTCTCCGGCCTTGCAATCCCGACCTATGTGCTCGACATCCCCGGCGGCTACGCCAAGGTGCCGCTCGAATCCCGCGATGTGGAAAAAACCGCAACCGGCTGGCGCATTCGCGATCATGAAGGCCGCTGGCACGATTATCCGCCGGCAACGGACAACGTTTAAGGCACCGCCACCGAATTGCTGGCGACGCCGGCCGGGACGGTATCGACGATCAGCATCTTCACCGGCACCGTGCCGCGGTTCTCGCCGAAGTGGGCGGTGTTCTGCATCTCGACCAGGAATTCGCCCGGCTTGACCTCAAAGCTCTTGCCGGTTTCGGTGTTGGTGACGGTCAGCACGCCTTCCAGCATATAGCCGTAATGCGGCCAGGGGTGTTTGTGCACCGCCGTTTTGTCGCCCGGCGGAAAGATCAGCATCGTGGTGATCACCGTCGGATGCTCGGGGGCGATGATCGGCTGGCCGATAACCGTTTTGTCGGTGTTGGCGAGCGTCGTCACCGTCGGAGTAGCGCATGCCGGTGCGCCTATGAGCAGCAGTGCCAGACCAATGTATTTCATCGTTTCATCCAAGCTCAGGGTAGAATGCCCAGTTTTTTGAAAGTTGCGGCAACGTCGGGCACCGCCGCTTCGGAGTCCTGGACCATCATCCGCCCGCGTTCGGCATTACCGGCCCGCTTTTCGGCAAGACCGCAGACATAGACCACGTCGGTGCTGAAGATGGCTTGGTCCAGAACCATTTTGCAGTCGCCGATCATGTCAGCGTATTTGCCCTGGCGGTATTCGACAATCAGCCATCCGGCATAGGCGTCGGCTAGGTGCTTATCGGCATCCATTGCCTTTTTGCAATCGGCTAGTGCGGCGTTGAAATCGGTATCCCACAAGGCGTGTGCCCGGCAGCGCATAGCGATGTATTTCGGAATCGCTTCGGTCGACACCATTTTGTCGATGTCGGCCATGGCGTCGTCGTAGCGGCCGGTCAGCTGGTACGCGTGGGCGCGGTTGCGGCGGGTGTAGTTCGCAAGCTGCACGAACTCCGGCAGGTTCTGCCGTTCACGGATTGCCCGCAGGGCATCGCCGTAGGAATGGATGGCGTCGTCGTATTGCCCCATTTCCATATAGGAGATACCAATGTTGTTGAAGGCGTCGGCGCGGATGTTGTCGTAATACGCCGCTTCGGTCAGCACGAAACGGCAGGCGGCGATGGTTTCTTCCGGTGTTTGCGGCCCGACTCTATTCTGCCTGAGGCAGCGATCCCATTTCTCTTCTTGCGTGTCGGCGGCGGCGGGTTGGGCGCCAACCACAGCGAGCAACACGGCAAGAGCGATCCCGCGGCACAGCATCTTCATTTTCCCCCGCCTTGCACCCGAACGAGTGCGGCCATCCCCGAAAAATGATAGCGCAGGTTGGTGGTGCGATCCAGGCCCGGCGCGGGGGGGGGGCGAATGATCCGCCCACGAATTGTTCAATAGCGCTGCAGCAGCGCCAGCATCTTGGCGTCCACGTTGACGCCGCCGTGATCGATGTACGTCACATCGCTGCGGCCGGAGTCGAGCGGCCCGAAATCGCCGCGCAGGTTCCACAAGCACCAGCCAAACCCGGCCCTTTTCCAGTTTTCCAGGCAGTCTTTCATCCACGCCAGCGTCACGTCGTGCGGCGTTTTGTTGTAGGCGCCCCATTCGCCAATGAAGACGCCGATGCCCATTGCCTCCAGTTTTTGCCAGGGTTCGACATTCTCGCGCCACAGCCGCGCCTGATCGACGACGCCGTTCTCATTTTTCAGCGGCCAGGTTGGCATCGGCCAGGTGTCGCTGCCCTCAACCCACCCGGCACGGTAGTGCGTGAGGTGGAACGGTTCGTAGCCGCGGCCCGCTTGCGCGATCTTCAGCGGCGCCAGAAGCGGGGTGGGTTCACGCCCATAGGCGCGGCCGTCGGCGATGATGAGCCGGTCGGGGTCCTCTTTGCGGATCGCGTCCACCGCCGCGCTGGCAGCGCGCAGGTATTGCGCTTCGGTCACCGCCGCCGGCTCGTTGATCAGGTTGAACGACAGCGCATCCGCTGGCACACCGCGATAGCGGGCCGCAAACATCGCCCACTGCCGGGCGAATAGGCGGCGCGCCAAGTCGCTGTCCGGCCCCTCGCCCCACAGATCAAGGGGCTCTTTCGGCGTCGCGACGGTATAGCCGGGTGCCCGGTGCAGGCAGATGGTCAGATGGACGCCGCGGCCGCGTGCGAACGCCAGCGCTTGGTCGATCTCCTTGAGCGGGGCTTCGCGAATATCACCCGTCTCGTTGGTCCAGATGCGGTAATCGAGTGGCAAGCGCACATAGTTAAAGCCGTTGGCGGCGATGAAATCGAAATCGCGTTCCTTGTAGGGCGCGTTCATGCCGAGGGTGAACTTCTCGAGCAGGTTGAATCCGCGCCAGCGCGGCAGTTTCGCCGCCGAAACATGCGGAACATCGCCAGCCTTTGCGCCGATAGTCGCGACCGCACTGGCCATGCCTGCGAGCGCCGCACGTCGGGTCGTTTCAAACGGGAAATCTGCCATCCGTCGAGTCCTGGTACACAAACGCCGGGCCCAGCTTAAGCCGCCGTGGAGGTCCGATCATAGACCCAGAGTGCCACGCGCCGCCGCCTGTGGCCGCTCGCTTTTTGCGTGGTGGCAAGCGATGCTATTCGCCCGAAACGGGAGGACCAGAATTGAACAAATTCTTCGCTGGGTTGTTGCTGTTGGCCGGTTTTCAGCCAGGGCTTGCCAGCGATGCCTGTCTAGCGCTCTCCGCCGTACCGGCGCTGTATCAGCCGGGGCCGGTCTTTCTCGCCAGTTATCCGACCGTTGAGTCCGGTCCGGTCCAGAACGTCGCGTTCGTTTACGATAACGCGGTTGCCGCCATCGCCTTGGCGGCTTGCGGGCGCCCCGATCAGGCGGCGCAAATCGCCGATGCTATGCTCGCGGCGCAGGAGCACGACCGTTGGTGGAGCGATGGGCGCTTGCGCAACGGCTATGTCGCCGGTCCTGTCGCGCATCTACCATTGCCGCTGCCGGGCTGGTGGGAACCGTCCGAGAACAAGTGGGTGGAAGATCGCTATCAGGTCGGCAGCGATACCGGCAACATGGCCTGGGCCATGCTGGCACTGCTGACGGTCTACGAACAGACCCGTGCGCCGCAGTATCTTTCCGGTGCAGACCGCATCGCCCGTTACGTCGAGAGATCGTGGTCTGACGTGCGCCCGCGTGGCTTTTCCGGTGGCACCTTCGGCCACGAGCCCGAACCGGCGGTGAACACTTGGAAATCGACCGAACACAACACCGACCTCGCGGCCGTGTTCAGCCGCCTTGCCCGCGACAGCGGCGATGCGCATTGGGCAGAGCGGGCGCGGGCTGCGGAAAACTTCGTTGCGGCGATGTGGGGGAATAAATGCCGCTGCTTTGCAGTCGGCACCGGAGAGGACGGCCACAGCCGCAATCGCCTACTGGCACTGGATGCGCAACTATGGCCCGGTCTCGCGCTTGCCAGTGGCACACGGCGGTTCCCTGGCGCGCTCGACACGGCGATGATACGCCTCGCCACCGGTAGTGGTTTTGCCTACAGCGAAGCCGCGCCAGGCATGTGGACCGAAGGTACCGCGCAAGCCGGCTTGCTGATGGCGCTGGAAGGCCGGGATGTTACCGCGCTTACGGCCATGATCGCGCGGAACCGTGATACGACGGGATGGTATTACGCCGCCGAAGCGCCAAGCCTGCCGACCGGTTTCATGCTGCAGACCGATCCGTCCAAGCCGCGTATTTACTATCACCTGCCGCATTTGGGCGCGCTGGCCTGGGTGGCGCTGTTCGAACAGCGTTTTAATCCGTTCGCTGGGCGCTGACCGCCGCCGGAAACATGTCGGCCGTGGAGGACAACAATCGTCGGGTCGCGCGACTTGAAATTCAGCATTGTGGTCGCCACATCAAAGAGCGCTCTCTGACCGCGGCGAAGCCCGGCAATCGGAAGTTGCAACGCATTTGCAAGAGGGCCATCCCCCCAGAGCAAAAATTTGAAAACGAATGTACCGGAGGGGAGTGGAAGACTCGCGAATCTTGAAAAACAACTTTCAAGATCGTGGGCAAATGGCTTCTCTGGGCCCCTAGATTTTGGGGTGCCGTGGCCAACGAAAAAGAGGGAAGACGGTTGGTCCTCCCTCTTTCGCGCGGCACTCGACAGCCCCCGGACGGTGCCGCGCCGGTATTGTCTCGTTCTAATTCGTCGAGTAGTGCACGATCTGGGCGTTGTTGCCGACCGCGGTAGAGGTGACCGAAACGGTCCCGGCCACGTTGGAGATGGTCGCGGCGGTGCTCGACACGGTGGTGGAGGTGTTCACCTGCTTGTTGTTGATTGGCATTGTGTCGGCGTTGGAATCGGCCTCGAAGTTGTTGGCGATCGCCGAATTGGCGAGGCTGAAGCTGCCGCTGATGTTGTTAACTGCAACCGACGAGGTCGCCGTCGGGTCCTGCGCCGCGCACTGCTGGTAGTTGGTCACCGCCGTCAGGGACGGATCAGTCGAGACCGACGCCGAGTTGCAGACCGCCTGGTTCACGACCCCGACCGAGCCGGTCACGTTGTTGACTGTGGCGTTGGTGGTGGACGTGATCTGAGCGGCGTTGGTGTACTGGCTGGAGTCGACCGTGGTGTCGTTCATGGTGGTGATATCGACCACGTTGCCCGCCGCCACCGACTGTATCCCCACGTCGCCGCCGACATTGACGATCGCCGTGTTGAGCGTCGAGATCGAGTTCTGCAGCGAGACTTGACCGTTGAGGATCGTGCTGCCGCTCGTGCTACTGCTGGAGTCGTCCGCGCAAGCCGGGGTCAGCATCACCATCAGAATTGCCGACCCAGCGATAAGGTTCCTGGCGAGACTTCTCATTGTACTTCTCCTCATTGGAAGCGGTGGTCTGGGACTTGCCGTCATAAAGCGGATCGGCCGTGGTGTTGATGGCGCCGCCGCAGGATGAATTTGGCGCGCGATAAAGGCGGCTCATCATTTCGAGCACGGCGCGTTCGATGGACGAGCGGACCGCGAGCTGGATCGGTTCGAGGGCGCTTTCGCCGAGCGAGGCGTCGAAGAACGTCTGGCCCAAGAAACTGAAGGCGCCGGCGGAAATCTGGCGGCCGATGATCTGCTTCTGGTAGCTGATCACGTCGACCACTTCGAGCGTGCTAGTATCGACCAGTCGGACATCGATGCCGATGTTCATCACGTACATGTTGGCGCCCGCCGTACCCTTAAGGCCGGTGGAGGATTCTTCGCCGCCGGTGCCGTTGGCGCCGACCGAGCGGATGTTGAAGTTCAGCTCGGTGATGCCGCCGACCAGGTAGTAATTCGAGCCCGGGATCGAGCCGGCCAGGATCTTCCTGTAGTCGCCCGGCTTGGCGTCGTCGGTGATGAGCTTGTTGTTCGAGTACTTTAGTTCCATTTCGGCGACCGAGGTGTCGAAGCGTTCGACCATCGGCACACCGGCCTTGGAAAGGGCGCTCATCGCCATCAGGGCGGCGCCTTGCGTGATCTTGCGGCCGGAGTTGTCGGCTTCCGCTTTGCCAGTGTAATCGGCGATCTGTCCCACCGCGATACGCAAGGGACGTTGTGCCGTATAATGGGACAGGCAGCGCAGCGACGCCGAATAGGGTGTCTCATTGCTGATCACCGGCGCGCCACCGATCGGCGACGTATAAGTACCCGACGAGCCTGGGATCGGGCTCACGCAGCCGGCGAGCGCGATGGCCGCACTGGCCAAAGCCAGAGTACGGAGAAGATTTTTGCGTCCGCGGGGGATCATTGGCCCGAACTCCCATTCGTGGTGACAGTGGCAGTCTGATTGCCGTTGTTGACTTGGTTCGAATTGACGATGACGGTGTTGTAGCTGCCGACCGTGACGACGTTCAGCGAATTGCCTATTGCAGTTGCCGTGCCAGTGGTCGTGCTCGTGCTGGAAGTCGACGACGTGTAAGAACTGAGCGTACTCGCCGATTGCACGCCGCTTTGACCAAAGGTCGCGGAGGTGATCTGTCCGTTGACGATCGTGAGATTGCCGTTGGCGTCCCGAAGGTTCGGATTGATCGCCGTGTTTTCCTGGCCGGCCGTCATGCCGTAGCCGCTGTTGTAGCTGGCGGCGGTGTTGTAATTGCCCGCAAAAGCAGCGCCCGTCATGGCGACGGTCGTGAGCAGCATGAACTTGAAACGGAGTGACATCAGCGGGCGTCCAAAGGTGACAGACCCCATTGAGCAACCCGCGTGCCACCGGATGCCTCCCCGGAGGCGCCGAATACGTGCCAGAGTGGTACGCTAGACCCCGCGCTTGGGTACTCTCTGCTGATTTCCGGGCGCCGCGCCTTCCCGCATCGGGGCGCAGTCCCTATATGAGACGAACGACGTTAAGAGAACCAACCGATGGCCTTCCTCCAGTCCCAGCCGCCCCGCGAACCGTTCCTCCATGCTCCGGGGAGCGTTTTGGGGCTCATTGCTGGTCTGATCGCCATCCATCTGGTGGTGACGTTTCTGCCGGTCCCGGATTCGGTGCTAGTGACTTACGTCTTCATTCCGGCGCGCTATGTGGACGGGGCGGCCCCGCTGGATCTGATTGTGCCGCTGTTCAGCCACCAACTTCTCCATGGCAGCTACTTCCATCTGACAGTTAATTGCGTCTGGCTCCTCGCCTTCGGCCCGGTTGTGGCGCGGCGGTTGGGCGGGCTCACGTTCTTCGTATTCTTCTTTCTGTGCGGGGCCGCCGGTGCGCTGACCGAGCTGGCGTTCACTTGGGGTTCGGTCGCGCAGATGATCGGAGCCTCGGGTGCCATTTCAGGTCTGATGGGCGCAGCCTTCCGCCTGATGCGCTGGCCGGACGTTCCGAGCGGCGTGCGGCTGGTGCCGATTTTGTCGCGACCGCTGGTGATGACCTCGCTCACCTGGCTGATCCTTAATGCCATCGTTGGCATCGCTGGCTTCGGCCTTGGTGCAAACGCGGGTGACGTCCAGATCGCCTGGCAGGCGCATATGGGCGGTTATCTGTTCGGGCTTCTGACCGTCGGTCTGTTCGATCGCCTGCGCCGCATGACTGCTTAATGCGCGATGGGATCGCGACGGGTCAGCTTCATGCTTAACCGGTCCATGTACACGTAGATGACCGGCGTGATGTAGAGCGTCAGGAGTTGCGACAAGACTAGGCCGCCCACCACCGCCAGCCCCAGCGGGCGGCGGGCTTCCGACCCGGCGCCGAGACCGATGGCGATCGGCAGCGTGCCCATCAAGGCCGCCATAGTCGTCATCATGATCGGGCGGAAGCGCACGATGGCGGCTTCGTAGATGGCGGTGGCGGCATCGACGCCTTCGGCGCGCTGCCGGGTCAGGGCGAAGTCGATCATCATGATGGCGTTCTTTTTGACGATGCCGATCAGCATGATCATGCCGACGAAGGCGTAGAGACTGAGTGAGGTGTCGAACGAGGTCACCTTGGCCAGATAGAGAAGGTGGAAGAGGCCCAGCGTGAGGAGCGCGCCCACCGCCGCCGAGGGAAGCCCGGACAGGATGGTTAAGGGGTGGACGAAGCTTTCATAGAGAATGCCGAGCACGATGTAGACGACGATGATGGCGATCACCAGGAGCAGGGCGACATTGCTCATCGAGCTTTGGAACGCTTTGGCGGTGCCCTGGAAGCTGGTCTGGACGGTATCGGGAACGGCAGCGTCGCGCTTGATGCGTTGGATTGCCGAGACCGCGTCGCTGAGGGCCGCGCCCGGCGCCAGATTGAACGAGATGGTGGCCGACGGCAGTTGGCCGACGTGGTTGATCGACAAGGGCGTGGTCGAATGGCCGATTTTGGTCACCGCGGTGAGCGGCACCAGGGTGCCGCCGGTTGACGCCACATAAAGGCGCGACAGCGCGGAGGGATCGGCCTGGTACTGCGGCAACAGTTCCAGAATGACCTGATACTGGTCAGTGGAGGCGTAAATCTGCGATATCTGCTCGCCGCCGAACGAGGCGCCCAGCGCGGTTTCGATCTCTTCCGGCGTTACGCTCAGCGCCGCAGCGCGGTCGCGGTCGATCTCAACCGCCACGGTTGGTGTCGTCAGGCGCAGGTCGTTGTCGACGTCTTGGAAGGTGGGATCGGCCTTCAGTGCCGCCGTCAGCTTGCGGGCGACGTCCTGCAGCTCGTTCATATTGAGGTCTTGCAGGCTGTATTGGTACATCGAATTGGTACGCTGACCACCAATGTTGATCGCCGGCGGATTGCGGAAGAAGACGTTTAGTCCGGGAATATTTCCGGTCTTCTTACGCAGATCCTGGATTAGTTGGTCGGCGGAAAGGCCGCGTTCGGAGCGCGGCTTGAGCCGCAGCACAAAGCGCCCGGTATTGGAACTATCCACCGACGACATCGAACTGGCGATATTGGGATCGCTTTGCAAAATGGCGGCAGCCTTTTGCTGGTACTTGACCATCTGCGGATAGCTGGTGCCGTTGGCCGCCTCGGTGGACGCCTGGATCATGCCGATGTCCGATGACGGGATGAAGTCCGACGGCATGACCCAGAACAGCACGACGGTCGCCACCAGGCTTCCGAGGAAGATACCGAAGATCACCCGGCCATGATGCAGCGCCCATGTGAGGCTGCGATCGTAGCCGTTCTGCAGGGATTGGAACGTGCGTTCGCTCCACTGCAGGAATGCGCCGGGCTTGTGTTCATGCTGTTCCTTGAGGAACCGGCTGCACAGCATCGGCGTCAAGGTAATGGAAACGAGGCCGGAAATGACGATCGCCAGGATGATGGTCACGGCGAACTCGTGCAGCAGCCGTCCGACGATCCCCCCCATGAACAAGACCGGAATGAAGACCGCCGCCAGTGACACCGTCATCGACAGGATGGTGAAGGCGATTTCCTTGGCACCCTTCAGCGCGGCGTCGAAGGCGGTTTCGCCCGCCTCGACATGCCGCACAATATTTTCGAGCATGACGATGGCGTCGTCGACCACGAATCCCACCGACAAGGTCAGCGCCATCAGCGACAAATTGTCGAGGCTGTAGCCGAGGAAGCTCATGCCGGCGAAGGTGCCGATCACCGCGATCGGCAGCGCCAGCGACGGGATGAAGGTCGCCGACAGGGTGCGTAGGAAAACGAAGATCACCGCCACCACCAGGAGTGCGGCGATAATCAGCGTCCATTGCACGTCCTCGACCGAGTCGCGGATCGATTGCGACCGGTCGTAAATGACGTTGAGCTGCACCGAGGCCGGCAGTTGCTCCATGAAATGGGGCACGATCTGGTTGATTTCGTCGACCACCTGGATGGTGTTGGCGCCGGGCTGGCGGAACACGGCAAGTGTGACCGCGCGCTGGCCGTTGTACCAGCTTCCGGTGCGGATGTTCTCGACGGCATCGATAACGTTCGCAACATCACCCAGTCGTACCGGTGCGCCATTGCGATAGGCAACGGTCTGATGTTTGAACGCGGCCGCATTCATCAACTGGCCGTTGACGTCGATCACGGCCGAACGGGTCGCCCCGTTGATCGAGCCGGTGGCGAGGTTGGGATTGACCGCATCGAGCGTATCGGCAAGCGTGTTGATGCCGATCTGGCGCGAGGCCAGCGCTGCCGGGTCGGCTTGCACGCGCACGGCGAAACGTGCCGAGCCGAACACGCTCACCTGGGCCACGCCGTCAAGCACCGACAATTGCCGCGCCAGCAGTGTCTCGGCGTATTCGTCCACTTTGGAGATCGGTAGGGTGGAAGAACTCATGGCGAGGAAGATGATCGGCGAGTCCGCCGGATTGACCTTGCGCAGGGTCGGCGGGGTCTTCATTTGCGGCGGCATCTTGCGCAGCACCGACGAGATCGCCTGCTGCACGTCTTGGCTGGCGGCGTCGATACTGCGTTCGAGCTTGAACTGGATGGTGATTTGCGTGCTACCCAGCGTCGAGGACGAGGTCATCGAGTCGATGCCGGCGATCTGCGACAGCTGGGCTTCGATCGGGGTTGCCACCGACGTCGCCATGGTCTGCGGATCGGCCCCCGGCAGGCTCGCAGACACCACGATGGTGGGAAAATCCACGCTCGGCAGTTCGCTGACCGGTAGCATCGAATAGCCGAAGATGCCGAAGATCAGCATCGCCGCCATGACCAGCGTGGTCATCACCGGCCGAAGAATGAATGGTTCCGAGATGTTCATGGCGTCTTGGCGGGTTTGTGGCCCTTGCCCGACGAGACTTTGGCGCCTGGTAAGACACGGAGCTGGCCGTCGACGATCACGCGTTCCTTTGGCTTGACGCCTTTGACCGCCATAAAGGTGCTGCCGTCGTCATAGAGCACCGTGACGGACCGCATCTCGGCGACCTGATCCTTACCCACGACAAAGATATAGCGTCCATTCGGGCCTTCATTGACGGCCTCGCGCGGCACCACCGTCGCTTTGGGCAGGTTGTTCAAGGTCACGTCGACATCGACCTGCTGGCCCGGAACTAAGGTGTGATTCCGGTTGTCGAAATTGGCGCGCAGCTCGATCGTACCGGTTGTGCTGCTCACTTGGTTGGAGATGAAATCGACTTTCGCCGACAGCTTCGGTGCCTTGGGATCGTGGAGGTCGAGCATCACGATGAGCTTGCCGGCCTTATCGCGGGCCTGGATGGCGGTGAGATCGGATTGCGGTAACGAGAAGGAGATCTTCACCGGTTCGATCTGGGTCAGTACCACCAGCGGATTGGATCCGTTGGCGCTGACAAGGTTGCCAGGCTGGATCAGGATTGGTCCGGTCTTGCCGTCTACGGGGCTGCGGATTTCGGTGTAGCCGAGATTGAGCTTGGCGGTTGCGACTTCGGCCGCATCGGCGGCGACGGTGGCAATGGCCGATTTGGCGGTGGCATCGGCCGAATCCTTTTGCGACGACGAGATCGCGTTCTGGGCATAGAGGGCGTCGTAGCGTTTCTTGGTGGTCACCGCGTTGATACGCTGGGCCTCATCCTTGGCCTGCGTCGCCTCGGCCTGTTGCAGGGCTGCCCGGAACGGGCGCGGGTCGATGACGAACAACAGATCGCCCTTTTTTACGATTTGTCCTTCTTGAAAGGCGGCCTTGACGAGTTGGCCGGTCACCTGAGCGGTAACCTGGACGGTGGCATTGGCGACCACGGTGCCGACCGTATGTTCCATCACCGTCACGTCCTTGGCGGATGCCGGTGCCGTCACCACCACGGCCGGCGGCCGGGGGCGGTTCTTGCCGTTAGTGTTGGCGATCACGGCCCAAATGCCGCCGCCGACAACCAGAACGACTACGAGTACCAGTATTGCCCGCGAGCGCCCGGATAATTGGTTAAATCGGCCAGCAGCTTGCCGGAAGCGTCCTGGCTGGGCGTCGAGCATATTGGGATTTTTCATGTTCATGGCTCAGACCCGGCGCACAGTTTGCGACAAGTGGATATGTGGCGTTGCGGTTCTGCCGTGGCTCTGCTGGTAGCATGTAGTCCTAGCACGGCACGACTCGTTCCTGGCTGCTCGGATTTCGCCCAATCGCCAATTTGACGCGGCAGCCCGTTTGTAACGGTCACATTTCTCGGCAATAGAATATTGGACACCGCCCGCTGAAGGCGGCGTTTTGGTACACGGGGGGCGCGATGTCTATGTGGGGAAAGATGTCTATGTGGGGAAAAAAGTACAAGAAGTTGGCCGTTGCGCTGACCTGCGCCGATTGGCGGTTGCATCAGCGCAAGGTCGATCTCAACGCGCGGTTGACCAATTTCCTGGGCGTACACGGGGTTGATCTGATCTGCATGCCGGGGCCGGATGGGCTGAGAAAACCGGGGCGCGAAGCCGAATGGCAGGTTGCCGTCGCGCAAATCGGCCTTTTGATTGGGGTCCATGCGCCGCATGCGGTCGTGGTTTTGGGGCACCAGCGCTGCGCCGGTCACCCGGTTAACGACGCCGACCACGACACCGATGTTGCGGCCGTAGCCAGGGCTTTGAAGGCGGTTACGGGCTTTTCCGGCCCCATCAAGGCGGCAGTGGCGGCTTATCGCTCGGACACCGCATGGGACCTTAAGGCTATCGCCGAGTATTGATCCAAGGTTGCCCCTCGCACAGAGCGCCGCTATAAGCCGCTCCAAATGGACATCCGAAATATCGCAATCATTGCGCACGTCGACCACGGCAAAACGACCCTTGTCGATCAGTTGCTCAAACAATCCGGCTCGGTTCGCGAGAACCAGCATATGGAAGAGCGCGCGCTCGATTCCAACGATTTGGAACGCGAGCGCGGCATCACCATCCTGGCGAAGTGCACCTCCGTCGAATGGGGCACCACCCGCATCAACATCGTCGACACGCCCGGTCACGCCGACTTCGGCGGCGAGGTGGAGCGCATCCTGTCGATGGTCGATGGCGTGGTTCTGCTGGTCGATGCGGCCGAATCCGTTATGCCGCAGACCAAGTTTGTGCTGTCCAAGGCTCTGAAGCTTGGCCTCAAGCCGATTGTCGTCATTAACAAGATCGACCGGCAGGACGCCCAGCCGAAGGAAACGCTGGAGTCGATTTTCGACCTGTTCCTGGCGCTCGAAGCCAATGACTATCAACTCGATTTCCATGTACTTTATGCGTCCGGACGGCAGGGCTGGGCGGTTGCCGATCTCGACAAGGATGAGCACAAAGACCTGTCGCCTCTGTTTGCCAGAATTGTCGCAGATGTTCCCAAACCGAAACCAATTGAAAAAGCGGGCGACAGCTTCCCCTTCACCATGCTGGTGACAACATTGGAAGCCGACCCGTATCTGGGTCGTGTGCTGACCGGACGTATCGAAACCGGCGCCATCACAGTCAATCGACAGATTAAAGCGTTGAACCGTGACGGTTCCGTCGTAGAAAGAGCGCGTGCGACGAAACTGCTCGCGTTCCGCGGCTTGGCACGTGTACCAGTGGAACGGGCCGAAGCAGGCGACATCATCGCCATTGCCGGTCTGCAGATTGCGACCGTTGCCGACACGCTTTGCGACATCGCTGTCGACGAGCCGATCCACGCCAATCCGATCGATCCGCCGACCTTGGCGATGACCATCTCAGTCAACGACTCCCCGCTGGCAGGCCGCGAAGGCGACAAGGTCCAGAGCCGCGTCATCCGCGAACGCCTCTTGCGCGAGGCCGAAGGCAATGTCGCCATCCATATCCGTGAAACCGGCGAAGGCGCCTATGAAGTGGCTGGCCGCGGCGAACTCCAGCTTGGCGTGCTGGTCGAGCAGATGCGCCGTGAAGGCTTCGAGATGTCGATCAGCCGCCCGCGCGTGCTCTATCAGACCGATCCCGTCACCGGTGAGCGCCTGGAGCCGATTGAGGAAGTCTCGATCGACGTGGACGATCCCTTCACCGGCATCGTCATCGAGAAAATCTCGAACCGCAAAGGCGAGCTTGCCGACATGCGCCCGACCGGCGCCGGCAAGACGCGTCTGACCTTCCTGGCCCCGTCGCGCGGCCTGATTGGCTATCACGGCGAATTCCTTACCGATACGCGCGGTACCGGCGTGATGAACCGCATGTTCCATGGCTACGCCCCGCACAAGGGTGCGGTGGCCGGACGGTTGAACGGCGTCTTGATCTCCAACGGCCAGGGTACGGCGGTGCCGTATGCTCTGTGGTACCTGGAAGAGCGCGGCAAGCTCTTCGTAGTGCCGGGCGCCAAGATCTACGAAGGCATGATCATCGGCCAGCACGCCAAGGACAATGACCTCATCGTCAATCCGCTCCGCGCCAAGCAGCTCACCAACATCCGGACCACATCGAAAGATGAAGCGGTAAAACTCACGCCGATCGTGCCGATGACCCTGGAACAGGCCATTGCCTATATCGAGGAGGACGAGCTGGTCGAGGTCACGCCGCAATCGATCCGCCTCAGAAAGCGCGAACGCGATCCCACCCTACGCAAGCGCCAAGCGCGGGCGGATCAGGACGCGGGTTAGGGTTCTTCTTCCTCCCTTGCTCTGGGTAGACTATACGCCGCGCAAAGGAACCGGGACCATGGCCTCCACCCAAGACGTTGCCCTCATTCACCGCCTCGCCGATGCCGCCGGCGAGGTGATCCGCCCCTATTTCCGCCGCCACATCGACGTGATCGACAAGGGCGGCAAGGATGCCGGCAGCGGCGCCGTCATGTTCGACCCCGTGACTGCGGCCGACAAAGGCGCCGAACAGGCGATCCGCGCGGTGCTGGCAGAGGAACGGCCCGACGACGGCATTCTGGGCGAGGAATTTCCTGAAAAGACTGGCACGACGGGCCGAATCTGGGTGGTCGACCCGGTCGACGGCACCCGCGCCTTCATTACCGGCCAGACCCAATGGGGCACGCTGATCGCTCTTAACGAAGCCGGAAAGGTGACGCTTGGCATGCTCGACCAGCCGGTCACGCGTGAGCGCTTCATCGGCACGCCATCTGTGGCCGAGTTGCACACCCCGGACGGCGTCACCAAACTCGCGACCCGGCCTTGCGCCAGCCTGGCCGAGGCCGTGTTGATGACGACCCATCCCTGGGCCTATTTCGAGGCCGCGGAGCAGACGGCGTTCCGCCGCCTTTGCGATGCCGCGATGATGAGCCGGTTCGGCGGCGATTGTTACGCCTATGGGCTGCTCGCCATGGGGTTTGTCGATCTGGTGGTGGAGGCCCGGCTGCGGCCGTGGGACATCCAGGCGTTGATCCCGATCGTCGAAGGGGCGGGCGGGGTGATCACCGATTGGCAGGGCGGGCCTTGCGCCGAAGGCGGCCGGGTGGTCGCTGCAGGCGACGCGCGCGTTCACGCGGCGGCGCTGAAGTACTTGGCTGGCTGAGATCGCGGTCATGGCATAGAAATCCGTCATGAATCCCACCCTTCTGCTCCTCAAAGACCATTTCCAGCACGCCTTTCTCGGCGCCGGATTGAAGCTGCCGGACGGTGTGTTCGAGGCCTTGACCGAGCGCTACGGCGAAGTTTCCCGCGCCTACCACACCTTGCAGCATATCGGCGAAGGCATCGGGCATTTGAAGACGGTGCGTTATGTCCCGCCGGAAATCCCAATTGCCTGGTGGTTCCACGACGCCATTTATGATCCGCGCCGTCCCGACAACGAAGAACGAAGCGCCGCTTGGGCGGGCACCGTGCTCGGTGCTACGCCGCTGGCCGACAAGGTCAAGAACGCCATCCTCGCCACCAAGCTCGGCGCGGTGGTGTTTGATGCGGGGGCGCGGCTGCTGGTCGATGTCGATCTCGCCATTCTCGCCGCACCGGAGCCGCGTTTCTCCGAGGCGGCCGCGCAGATCCGGCGTGAGTGCGCCTACCTCGACGAGGCGGCGTATCGCATCGAACGGCTGAAGGTGCTGCGTAGCTTCTCCGACCGCGCCTACATCTATGCCAGCCCCGAGTTCCGCAATCTGGAAACCCGCGCCCGCAAGAATATCGAACGCTCGATTAACGCGCTGATTGTGGGGAAGAAGTAGGGGAGAGGCGTCACAGCGTCTCAATAAATCCGTCGAACTCTCGCCAGAACCGCGCCCGGATGGCGTCTTGTTCCATCAGGATTTCGTGCTCGCTGTTTTCGAACTCGACATAGCGGCCGCGGTGCAGGCGGGCGGCGAATCTTCGCGTGGCTTCGGTCAGGACGATGCGGTCGTGGCCGGCGCCGACGATCAGGGTCGGGGTCTGGATCGCTTCGGCATAGCCCGGCGCTGCCGTTTCTTTGATCGAGCGGTACGCCGCTTCGATCCAGCCCCAGGTTGGACCGGCAAGCCGGATGGCGGGATGGGCGCGCAGGATATCTTGGGTGCGATTGAACCGCGTCCTGTCGGAGGTGCAAAGCTGACGCTCGAAGGTGATCAAATGCGGATCACGCCGCGCCATGCCCCAGGCGAACACCTTAGCGTTACCCATCCGGGTTTGCAGGGCGGTGAGGACGCGCGTCAGCCAGCCGGGGTAACCGCGGGTGGCGATCCCCAGCATCGGTGCCACCAGCACCGCGGCGTGAAACATTTCAGGATGATTGTGCAGCGCGCGTAAGGCGAGGTGGCTGCCCAGCGAATGGGCCAGCAGCAGCGGCGGCGAAGCCGTGCGTTCGGCGACGACCTGATCCATGAAACTTTCGAGATCGCTGTCGAACTCGGCAAAGCTGCCGACATGGCATTTGAGCGGATCGGCCAACGCCCGCGCACTGCCGCCTTGGCCGCGCCAGTCGAATGTCGCGACGGTATAGCCGCGCCCCGTCAACTCGTGGATGACTTCGAGATATTTCTCGATGAATTCGGTTTGGCCCGAGAGCAGCACGCAGAACTTGTGGCTTGGTTTTTCGGGCTCGAACACGCCGTAACGAATGCGCCGGCCGTCGCGCGCCGTGAAAAAAGCGAATGTGAAATGCGCCATGTCTCCCCCTGTAAGGGTAGGAGAAAACCCGGCGGGTGTGACAGCCTCAACCGTGGCGGTCAGCCTTGTGTGCGTTGCAGGATCGGACTGAGCTTCATGGCGAGTCCCATGTCGCCGGCGACACGCAGCTTACCTTGCATGAAGGCGCTGGTGGGGTCGAGCTGGCGCGAGATCAGTCTTTCGAAGGTGTCCAGACTCAGCGTGATCGTGCAATCGGCGGCCTTGCCGTCGCCGGAGGTCACCGCATTGGGCGTCGACTTGCCATCGATGAAGATACTGCCCGGTTCGCCGAAATCGATCTTCAGCGAGCCGCCCAGACCCGAATTGGCGCCGAGCCGCGTGCCCATTTCGCTGATGATCGTATCTACCCGCGCATTCATGTCGATTTTTCCACTTGCGACCGCTTATCGCGCAATTTCACCATTTGTCAGCGCGCTGCACAACAGGCATGGTGCGAATCGTTATCCCCATAGGGCGGGGCGTCACATGGCAGAGTCCAGGAACCGTCCGCGCGATGCGCTTGGTATCGCGTTCCTGCTGCTGCACATCGCGATTCTGATCTACATTCTGATCGGATGGGCCCTGCCGCAGGTGACGTTCTATGTCGTATTCCTGCCGCTGATGGTTCTGCATTGGCTGCTGAACCGCAATTCCTGCGCCATCAACAATCTCGAATCGCTGATCCGCACCGGGCGCTGGCGCGACCCCAGAAATTGCGAAGAGGGTGGCTGGCTCAGAGCGCTGATCAACAACGGTACCGGCATCGATCTCACGGTCCGCCAGACCGACATGTTGAGCTACGGCCTCCTCACCCTGCTGTGGGGTCTGGGGTTGTGGCACTGGCTCGCCTCGTAACTCTTGAAACCCTCCGAAGTGATCCCCATTTAATAGAAGCCGGGAGGCCGCAAGGCTCCCGGTTGAGGAAAGTGGTCCTGGCTCCTTGATGGGGCAGGGCCCGGAAATCGAACGCTTTTAGGAGGTTTGACCCATGCGTACCTTTGATCTTTCGCCGCTGTTCCGTTCCACCGTCGGTTTTGACCGCCTGTTTGACCTGATGGACAGCTTTGCCGAACAATCCAATGGCTATCCCCCGTATAATATCGAGCGGTCCGACGACACCCATTACCGCATTACGCTGGCCGTGGCCGGCTTCGGCGAGAAGGACCTCGCCATCGAGGTCAAGGAAGGCGTCCTGACCGTGAACGGTCAGAAGGAGCCTGCCGCCGAGGGTGATACCCGCGGCTACCTTTACCAAGGAATCGCCGGACGCGCTTTCGAGCGCCGTTTCCAGCTTGCCGATCATGTCGAAGTGCGCGGCGCCAAACTCGAGAACGGCCTCTTGCACGTCGATCTGGAGCGTCTGATCCCCGAGGAGAAGAAGCCGCGCCGGATCGCCATTAACGCGCCTGAGCTTACGAGCATCGAAGGCAAGGCCGCCTGACCGATACCATTGAGATTAACGAAGGGCCGGGGTTTTCCCCGGCTCTTCTTTTTTTGGCGAGGCGGTTGGAGTAAACGTTGAGTGTCTTCGGGAAATTTCACATGCCCAGCTGGCAAAGTTCGTTCTTCGATCGGTACTTGCGCATGGCCAAGCCGCGCGCTGTCGAGGCTGCGACCGATGTCGCCGAGCTGCGCCGTCAGTACACGTATTTGTCGGACCGTTTCGGCGCTGTGCCGCGCGACGGCGTGTTCGAGCCGGTCAACCTCGGCCCGGTAAAGGGTGAATGGGTTAAGACCAAAACATCGTCACCGTCGCGGCTGATTCTCTATTTCCATGGCGGCGGCTACATTTCCGGTTCGCCCGAGACCCATCGTGCCTTGATTGCCAAGCTGGCGCACGCCTCTGAAGCAACCGCGTTTTCGCTGCAGTATCGCCTGGCGCCCGAATTCGCTTTTCCGGCCGCGGTGCGCGACGGCCTCGACGCCTATCGCCAGTTGATCGCCCGCGGCATGTCGCCGGGTGCCATCGTGCTGGCCGGGTCCGGTTCGGGCGGCGGCTTGGCGTTCTCGGTGCTGCTGGCCATCCGCAATGCCAAGTTGCCGATGCCGGCCGGGTGCCTGGCAATGTCGCCCTGGGCCGATATGACGCTGACGGGTTGGAGCGTGCTGCAGAACGCCCCCAAGGACACCGCGCTGTCGTGGGAACTACTGTTCGTCAGCGCCCGCCATTATCTGAAAAAGGCGCCGCCGGCCGATTCCTATGCCTCACCGGTGTTCGCCAACTTCAAGGATTTCCCGCCGATCATGGTGCATGCGGGCTCGCTCGAGATGCTGCGCGACGACGCCAGCCGTCTCGGCGATCGGGCCGCCGAAGCCGGCGTGCCGGTGAGCGTCGAGATCTATGACGGCATGCAGCACTGCTTCCAGGCCAACAGCCATGTGCCGGAAGCGCGGGTCAGTTTGCAGCGGCTCGGCCAGTTCGTCCGGCAACGGACGGCGCCGCGCATCGAACCCGTGCTGGTGGCGGATAGGTAATTTTTCTCAGAGTTTTTTGATCAGCGTATCGACCAGCGCCTGAGGCAGTTTGGCGCCGGTGAGCGTTACGCCTTCGAAATTGTTGTCGCGGAAATGGGCGTCGCGCAGGTTGGCGTAGCTGAGATCGGCGCTCCGGAAGGACGCGGCTTTCAAATCGGCGCCGCGAAAATCAGTGTAGCGGGCTTCGATCCGCTCCAGGCGTGACGGCAATAAGCGGTTATCGGCGATGACCAGCGGCCCCAGCCGCGCATCGCGCAGGTCGGAACGGGTCAGCCGCGCGCCCGTCAGATTGACGCCGCGCAAATCGGCCCCGCACAGGCGTACGCAGCGCAAGTCGGCGCCCGACAGGTTCGAGCCCTGTAAGGAGGCGCCTTCGAGATCGAGGCCGTAGAACACCGCCCCCGGCGCGATCAGCGCGGTGAGATGGCGGGTGCTTAGCCCGCCGATGCGGCGCAGGTCCATGCCGGAAAGGTCGGCAGGGGTGCCTTCGCGGCCGCTGCTTTCCGCCCAGCGGGCATGGGATTCGAGCATCGCCTCCGGATTGACCGGCATTTTGCCCGGATCGGGTCCCACCTGTTTGGCGGTCAGGATGTTGGAGAGGTCCGCGCCGTCCAGCACCGTCAGGTCGAGTTTGGTGCCGATCAATACTGCGCCGGACAGATTCGCCCCAGAGAGATTGCAGCCCGACAGATCGGCATTTTCGAGATTGGCGCCCTTGAGCGTGGCCTGGCGCAGGTTGGCGCGGACTAGGCGGCAATTCTTCATCATGGCGTCGGTAAAGTCGGCCTGGACGGCCATGGCGCCGTTGAGCTTGGCGCGCTCCAGATTGGCAAATTGCAGCCTCGCGCCGGGCAGTTCGGTCGGCCCCACGTCGTGTTGTATCACCCGCAAATTGCCGGACCGTTCCTTCTCGGCGATGGTTCCCTCGCGCAGATCGGCTTCGAAAAGGTCGGCACCCGTCAGGTTGGCACCCTTAAGGCACACCCCACGCAGGTCGGCGCGCCTGAGGCTGGCTTGCGTCAGATTCGCGCGCCTGAGGTCGGCGCCGAAGAAGCTGGCCGAATCGAGCCGGCACTTGGAGAGGTTGGTTTCCTCAAGGATCGCCCCAGTGAAATCGGCGTCGGCCAAGTTGTGCCCGGAGAGGTTAAGACCGCTGAGGTTGGTGAAGGCGAACACCGCTCGCGCCCCGCCGATACGGCCGGAATACAGGGTTTCATGGCGTGCCACAGCCTCCGCGGCATCCTTTTGGGTCAGTTTGGCAAAGGCTTTGTGGTTGCCGGTCATGGAGATGGCACGTCGTGACCCTGTTAACCCTCTTCTAGGACATTTTTGGGTGAAGTCGCTAACGACTGATTAAAAACGAGAAATTTGCGTTTCGCGGCGGTCAACGCTAGGTCACATGTGCAAATCTATGTAAAGTTTCGCAAGCTAGCGGTAGGTGTGGGGTATCGCGACGCTTTACGACTCTTTTAAACACCTTCATCCGGGGCGGTTGTCCTGGTTCATGAGCTATGACGATGCGAGGTAAGCCCTTGAGCAAGCGCGTTTTAATGCTGTCCACCGCCGCTGCGGCCCTGCTCACTAGCACGGCTCTTGCCGATACCACGATCAGTTCCGATACGACGACGGCGCTGACGACGGGTACTCTGCTCTCCGGCGGCACCGGCACGGCCAACGCCGGCAACATCACCATCGACAGCGGCGACTCGATCAAGATCTCGACGACCAAGATCGGCGTCATCACCGTCGATACCTCAAGCT
>WSSedL1CaDRAFT_10000654_pt1 | contig 23479 bp, 12 predicted proteins | sample WetSurSL1Cattail_FD_9464 | JGI IMG/M metagenome (IMG submission 9464)
ACCACAAGCCATAACCAAAAAGGAAATCATTTCCGGTTCCAACAACGGCAGGTCTTCCTCCGGATGGAGCACAAAAGAACTGATTACTTTTATTGGTCGTGGTTGCCGGTCCTGGTTTGTAATAATTGTTAATGAGGTTTGAATGGCAATATCCGCCTGCTTCTTCAATTCCACCACCGTAAAAGGCCCCGTCGTTTCCCCAATTATAATGTACGTTGTTGCGATAATCCCATGTCAGGTGATGATCGTTTGAGGTGTTGCCGTTCTGACGAGGCATGCGGGTGTTATGATGAGCAAGCAGATTGTGATGATAACTTGCATGTTCACCTCCCCACTGGGCTGCATAGGCTCTTTCGCCCTTTATATGAATAGAATTATATAACGATTCTGTATTGATGCACCATTGCAGCGTTACACTATCTACATCGGTTATGTTTATGTTTTCTTCCACCGACCAGCTAAATGAGCAATGGTCGAAAATAACATTTTTACCATTGCTAAAGGTTAGGGCAGGGTCATTTTGTTCGATAGCATCGCCAACCCTGAAACGTAAGTGGCGTAAAATGATGTTACGGATACCAGGGCTGTTAAATTTTATTCCATAGCCTTTGATGCAGATACCGTTACCTAAAGCTGTTTGACCTGCAATAGTAACATTACTGCGGGTGCAAACAATAGTACTGGTGAGATTTATCACCCCACCGCACTTAAATACGATGGTTATCGGATCATTTCCAGCTGTCATCAATGCAGCACGAAGGGAGCCTTTGTATCCCGCAGACCATTGATCAGCAACATCCTTAAGGTTTGAAACATAGACTACTCTGCCGCCACGTCCACCGGTTGCATATTCGCCATAGCCTTCGGCACCTGGGAAAGCAGGGATTGGGTTACTTTGCGAAAAACCATTAAAGGTTAAAAACAGCGTAAAGAAAACTACGAAAACATTGGTTTTCATCATCGTTATTTATTTTAAAATTTTCCGAATGAGAATATTTCCATTTTTGTAAGTTACCCGGACAATGTAAATTCCTTTGGGTATAACACTTAAAGAAATATTCCGCCCAAAATATATAGTTTTAACGAGTGCCCCGGTTATATTATAAATTTCAGTCTTTTCATTTTCAGGTACATAAAGCACATCATTGGAGCTATAAATTTGACCTTTTATGCTCGTTTCATCAATAACACGGATGTTGGTTGAAACAGCAAGAGAAGCGGCACTCAATGCTCCGTAAGGATTTACACTTTTTACGCGATAATTTTGTGTGAGCTTTCCAGCAATAGAAAACCCTGTGGTTGTAGAAAAGCCTATCACACTATCGTTGCGTAAGATGGCATATCCTCGTACTCCTGCAACTGTGTTCCATTTGAGCGAATCATTTTGAATGTGCACATTTAGGGGTGCTGGAAGAGCCGAAGTTTTAAGAGTTGGGTTCCAGCCAAGAAAATAGTTGTGTATGTTGTACAAGGCTGTATCTCCTGTGGTAAGCTGTTTGCTCCAGCTCACCCGTTGAGCTATGTTAACCGGATTTCCTGTGGAGTCTGTATTGTTGAATTCAGCGAAAAATGCAGTTGTATAATTGTTATAACCCTGAGCTAAAGGATCGGTGGTCCATACCGACCATCCCTCCGGTTTAATATGACTGCCAATTTTACAATTTAAAAATACGGATGCTGCATTTGTATCCCAAGGTCTGCCAAGATAGCAAGAGTTATCTGCTAATCCGCTTTCTGCCCTTAATATGGAGTTTTTAATTACAATACCATGATAATCTGTTCCGCCGCCCTGTTTAGCACTTGTTAATGATGTTGTAGAAGGCGCAGTAACATAACCTCCTTTTCGATTGCGTGAGATAATAGTGCTCTTATCGTACATTGCAGCTGCATTTCCAAAAATAAAATCCACATCCCCTCTTGTTTCACAATTTAAGAAATATTGCCGTCCGTTGTCGGCATAGTGAGTATCCTGATAACCGTAAAACCGACAGTTCTTAAATGCAATCGTATCGGCTTTGGTATAAATAGCCACTGCTTGAGCTTGTGTAGCTGTATTCTGAAATGTAATATTTTCAGCATAAAATCCATTGCCTTCCACCCGTACTGTGTAAGAATCGGCAGTGGATGAACTGAAGCTGGATTTGCCAGCATAATCATTGTACGTTATGATAACACCACTGACACTCTCGCCAATTAAACGAATATTTGTTTTAATAGCATCAATAAATATCTTCTCATTGTATGTGCCGTTCTTAATAAAAAAAACTTTACGGGAGTTACTGTACATGTTTATCGCCGTGGCAATGGAGACATAGTCGCCAGAGCCATCAGTAGCAATAATTTTATCAAATACTTTAGTTTGCGCTTGCACGCTAAACAAAATGAGCATAGCAGCCAACCCGGAAAAACATTTTGATAGTATTTTTATACCCATTTGACTTTTTTGATACAACGTAATGACATCCTGTCCTTAAAATCTTGCTGCGATTATTGATCGACAATTAATAGATTAAGTTTAGAAAGCCCGATAGGTTCTTATCCTATCGGGCTTAAGATCTAACTTATTTCAATTTTACAAAAGCACCTTTATAAATTTTACCGCTTATACCATATGCATGGGCTCCGTAATAGCCAGTTTGAATATCACCAATATCAATAATGTTGGTATTGATGTTACGGATAACCTTTATTGCAACGCCATTTAAGTTGTAAAGAACCAATGCCTTAATAGGCTCACTAGCATCCACTTTAAGATTATTGGAACTACCCAACATATAGAACTTGCAATCGCTGTTTTCAGGTTTTGCAATGAGATCAATAATACCTGTAGATTTTTTGGGAGAGCCCCAAATTTTAAGATCGTGAATATAAACATCGCTATAGGAATACGTTTGTGCTCCTGTAGTCCCGATCTTTTTGTAACCGGAAGTAATCAGAATTCTGGTATCAACTGCCTCTTTTTCAGCTACATACATATTCTGATCCATGAGCATACCTTCCTGGGAAGCGCCCCAGCCATACTGATTGCTGTATGGTGAATAATCGGTACGGGTAAGTTGTCCGATGGAATTGATATCGGAGAAAAATCCTCCAAAGAGGCCTGTGCTCTTCATCAACTCAATTGATGGACTGGTTGTCCAGAATACGCCAGGACAGAATTGAGTACCTCCCGAGACAAAGCCGATATTTACTTTTTCCACGTATGCTAAACCTTCAATTATCATCATACCAATGGAATCATTTTCAATAAAGGCAGGATTAGTATTTGCCGACCTGTTAGTGGGAGAAATTTTCTTTAAGGCAATGAACCCAGGAGTAACTTTACCAAGGTACTTATTATCCACATAACTTGGTTTAACAGCTTTGCTAATTAAACAGTTATTACATGGGGCATAATTAACTACAGTTAGCTTTACAGAATCCTTACTGTTACCCACCTGCAATTTTCTTACCAAAGTACTTTTCTGGTATTGAAGGATGAGTGTAGTTTTAGGAGTTTTGCTGCCACCCGGGCCATCGCTATTATCATTGCTTAGCGACCCCCATGTTCTATAAGGAGTTAGTATGGTAAGTAAGCCTTTTAAGTTGTTGTTATAGGTTCTGGGATCCCAATCTGCAGATAAATTTGCATTATAATTGGCGTTTAGAAATTCGATGGCTCCCGGAACATTGCTGACAGTTCCTGCAGGTTCAGGCCAACGATTAGGATCCTGGAAGAACTCATTAACAGCAAGTACCACACCTTCCACTTTTTGAGCAAATTTTGGAGTTACGGTAACAGTATCCTGGTCCATCAGAACCGTTACAACACTGTCATTGATAAATATTGTTGATACGTTGGCCCCTAATGAGGTAAGTTCAAATCCTTTAGCGGGAGAAGCTGTAAGCTGAACGGCATATCCTGATGGCCATTTTCCCAACTGCTCCTGAGTCCCATCCTTATGAGAATCTGTAATTCTAATACTACCATTAGTACCCGATTTCATGATTAATAGCTTACGAGCTAATACAGACCACCTGGCACCTATTTTTCTGTCGGCAGTCATTACTAAGGTGGCAGGAGTGGTTAATGTATCTGTTAACGAAAGACCCTTCCTCCAGTTTAAAAATCCAAATCCATATGCGGGCTGAGGAGTAAAAGTTATGGTCTCGTATTTGGGGAATTTACCCTTTAAAGTATCCAGATTATAGGTAATGTTTTCCGGATTATGATCAAAAGTAATTTTACCTTGTGTTGTATCACTGACAGCATAAATTGTTTGGCGATCTATTATGGTGTCATAGGTAACTGAGAGTGTTCTGTAGTTATTCTTTATCATGTTGGCTGCAGCAATAGGAAGAACCTCTGTTTTAGGGTTGGGTAGTCTATTAATGGAATCAGCTCCGTTGGTAGTCCATTTGGTAACTTTATAACCATATACTCCTGTTGCGGTTAAGTTTAGTGGCACCCCAGCAAGGAAGGTTAGTGTATCGTGAGAAACCTGTTTGGGTGAAATATTATAGGTAACACTACCTTTAGGATTAGCAATTAATTTAATATATGATGGATTTTGCGCAAATAATGCTTTCACGGTTTTATTGGCATCCATGGTTATGGTTATGGTGTTGGAGCTACCAAGTGAAGCGCCATTTTGGTCTATCCAGCCATCAAAGCCATAGCCAAGAAAAGGAGTTGCGCCTATAGTGACCTTTGTTCCTTCCATGTATTGATTGGTTGAATTTCCTGAAGGTGGATAACAACCGGTAATATACCCTCCTGTAACAGCCAGCGAGGTGAGCTTATAGTAGTTTTTATCCGGAACTGTCACTTTAGCATATAATTTTAAATTGTGCATTGCAACAGGGGCAGCAACAATACTAGCTGTTAATACATCTACAGTGGCTGTTTCCGGTGTTATATATTCGTACAGAGCCGCGTTACCAGGACCAACCTGCAAAGCAAATGAAGAAGCAGGATCATTTTTAACAACTACATTTTGAGCATACAGCGTTTGCAACATTTTATTACGCACTGTAGTTCCGTTGACCCTGATGACACAACCTTTACCAGGAGTACCAGCAACATCGATATTAGACAAATCTACCTCAGCTTTTGTAATGCCATCCAAAGAACCCACGGAAACATATCCCTTGGTTGCTTTTGGTCCCATAAAAGCTATGTATCCGGGATACTTTTCCCATCCCGGTATATTATATACACGTAGACCATATTGAGGAATTACATAACAGGTATTAAGTGTGATGTCCACTGAATCCTTCCCCCCTGAGGTGAATCCATATCTCAGTGGCACACGTATTGCCCCTGAAAGCGTACCTGTAGGAGCATCCAATGTGTAAATTAATCCATTATTTTTAGTAGCATCGGCAGTTCCCACTTGTGTCCAATTGGTAAAATTTTCGTTTACCACCGGCAATTCGATCTGGTCTCCTGCATACACCGGCATCACTGACATGGTATCCGATTTTACAGCAATCTTTAATGGATTTACAACTTCTGACAAATTCGGCATTCCGGATATATTCCAACCCATGAATTTATGGCCATTATTGGTTGCCTGTGCTGTTAGGGTTGTTGAATCTCCATATGATATTCCGGATTTTGTGCCTGATACTAAAGCATTATCAGTTTTAATAGTGTATCCCCCCGTCACATAGGCATATATCTTTATCATATGAATCGACATACCGGGATTTGAATTTACACCTGTAATTTTAGTTATACCGTCAACAGGACTCAGTCCGGCAATAGCATTCCAATTATATGGAGTACGGGTATCTACTTCAGTATTGCTTGTTAGTAATGAAAGATCTGTAACATTTGCATTAGTTGCAGATCCCCATGCCTGAATACTAATTCTAACGAAATCTTTGTTCACCGGGATGGTAATAAACCGAGGCTCTATATGAGCGGAATAAGTGAGGGTTTTTGTTCCAACCGTTATCCCATCTTCCGTGATTTCTTCAATAGTTATAGACATGGTATTAAATTGTGTCGTGCGGGACCCCGATATAAGCATTTCAATTTTGCTGACATTTTTCAGATAATCTATGTCCGAGCCGGGAATTGTAAGAATTGGATGCATTACTTTAGTGTTGATCGTTGGATCTTTCCCAAAATAAAGATAGCCCTTTTCATCTGTTTGATTTTTAAGATAAATGGGAGTTTTTTGACCATAGGATACCCATGAGTAAAATTCCGGAAATGCAGCAATGCCCAGACAGCGAAAACTAAGTGATGAGGCACCACTGCCAGGCATAGTATAGTTATTTCTCAGCGGAACTGAATATGACCATGTTTTAGTTAGGTCGTCAACAGTTACTCCGGTCAGTCCTGATAAACCACCTGTACGGTATTTTTTTAAACTGTCTGTATGAAATATGCCATTGTTATAAAATTGTGGTACCATTGCTGTGTTATTCGTACCATCCAGCTTTTGAGGTGTTGTGTACCATCCACTTTGTTTCGCTGAATCAGAGTGAACGGCAGGCCATGCATCGGGCAGTATACCTGTAACTGAGGAGCCTTCAGAAGAGCCGCCAAAATTTTCGTAGAGGATCAACTTTTCAATCTTACTTTGTGCTTTTGCGGTTGTGCAAAAGGCAAGTACAAAAGCAAGCGTTAAGATTGTGCCTGTTAAAATTTTAGTTATTTTTTGTGCCATAATTATGTATGTTAGTTAAAAATGAGGGATATTTAGTTGCATATTATTCATCTTTTACGAATCGAAAGCCATAAGAGTTCCAAACTTTGTAAGGAAGCATGTGTCCTCTGTAAGCCACCCTATGTGTACCTTCAGTTCCTGAGGTTGCTGGTTCAACATAAGAGCCTCCCCGAAATATTTTACGCGCACCACTAACATAGGGGTAATACTTATTGGTACTATTCTGTTGTTTGGCTACGGTCAATGAGTCAGGTCCCTGTGGATTAACCAGCCATAAAGAGTCCTTCGAAGTTTGGTAATAATTATAACCAAACCAATCACTGCACCATTCGTTCACATTTCCCATCATATCATATAGCCCCAATGAATTTGGTTTTTTAGTGCCTACCGGGTGAGAAATTCCATTACTATTTTCATTATACCATGCATATTCACCTAATTCACTGAAAGAGTTGGTGCCCGAATATTTGTCCGGATTAAAATTGGCTCCTCCGGCGGCATACTCCCATTCGGCCTCAGTGGGCAAGCGACCACCTTTCCACCGGCAATATTCATCTGCCCCATACCAACTGATATAGATGGCCGGATAGTATTCGTAACCGGTAACCGGCTGCCATGCGGTGCCATTATATATCATTCCCCAATTGTATTTACCACTTCTTGCGGTATCACTGGCACTTAGAAGTAATTGCAATCCATTGCGTGCCGTTACCATTTTACCGGAAGCATTTACTCCTTTTTGGTTCAGAAATTCACAAAAATCAATATTGCTAACCTCTGTTATCCCCATCATAAAAGCCTTTGTAATTGTAATTGTATCCAAAGGTCTTTCTATTTCAAGTCCTGCAATACTGCCACGGACAAAACTCCCCGAAGGAATTTCAACCATGCTTCCATTTAAGTCAGGGCGGGGCGATGGTTCGTCTTCATCTTTTTTGCTACAGGCATATGTCGTCAGGCATATTATGCAAACTAATATTATCCGGGTTTGTATCATCTTAAAACTTCTCATCATATAGTTTTTTAAATCATCAATAAATAACTCCAATTTCTATTCTGCCAATGGATCAAAAGTGCCTCCCCAATAGTTTGTTTGTTCAAGATTTGGATTCTTATCCAAATTGGTTTGAGGGATGGCATAAAAATTATATTTAGGTTGCAGGTAATTAATGGGAGATTGGGTATCTAAGGTGTCCCTGCGACCACTTTTCAAATAAGTGTTGTATACGATAGCCAGATTAAAATCCAATCCGTCCCTAATATTTAGCATGTAATCCGGGGTTCTTGAAGGACTTTCATTTAGCGCAACCCTCCAGCCACAACGCCTAGTATTATTCAATTTCTTAACATTGGGGCCCAGATCATTCTCAAACATATTTCTGCGACGCAGATCCCAGTGACGCTTATTTTCGAAAGCCAGTTCAATTTGTCGCTCATTCATTATAATTTCACGCATGATGTCCTGCTTATTTATGTTCGCATCTATATACGCCATGCCAGCTTTAACGTCGGTACGTTCATTTCTTATCCGGTTTAAAGCATCACGAGCTTCGGTAGCCTTGCCCACCAGCTCATTCGCACATTCAGCAAAATTGAGCAATACTTCGGCAAAGCGAATTTCCATCCAATCGGTACTTATCTGGTCACATACTTCTTTTTTGATGGTTGGGTTAACATATTTCCGACAGTAAAAGCTGGTTAAAGAATAATTACTGGATCCCTCTGTCCTAACAGTATCAACCTTACCATCCACAGTTTTTGAATTATAGTATGTCCATATTTTATAAGTTGCATTCCCAGAGAGTGGCCATATACATGAATTATAAGCGATCGTAAATGCAAACCGGGGATCCCGATTCATCCAATATCGATCTTGATAATATGGATTCGTAGTACTTGCGGCACTTATCGGATACCCGTCAGCCATGGGAAATGCCTGTACCAAATTCCATGTTGCATTATTGGTGCCACCACCACCTGATTTTCCTTCTGCTACAGGGCGTACTGATTTATCATATCCATGGTAAAAGGTACCACTAACGCCAGCGTCATAAACACGAACTAAAATAGCTTCTTTGGTTTTTTCCTTACAATCTACAAATAGTTCTTTAAAGCTTGAGTGTAATCCATATCCATCTTTAGTGAGGTTGTCTAGGGCAGCTTTGTTGACATCATATGCCCACTGCCAGCGTTCAGTTTTATTTTGCGGATTGAACTGCGGGCTGGCCCAAAAGAGTAACATCCGTCCCTTTAAGGCAATAGCAGCTCCTCTGGTTATGCGACCATAATTTACATCGTCCCATTTTGCTGGTAAATAATTGTATGCTGAGTCCAGATCTGCTGCTATTAATATGATACATTCCCTGGTTGTGTTGCGTTTTACCTTAACATCTTCCGCCACATTACCTGCAGAGAAGGGATCCTGAACATTCATTACCATTGGTACTCCACCATACAATTTCACCAGATTCCAATAAACCCATGCTCTTAAAAATAAGGCTTGTCCAACAATAAGTTGAGTGGCATTTTTGGAAATAGAACCAGTTCTGATGTTTTCGAGTAATATGTTTATTTTCCTGATTTTTGAGTAAGTATCACTATTAAAATCACCAACAGACGTGTTATCTAGCAAACCATACATGTAACTTGCGCCTCCTGGCAAGTGTTTTGTATCTTCATTTGCGTATTTATAACCGCCTGGAGCCGCTTCGTCGGATATATTAGAAACATTAATATTACCACTAGTCCCTGGGAAACCAGGCATGGTTAAGGCATATAAATTATTTAAATAAAGCGTTGCAAGACCTTCGTTGTTCCAAATATCTTCCTCAGGAACAGAATCCAAAGGTTCCTTTTTGAATACATCGCATGATGTCAAAAGCATTATAAACAAAAACATGCCCAGTAAAAATTGGCTTTTTAGTAGTTGCTTTTGTTTTATGACGTTTGAAATATTTTTAGATAATGTGTTTTTCATAGTATCAATTAATTAAAATCCTATAGTAATTCCAAAATTATATGTTCTCGTCATTGGATAGCCATTATAATTCGAAAGATTGGCATCCTTATAATCAAACGGGCTTATAATAGTCCACAAGTACTTTGTATTGAAAAATATCCTTAACTGGTCTACACCAAAATACCCTGATAATTTTGAAGGTAAACTATATGATACATTCAAATCAGAAAGCCTGAGGGTATGACCATCGCGCATCCAAAATGTAGAATAATTGCCCTCTAACCCAAAATCATAAGCCCGTGGGTATGCAGCGTTAGGATTCGAAGGTGTCCAATGGTCTTGCCAAAATGAAGGTACATTTTCTGTAGTTGTTGGAGAAACCATGGCGTTTTTATCGTAAAACACCTTATTACCGAACTTACCACTAAAGGTTGCATCTATTTTTATTCCCTTCCAGGATACACCCAGGGTGGAACCATAAATGTACGGAGGATTGGTGTGTTGGGCGATAATCGTTCGGTCCTCAATTTGATCATAATTAAATTGTCCATTGGGGCCTTCCGTACCATCTGTTCCCCTTATGTCTTTATAATTTAACATTCCTACCAAATCACTGGTTTTGGTAAAAGTTTCGCCAGAAATAGAATAATTAGGATTGTCCATCATAATATCATCGGCCTCAGTTTGTGTACGAACAATGCCAGTGCTTATTGCGCCGGGCTGATTATCATCATAATTTTTAAGATCGTCATACCATGTTCCAACAGCACCGGGTGATTGTGCCACTCTAAGTTTCTTAGTCTCAGCCCATGCAAAATTACCCTTAATGTAATACTCCAACCCAAAATTCAGTTTATCACGATATTCCAGCTCAATTTCATAACCATGGGTAAACGATTTCCCATAATTAAATCCAACCTTTGAACTTGTTGGTGCGCCAACAGTTGTTGGAATTGTTGTAGTAATGGCATACAATTCATCGTAGGTTCGTTTATAGAAATAATCGAAACTCAAACTGAGCTTATTTTCCCAAAATTTAACATCAACTCCACCATTATAACTTTTTGTTTTTTGCCATGTCACATCAGGGTTAATAAAAGCTCCGTTTTTAGCATCAATCCCTGTCACTGGCTGATTTCCGAAAAGGTACGGACTAACAGGATTTGATATGCCATAGGTCAACAACCATGTAAATTCCGCAATATTGTCACTCCCCAATAAGCCTGCTGTTCCACGTACTTTAAGGAAATTAATGAATGGCATCAAATTCTTAAAAAAGTTTTCTTCTGATGCAACCCATCCAAGTTGAGCGGAAGGGAAAAAGCCCCAGCGTTGCTTTGGTGCATATTTAGTGGATGCTTCGTATCTGCCGGAGAATTCGATCAAATACTTGGAGGAATAATTATAATTCAAGCGGCCGACATAACCCAACCGACCACCAACAGATGGGTTTGGAGTGAGCGCCACATCATTCTGGTTAAAAGCCCATTGCATATCACTACCTGCAATTACCTGTGATCCATTTCGTTTGTATCCAACTCTGTTACCATTATTTTGCCCTATCTCACATACTGCTAAAGCGCTAATTTCGTGATTCCCAAATTTATTTGTATAGGTTAATGTAGTATTAGTTTGATAACTCACTGATTGTTCAGAACTTTCCTGTAAAGATTCTACTCCACTTATTACTGTTTTGGTAATTAAGGAATCTGCGGGAATTACTGACCTTATTATGTGATTATGACTTCCCGATGTCGGGAAAATATAACCATCAGCTGCTACATAATAAATTTTGCCATTACTACTATTTTTAGATTGGTTTACCTTAATTTTAGCACTTAATCCCTTAATAAAAGGCACTTTGTATTCAAGTGCTCCTACCAAACTCGAACTGTTTGATTCATTTTTACTATACTCATTATTAGTCCATATGGCAAAAGGATTATCACCAACATTGGCAACCGGTAAACCACCAATAGTTGATGGAACCCATTGAGGATTTTGTAATAATGCACGGAAAGTTTCCTCCATGATATCAGAGCTGTTATCAGAAGGATTTATAGGGGTCCGGTCCTTACGATTACCCAGGCTTATTTCAAATGAAGCTGTTAGCCCTTTAAGTACTTCAACTTCCAGACTACTTCGAATAGTATACTTCTGAGCATAAAGGCTTTCAATGCTTCCTGTTTCTTTAAGGTAGCTTCCACCAACAAAATATCGTAACTTTTCAGTCCCTCCGCTAAAGTTTATATTATGTCGTGAAAGTCTCGCATTTTTCCAAGCTTCTTTAAGCCAGTTATAACCTCCGTCAGGTATGGAATCCCTGAAATAAGTGAGTTCATCTGGATTGTATCGTCTAGGATCCTGAGCTGTAAGTCTTTGTACATCATATCCATCGTTCAGCATTGTTGCCTGGTCATATGCCGAAAGCATTTCAGTTGTATTAATGGCCTGAGTTATTCCATAGCTACCACTGTAATTCACTTTTAATTTGCCCTGTTTGCCCTTTTTTGTTTTCACCAAAACCACTCCTGCAGATCCCCTAACACCATATACAGCAGCGGAAGCATCCTTTAGAATAGAAATGCTTTCAACTTCACTGGGATCAAGAATATCAAAAGCATCTTTATCCCGAATGATATCATCAATAACATATAAGGTTAAGTCCGGTGCAATATTACCTTCACTTGACAATCTGATTTTTAAGGTTGTAGCAGCGCCGGGTTTCCCCGAAGCTTGTGATATCCTCACCCCACTTAACCTTCCTTCAAGCGAAGTAGAAAGATTTGATGAAGGAATATCCTGTATTTCTTTTGAAGTGATGCTTGTTACAGCCCCTATTAAATCGGCTCTTTTCTGCACTCCGTAACCAACAACCACAACATCTTCAAGTGTTTTAATATCATCTAATAGCGTAATGTTAATTACCGACTCGCTTCCGACTTTGACCTCCTGGCTTATCATCCCAACAAAAGAGAAAACCAAGGTTGAGTCCTTGGGAACGTTTGTTAATTTGTATTTCCCGTCGATATCACTAAAGACTCCTTTGGTAGTGCCTTTAACTACAATATTTACCCCAGGCATGGGTTGCCCGGACTTATCTTTTACTTCCCCGCTTATTTGGACTTGCGCAAATAAGCGGCCTGTAATAAGAAATATAAGAGAAAACAGTAGTATGGTTTTGTTCATGTTCGTATGATTGATAGTTAAAAATTTTAAGTTATAAAATAAAGATGAGAAAAACAACAGTGCAACCGATTAAAGGTTAATTTATTTGGTTAGCTAATCTTTTTTTCTCCTTCCATCCGGCATATGTGAGATCAATTAGATTTTGGGAGCTTTTAAAGAAATAGCTTGCAATGTACCCTACAATGAAAAGCACTAAATGACTGTATACGCCAATCATTAATTTATGATGGGTAAAGTTATAACCTCCTAAATTTAGCATGAGGTGTTTCCCGGAACCCGTTCCCAAATTTGTTGAAGTTAATACAGCCCACGCAGTAAATATAATGCTTGCCAATATTCCGATATAAATACCTTGCTTATTTGCTCTTTTACTAAAAATCCCCAATAAGAACAAACCGGCAATCCCCCCGGAAAATATGGAATACAGCGTAAATATAGTACCCAATACCCCTTCACCTCCTATTTTTGTATAATGGATAGCTATTAGCATGGCTGCCAACCCCGCCAATATAATTATTACCCTGCTTATAAACATACGTTGCTTTTCAGTACTGTCTGGCTTAAGCCGGTTGTAGTAATCGCCAACACATATAGCAGAAAGACAATTAAGATCAGCATCAAGGGTAGAAATTGCGGCCGCAAGAAGAGCAGCAAGAATAAGTCCAACCAAACCAACAGGCATTTTGGTTATGATAAAATAAGGAAAAACTTCTTCAGCACTTAAATTGGAGGGTAAGGTTCCGCTATTGATATTGTAATATGCAAACAACGCTGTTCCGATGAACATAAATAAGGCCCAGACAGGAACAGTTAAGCCTACCCCTATTATTGAAGCCTTGATGGCATCTTTGTCCGACTTTGCTGTAAGGTAACGTTGTACTATGGTTTGGTCAGTTCCATATTTTTGAATTGCGTAAAAAATTCCGTTCAATATCATTACAATGAATGTTAAATTCACGAAATTAAATTTGTATGGCCCAAAACCCATTTTATTGTTTGCTATGGCAACGTGCCAAATAGCTGAAGGCCCTCCCGGAACAGTTAACATTATAATTAACAAAGCAATAATTCCACCTGCTATAAGCAAAAAACCCTGGAAAACATCCAGCCAAATAATTGATTCTATTCCACCAATCAGGGTAATGAAAATAACAAGAATTCCAATGATCCAAATCATTTCAAAGGTGCCAAAACCAGTCATTTTTGAAAAAGCCAGCGCCAATAGAAAAAATACTGTTCCCATTTTTGAAAAATGGGCAAGTAAAAAACCAAACGAGCTATACAAACGAGCAAGAAAGCCAAACCGCTGTTCAAAATATTCATACGCGCTCAACTTAATGATATTACGATAAAGTGGAACAACAAATCTTATAAAAAAGACCAGTGTTATTGGAACCATTAACCCTTGAACTAAAAGAATCCAATTAGATGCAAATCCTTCTCCCGGGTACGCTAAAAAAGTAATGCTGCTGATGAGGGTTGCAAGAATTGACATTCCAATCGCCCATGCAGGAATAGTGCCATTAGCAGTAAAATAGCTTTTGATGTTTTTTTGTTTTTTCGAAAACTTCAAACTTATGATAATAGGAACCACTAAAGAAATCACTATGATTAAGTAGTCGATAATGTGTAAACCCAGGTTTTTCATCAGTAGTTTTAAATGATTAGGTTTGATTAGTTTGAAGGATTTCAGACGGTTGCCAGAAGCTATCCGGCCAGTAATAACTTCCAGGTTTTGTAGTCAGACAAAGATTAGCCCTTCCATCAATTTTCATCCGGATAACTCCGGTATCCAACTCATGGATTGGAAACAGTTTCTTGATGTTTAAATGTTCCAAAACCATATATGTCGTACTTCCTCCTTCTATAATTAGTTCATGAATGCTAATTTTTTCAGTCACTCTTTTAATGAGCTCTCCCATAATTATTTTTATCCGGGATGTAATGTCGGACTCATTGCTTGGTGGATGCACCACTGAGACAGCTACTTTTTGGTGTTTGGAAATACCTTTTACAATATGATCGACCCATAACTCAAGATAAGAAGGATCAAAGTTGCTATTGTTATAAATCTCCACAGGCATATTCGAAAGAAAATAACCACTCTCCTCCAATTTTTTTACAAAATCGTAATTTTTTGGATAAGTACTACCCAAAACATAAAGAGAGTTTTGACCGTTTGGAACAAATGGTGGTGGATTCTGACTTGCTTGAAATGAAGATTGTTTGACCAATAATGCATCAAAAAATCCTGAGGCGCCAGCTACCAGGGTTTGTTCGTCTATTCGTGATGTCCATTTTTCCAAATCTTCATAACTGCTTGCATCACCAATAATTAATCCTTTCTCCGGCAATTCGTCGTCAGGTTTCAAATTGTGCAAAATGGTATTGTTTCCTGTCCCAACTATCTCTAGCACAGAGGATGAATTTATAGGATGCTCAGGATCTGACGAAAAACAGGTTTCGTGGAGAGGAGTTCCATCAATATAATAAATGCCATTTTGTATGATCCGCTTGAAAACAGGGTTTGCTGCAATAATGATGGCTCTGTTTTTACCCGAAGCCTCCATTTGTGCTGATAGTTCTTCTGCAATATTGCCCCTTAATGCCGAATCAATCTTTTTAAATATAAATTGTGGCTTGAGCTTCTGTAGCTCCTTTGTGATTTGAAAAATATGCTCCGATGCTTCTTTCGCGTTAAGTGAACGTGTATCTGTAGCAATGATTAATAAATCTGCATTATGGCTCTGAATATCCTCAGTTTCAATGACAACATTCAATCCATACCGTAATCCAATACCGCCTATCTCTGCTGCTCCCGTAAAATCGTCCGCAATAACTGCAATCATTTTTTATTATTCTTTGTTAGTTTTACTGCATATTCAATAGCATGCACCAATGCATCGGGACTTGCTATTCCCTTACCTGCTATCTCAAAGGCAGTTCCATGATCCACCGATGTCCTGATAATTGGTAATCCAAGCGTTATATTAACTCCTCTTACACTTTTCATGGTTTTTTTCTCCTGATCCCAATGAAAGCCAAGTAATTTGAAAGGAATATGCCCCTGATCGTGATACATTGCCACGCATCCATCAAACCGACCTCCATTAGCCAATGCAAACAGCGTATCAGAGGGAACAGGCCCTTCAGCCTTAATTCCCTCTTTTCTCGCCTCTTCAATTGCTGGAAATATTTCATTTGCCTCTTCATCGCCAAACAATCCTCCATCGCTGGAATGCGGATTGAGTCCGGCAACCCCGATGCGGGGAGACCCTATACCTAATTTCTTTAAACCGTCATCAAGCAAACGGATTACATCCAAAATCCTGTCTTTTTTAATGAGGTCACAAGCTTTGCGCAATGCAACATGAGTGGTCACATGAATTACACTGATATTTTCATCAACCAGTAGCATTGCATATTTTGGTGTATTCGTGTAGTGAGCGTAAATCTCGGTATGACCCGAAAAATGATGTCCGGCTTTGTTAATCGCTTCTTTATGAATAGGGCCTGTAACAGTACCGTCCACTTTCCCCTGCATGGCAAGGTCAATAGCAGTTGTTACTGCCCGAAATGCCAGATCTCCTGACTGTGCTGAAATTTCACCATAACGAATATTAGCAATATCAGTTCCTTCCAAATCAAAAATATCCACTACGCCAGGCTCGAAGCGGGCTTGTGAAACTCCCGTAATTTTATGTATGCTGAGATTGACATTAGCAATTTTGATGGCATATCCCATGATCGTTACATTTCCAATCAGAATAGGTCTGCAAGCACTATATATACTGTTATTTGCAAATGTTTTTGCTGCTATTTCAGGACCTATCCCGGCAGGATCTCCCATGGTAATGGCCAGGATTGGTTTGTATGTTTGATTGTTATTCATTTATTAGCACGAGTTAGTTTTTGTGCAATCATATGCTTTTAAGCAATTGTTTATAGCCACTTCTCAAATAAGGCTTAGGTTCTAACTTATTTACATTCTCTAGCCCTGATAAAACCTCCCGACCTCCTTAAAAAGGAGGCATAACCAGTTTCGTTCTTCCTCATATTTCGTTCTCTTAAATAAGTTATTTAATATTCTCCATTTTTAGGCAACAATTGGTTATAAACAATTGGTTATAGCCCCTTTTCCAGGGGTTGGGGTTTAAAACTTATTATTTCTTTCGTTTTCACCTTTATTTGTTCCTGATCCAACGTATCCAAATCATACATTGGTGGCAAAACAAAAGGATCGCATAAACCAAAGGCAGACATCATGGTTTTTAAGGCAGGTATAGACTGACTTAAATTCCGGTCTTTTTGGTAAATTTCTGATATTCTGTTAGTCTCTTCCTGCAGCTCATTGGCTTTTTCGAAATTGCCATTGATTACTGACTGATATAAATCATGATAAATTATAGGCGATACATTGCCTGTGCTTGGAACTATCCCATCAGAACCCTTTTGCAAAGCATAGGCAGATTGGGCTGCCCAGCCCACCAAATGCGAAAAGTCCCCCCGGTTACTCCATAACCTGATAGATTCATCAAGCCGCTCCATTCCTCGTTCTGAATCTTTAACCCCTTCAATATTCGGATGATGACTCAACTGCTCTATCACTTCTAAAGGCACTGAATATTTGGTTGTTATTGGGTTGTTATATAAAATAAGCGGTAAGGGTATGCTGTTGGCAAGTTGTTCGTAATAGTGCAACATTTGGCTGGAAGACAATGGGTAATAAAAAGGAAGATGCGCAACCACTGCATCCACACCCATATTAGCATATTGCTTCGCATTTTCTATCGACTCGCTAAGGCAATTACCGGAAATACCTGCATATGTTTTTACCCGTTTATTAACCTGTTGAATGACTGATTTTACAAGCAATACCTTTTGTGAATCGGAAATAGAAACAGATTCACCTGTAGTGCCTAACACAAAGGGACATACTTCTACTTCCATAAAAGAATGGATGATCTTTTCAATAGCTTCAAGATCTATTAGCAGCTTTTTATTAATAGGAGTAATCATGGGAACGATTACACCCCTGTGTTTTTTATGTTGGAGCTTCGTCATAATTTAATAAGCTGTACTATAAATGCTTTCTGCATCTTCCAAACTGATTTCCCTTACGTTGTTGTTTAAAAGACGTTTGACACCCATGGCCAATGCAGCAAGTTTATGAATATCTTTTAAAGGAACTCCTATTGTCGACAAGTGCGAAGGCACATAACAATCTGCAATAAGTTTTCTTACCAATGAAATGCCGTTAAGAGCAGTTTCATAATCCGATGCCGATTTATCGACACCCATTACCAATGCAATTTCAGCAAATCGTTTTTCGGCTGCAGGCAGGTTAAATTCCATGACATATGGTAACAATAAAGCATTGGAAAGGCCATGGGCAACTTTAAATTCACTGCCAAGGGGATAAGCAAGAGCATGAACAGCAGCAGTATTAACAGGGCCAAGACACATCCCTCCATAAACACTTCCCAATGCAACCTGAGAACGGGCTTCTAAATCCTCTCCGTTATCAATGACTTTTTTTAAATTTTGACTAATAAGCCTGATTCCTTCCAATGCTAAAAGATCGACCATTGGGTGCGCAAACCGGTTTATATAAGCCTCAATACAATGCGTTAATGCGTCGATACCGGTATAAGCGGTAACGGATTGCGGCAAACCCAAGGTCAGGGTCGGGTCTATATAAGCACCATCAGGTACCAGGAAGGGGCTAATGATCCCCTTTTTAGATTTATCTTTCGGATCTATTAAAATAGCATTGGGTGATACTTCGCTTCCTGTACCCGATGTAGTGGGCATACAAATCAGATAAGTCTTGCGTCCTTTTAGCAGACCATTTCCAACAATCGATTCAATGGATTGATTATTATTTAATTGCGCGGCCACAAGTTTTGCTATATCCATAACACTTCCGCCTCCTATGCCAGCAACACTGTCAGCATTAAAAGTCATAGCTTCGGAAAGAATTTGCTCAAAGTCAGCAAATGAAGGCTCACCTTTTGCACTCAAATGAATTTGTATGGAAACTCCCTTTGATTTTAAATAATCTAAAACAGGAGAAATTTGCTCCAATATCGAAGGGACTGTAATGATGAAAAAACGGCATAATCCTAATGCCAAATAGTCATCGGCCATAATTTTCAAACTGTTAGCGCCAAAGACTAATCGTTTAGGGTTATGGAAAATAATATTATTCATAATTGGGTTTAAATTGTTTTGATTTAGGGTATTAATCATTATTTTTTGGTTTTCAATTATTTAGTTTTTTTGTTCAACTAGAATTCCGGATAATTAATTCGGTTTTCATGATCATACTCACCGTAGGACGCCCAGGCTCGTTGATACGCTGAATAAGTTGTTCTGCCGCTCGTTTCCCTATTTCATAAGCAGGTTGCTTAACAGCTGTGAGAGAAGGATTAAGAGATATGGACCAGTACATATCGTCGAACCCAACAATTGCGACATCTTTAGGAATATTTAATCCTCTCTTATGAATTGTTTCCAATGCTCCAAGGGTGATCAGGTTGTTTCCCGCAAATATTGCATCCGGTGGAAATTTCAGGTTTAATAGTTCTTCACACAATTTGACACCACTTTCATGCCTGGAGTCACCATACTTCATAAGGGCTTTGTCGATTGGCAGTTTATTGGCAGTCAGCGCCTCAAGGTAGCCCTGCTCGCGCTGCTGGCTGGATGGAATTTTAGGAATACCTGAAATATAGGCTATTCGTTTATAGCCGGCCTTAGCCAAATAATCAACAGCTGAGAATGCTCCATTCCGGTTTTCAACAAGTACCACATCTACATCCACTCCCGATAGTCCCCGGTCTACACATACAATTGGCAAGCCTCCTTTTACCAGGTTAATCACATTTTGATCGTGCTCATGGGCAGGTGCTACAATAAGGCCATCAATAGATTCAGATTGAAGAATATCGAGGTAGAGTTTTTCCTTTTTTTCATCCTGTGCAAAGTTGCACATAATCAGTGCATACTTATTTTCATATGCAACATCTTCAATTCCTCTCAATACTTCTACGTAAAACGGATTTTGTATATCAGGAATCAAAACACCGAGAAGATTGCTGGAAGCGTTTTTATTTCTCAAACGTTTGGCTACCCGGTTGGGTTGGTACTTTAAGTCCTTAATAACCTGCTGTACCTTAAGGCGTGTTTCAGCATTGACTTTAGGGCTATCATTGATAACCCTTGAAACAGTAGCGATTGATACACCTGCCTTTTGGGCAACCTCAGTTAAATTAGCAACTTTGTAATCGTTTTCACTCTGCATATATCAAATATTTAGAGCTTTATGTTTTTTTAAATCGATAAGTAATGTAAACGTTTGTATTGCAATGTTAGTTTTTTTATAATAAATTTGCAAATATATTTTAGGGAGTTTAATATTTTTGTAAACCAATTGGTTAACAAAGCATAATATAAAGTGATTATGTTATACTATACAGAATCAGCATATGTTAGAGACGAATCCGGGCTGGGAGGATCTAAATAAAGAATTTATGCTAAACAGTATAAAACCGATATATATTCGAAACGATTCCCCCTTCCAAGGGGGCTGGGGGGATGTTTTTACGAATATTCTGATCCCTGATTTAAGCTTTACAAAATACTGCAAATCAAATACCCAATTTATCGACATAATTCTGTATATCCGAATGTTTCTTTACATCCCCCTGCCCCCTTCAAAGGGGGAATTACTCTCTGATAACCTCAATGTTTCTGATAGATTTTAAAAATAAAAAAACGATTAATCCAACCATGAAAACCTTCCTTTTACACCTTACCTCCTTTTTCCTTTTATCATTCCTCCCGATGTATGGGCAGGAAACCCGTTATCTCTACCTTTCCGGAACAGGTAATGACAATACTGTCAACTGGAAATTTTACTGTACATCCGGAAGAAATTCAGGTAAATGGGCTACCATTCCTGTGCCATCAAATTGGGAGCTTCAGGGATTTGGTGTATATAATTATGGCCTCGACAAGGATTCGCTTAGAGGCAAAGAAACTGGCTTGTACAAATATAATTTCAAAGTTCCCAATGATTGGAACGATGAAAACGTTAACATTGTCTTTGAAGGATCCATGACTGACACTGAGGTTAAGATTAACGGCGAATTGGCTGGACCTGTGCACCAGGGAGCCTTTTATTGCTTTAAATATGATATTACACATTTGATAAAACCAGGTAAAACGAACCTTCTCGAAGTCAAGGTCGATAAACATTCTGCAAATAAATCGGTCAATAACGCCGAGCGGCAAGGTGTTGATTTTTGGATTTTTGGAGGTATATATCGTCCGGTTTACCTGGAAGCCAAACCCAAACAACATATTACCAGGGTTGCTTTAAACGCAAAAGCAGATGGATTTTTTGAAGCCAATGTCTTTTTGGCAAAAGCCCAAGGTGACCTTGAGGTAAGCGCTCAAATTTATTCAATGGATGGGAAAAAATATGGTGAACCTTTTACAGTTAAGATAAATAAAGGAGATACCATGGCATACCTTAAAACAAAGGTACCCTATCCGCTTTTGTGGTCGCCTGAATTCCCTCATTTATATAAAGTAAAGATTTCCCTGATAAGTAATGGTGTTACAATTCACAGTGTTAACGAGCGTTTTGGTTTTCGAACAATGGAACTGCGCGAAAGAGATGGTATCTACGTAAATGGTGTCAAAATTAAATTTAAAGGAGTAAACAGACATTGCTTCTGGCCTTCTTCGGGCAGAACTACAAGTAAAAAGCAGAGTATTGCCGACGTAGAATTGATAAAAAATATGAATATGAACGCCGTTCGCATGTCTCACTATCCTCCTGATGCTCATTTTCTGAATGTATGTGATTCATTAGGCTTATTCGTACTCGACGAACTGGCTGGCTGGCACAGAAGTTACGATACGCCAACCGGCACAAAGCTTGCTGCTGAAATGGTTGCTTTTGATGGCAACCACCCTTCCATTGTTATATGGGACAATGGCAATGAAGGGGGACATAACTTTGACCTCGACCCCGTGCTGGACGGATTGGATATCCAGAAGCGTCCTGTAATACATCCCTGGCAAGTCTTCAGGGGAACCGATACAAAACATTACCATAACTATGATTATGGGAATGGCAATCACTTCCAGGGGCACGATGTTTTTTTTCCGACCGAATTTTTGCATGGTCTGTATGACGGAGGTGCAGGTGCAGGTCTCGAAGATTTCTGGGAACTCATGTGGAATAATTCCTTATCAGCCGGAGGATTTCTTTGGGTCTTTGCTGACGAGGGCGTGGTTCGCACCGACCGTAATGGCCAGATAGATAATGATGGATCCCAAGCACCAGATGGAATTCTTGGCCCATATCACGAAAAAGAGGGCAGCTATTATACCATCAGGGAAGTATGGGCACCGGTACATTTCGATCATCGGGAAATCACACCAGCATTTGATGGTACCTTGCGACTGCAAAACCGCTATTTTTACACCAACATCAGTCAATGTTCGTTTAGCTGGAAACTGGCCAAGGTACCAGGACCCTTTAATACAAAAGCATCTCCTGAGGTTACCGGCACGGCTTCTGCTCCCGATATTCAACCGGGACAATTCGGAACTTTATCACTTCAACTACCTGCTGGGTGGAATGACTTTGACATATTATTTGTTACGGCTTACGACCCTTCCAAACGAGAAATTTATACATGGACATGGCCTATTTCAAGACCTGACCGCATAGCCGCTAAAATTATTGCAGAAGAAGGTGGCTCTGCAGTTACAGTTGACGAAACCGATTCTACCTATACTGCAAATGCCAATGGAATTCAAATTTCATTTAACAGGAAAACCGGTCTTTTAAAAAATATCCGAAATGCAAAAGGTGCAATTCCGTTTGGTAATGGTCCTGTTCTTTGTGAAGGCAACGCAGATTTTCTAGCGATGAATTACAGGCAGGATAAATCAATAGTAAAGTTTACAAACACCTACGGGAAGAAGAGTCATCTAAGGGAATTAAATTGGACTATCTATCCCTCAGGATGGGTAAAAATGGATATTAAATACATTCCTGTTGGCGAAGAATCTACGTTTATGGGGATTAGCTTTTCATATCCGGAGAAACTGGTTAAAAGCGCTCACTGGATGGGCAATGGTCCCAACCGTGTATGGAAAAACCGCATAAAAGGCAATACGCTGGGCGTTTGGGATAAGGATTATAACAATACGGTAACGGGAGAGTCGCAGAAGCTGATTTATCCTGAATTTAAGGGATATTATTCTAATTTCTACTGGCTAAGGATGGAGACTACAGATCAACCTTTCACCATAGTTTGCAATAATGAAGATGTTTTCCTGAGGTTATTCACTCCGCAGCCTCCCAAGGAAACCTATAATGTTGCTCCTGCCTTTCCAAATGGCGACATCTCGTTTATGCACGGCATCACCCCCATCGGCACAAAAAGTCAAAAGGCCGAAAACTTAGGCCCCATGGGGAAAACAAACATGTACTTCGATTATTGGAAAGCCCGCCCAAAAGAAATGACGCTGTGGTTTGATTTTTCAGGGAAGCCTCGTTCATGAAACCCTCAGGGTTTTCAAAACCCTGAGGGTTTGAAACAGAAGTATAACTTAAATATGTCAGTATCCCCTCCTATTTTCT
>WSSedL1CaDRAFT_10000655_pt1 | contig 23472 bp, 13 predicted proteins | sample WetSurSL1Cattail_FD_9464 | JGI IMG/M metagenome (IMG submission 9464)
TGTTGAAAAGAGCAATAAATTTTGATTCATCTAGCCTCATCTTTTTTGGCTGAAAGATAAGTCTCCAAAATCATGGCGGCAAGATGTAGTTAACCGTATGCTTACAGTCTATTTTGTAATCCCTATAATCATAAATTGTTGGTGCAATTTCCGACCTTTGAACACGCCCAATATACTGAATAAGTTTGCCTTCAAACGAGAAAGGATAAACTAGGAAAAGACATTCCACATTCTGTAAATCTGTGCCCTCTCCAAAATATTGACCTGTTGTGATAAGCACTTGATAATTGCCCTCTTTCAATACTTTCCATTTTGCATTTCTATTATTTTCAGTGTCATCTCCACTTAATGTAATAGTTTCATACTTCTGTTTTAGGTATTGATTTAGTGTTTCAATATGCTCCTTTCGTTCAGTAAGAATAACTGCCTTTCTACCAGAATTGAGCACCTCAGTCAAATCATTTATAATTAATCGGTTTCTTGCCGAATCATGTACAAGCACTTTTGATAAGGTCTCAAAGCGATCTGTTTTGGAATTAAACGGCACATCGAGTTCTGAAATTCTAACTAATACACGAGCCTTTTTATAGGTTTTTACATCCTGAGGTTTTAATTCAGCAATAATTTCACCAAGGTGAATAAATATTAGTTTTCCATCATTATACTTCCTGAAAGGTGTTGCCGTTAAGCCATAAAGGTAGTAAGTATGAAGTTGACCAATTGTATTTCGGAACGTTTCAGCAGGGACATGATGGCATTCGTCAATAATAATGGTTCCAAATGCTTTATTCAGATTATTATCACCCTTTGCTAATTCTTTTTGTAAGCTTTGGATCATAGCTATAGTTAGTCGCTTTCCTGGCTTCCCTTTTCCTTGCCCAATCCGGCCTATCTCATTTTTTGGAATTCCAAGAAAAGTCTGAATCCTTTCCATCCATTGGTCAGCCAACTGTTTGCGATGTACTACAATTAAAGCAGGTTGCTGTTTATCGGCAATTATTTTAAGGGCAATTACTGTTTTACCAGTTCCGGGAGGTGCAACTATAACACCAATATCTTTTTTGTTGGCTGCATCAATAGCTGGTTTTTGATATTCTCGTAACTGAATTTCACTTGTAAAAGATACCGGATTTAATTTTTGTCGTTCGTCATCAAGTTTAAATTCAATTTTGCTTTCTTTACAAAACCGAAGCAGTTTACCAATTGCGCCCCTTGGTATCACAATATCTGTTGCTGTTTCTTCAACACACCTGAAATAATACTCACTTCCCCAGGTGTTTTTGCCAATTTTCTTTTTAACCAGATACTCTGTATTCACAAAATTCAGTTCATCTTTTAAAAAAGAAATAATTGGTGCCGGCAGGTTTGACCTATTTATATGAACTGAATTATTGAGCCGTATAGATAATTTGCCTGATGTATTTGGTTCAGTTGTTAATTGCGGGAAGTTATGATTAGTAACCGAATTAGTTTCCAAATAAAGTTGGTCAAGTTTTTGAATTGAAACCCTTTGAATGTTTTCAAGAAATTTCCATTGGTCAGCAAATGGTTCAAATGTAGTCACATCAATAAAACAACTATTTTCCAATTCCCAAGTGGGTTTGTACAAAGGCAAAGCAATAAGGTTTCCAAAACCTTTTCCTGATAGTGAATTCTGATTTGGGAAAAGCCTGTCAAAGCTGGAATTCTTATCGAAAACTGAGAATACGCCTGTTTTCTGGAGCAGTGAAATAATTATTTTTCTACTTTTTACGGCTGCATAAGGTTGTTCAAAAAATATCCAAACATGACCACCCTTTCCCGAGCGTGAACGTTCAAGATATGCAGGAATATTATTCTCGGTGCAAGCATTTAAAAATGCTTTGCATTCATTTTCCCAACCAGCTTTATCGAAATCAGCAGCTATAAACCATGATGTACTATCTTTCAGTAATGGATATATGCCAATTAATTGTTCACCTTTCAAGTGTTTCGCTATTTGCTCATCAGAATAGGGCAAGTAACTTTTTTCAGTGTAATCGTTAAAATTGCCGCCTTTCATCTTATGCAACTTATATCGATAAGGGTTATAAAAATAGGCTGGCGCTGCGACTAAAATATACAGTTGTCAACAACCAAACATACTTCGCCAATTATTTTGAATATCTTTGGGCCGTTTTCACTTATTTATTGCCAGCAACAAATCCCGTTGGCGTTAATAGTGCTATAAACGCTAAATATTCAGGTATATAAATGAAGAAAAAAAACGGAAAGTCAGGGAAAAGGATTCTGAAATATATTTTTGTATTGTTGTTAACCCTGGGCCTCTTGTTTGGATTGTTTTTTCTATCCGTTTATGTTGGCCTTTTTGGCGCTTTGCCTGATAAAAAAGAGTTCACATCCATTCGTAATGAAGAGGCTTCATTGGTATTTTCTTCTGATAATGTTATTATTGGAAAATATTTTGCTCAGAACCGCACCAATATCAAATGGGAAGATATTCCTGACCATCTTAAAAATGCGCTAATAGCTACTGAAGACAAACGTTTTTTCACACATAAAGGATATGATGTTATAAGTTATTTCCGCGTTTTTGTTAAAAGTATTCTTCTTCACAACAATAGTGGAGGAGGAGGAAGTACACTGGAACAACAACTGGTTAAAAATCTTTATGGCCGTAAAAACTATGGTTTCTTAACACTGCCGGTTAACAAAATTAAGGAAATTATTATTGCCTCAAGGCTTGGAGCTGTTTACAGCAAAGAAGAACTTTTGCTGCTATATCTGAATTCCGTACCATTCGGAGAAGATATTTATGGTGTGGAATCAGCTGCCCGCAGATTTTTCAGCAAACCCGTACGTAATTTAAAAATTGAAGAATCGGCGGTTTTAGTTGGAATACTTAAAGCCAATACTTACTACAATCCAATGCTTAATCCCGAAAATGCCCTTGCACGCCGGAACCTGATTTTAAGCTTAATGGAAAAGGAAAAGTATTTATCAGCCAAAGAAGCGACCACTTTAAAAAAACTGCCGCTGAAATTGAATTACGAGAAAGGTAATACATCCAATACAGGGTATTTTGTACAACAGGTAAAGACGCGAACTGAAGAACTGCTCGATTCAATAAATGATGCAACAGGCAATAATTATGACCTGGAAAAAGACGGATTGAGAGTTTATACCACCCTGAATGCGAAGGTCCAGGAATTCGCCGCAAAAGCTACAAGCAATCATCTTGCGCATATGCAAAAACTATTGGACAAGGAACTTGAAGAACGGCGGGTTAAAAAACAATGGTTGGTAAAACAAAAACATTTATTCCGGGATGTTGATAAAGATATGAAGACAAGGCCAGTCAGGTTGTTTGACTGGGAAGGTATACAAACACAAAATATCAGCAAATTTGACAGTTTGTGGCACTATTATAAAATGTTACATGCAGCGGTACTGATCACCGATCCTAAAAACGGAGCAGTTATTGCCTGGATTGGTGGCAATAACTTCCAAACCCTGCCATTCGATATGGTTTTATCTCATCGCCAAATTGCCTCAGCCTTTAAACCTGTTTTATATGCCACAGCGCTGGAAAGTGGTATAGATCCATGCACGTATCTCCAAAATACCACGACCAAGTATGAAGGTTACGAGGATTGGGAACCTGCAAATTACACGAAGGAATCGACGTCCGATAGCACGGTTGCTTTATGGTATGCGCTTACTCACTCTATGAATCTGCCATCCGTCGATTTGTATTTCAAGGTTGGAAAGGAAAACCTTTCAAACACTTGTGAAAAATTAAAATTTCCGGGTTTTAATGATGCTCCTTCGATAGCTTTGGGGACTTTAGACTTATCGCTACATGAGGTAGTGAGAGCTTATGGCGCTTTTGCAAACCGTGGTAAAATGAACGAAATGGTTATGATTAAGAAGATAACTGATGCCCAGGGCAAAATTTTGTATACTTCAACACCTGCTGAATCAGTGCAAGTCTTTGATATAAAAACCACTGACACTCTTACTGCTATTTTACAGCAAGTGATCAATCAAGGAACGGGTGCTGGAATTCGCAGCAGGTATGGCATTCAATCTCAACTTGCGGGTAAAACAGGAACTGCGCAAAACTATACCGATGCCTGGTTTATAGCATATACTCCCAACATGGTTATTGGCACATGGGTAGGAGCGAGTACACCCGATATTCACTTTTATAGCGGCAACGGAACAGGAGCATCTCTGGCATTGCCCATATCGGCAAGTATTCTAAAAAACATGGAGAATACTCCTTCATTAAGGAGCAAGTACCTGACCCCATTTGTATTTTCCGAAAATGTATATTCCTTTTTACAATGCAACCCTTATCATCAGGTTGGTATAAAAGGATTTTTCAACCGATTGTTCAATAGAAGGGACAAAGTCGACAATGATACGAGTATCAGTATACCGGATAGAGAAGAGAATAAAGAGCGTGGCTTAAAATCATTCTTTAAGAAATTGTTTAAAGGAAAGCCGGATTAGAATTGTTACAAAGAAAGAAAGAGAAAGACGCCGTTAATTAAACGTGCGTCTTTCATAAAGAATATCTTTATTTATTTAGTGAGCCCTAAAATTCCATTTGGAATTGTCACTGTTCATATCAAACGGAGCAAGTGTGGGTGTGCTATCTCCGGAAGATACAAGCGCTAACTTCTCTTTTGAATTAGGAACTACTTTCGGCATTATACGATATGTTCCATCGGTCAATTGATCAATTCGCCATAATTGTTCAGGTGCGCCGGTAAATGCCGGAACCGATATTACTTCAGCTTCTGCTGTTGCTGCTAATGTCCGATCAGTCCCTGCTATTACGATTTTATAATAGGGTCCACCTAAATATCCGCTAGAATCAGGAGCTGCTGTAATTGTCCATTTCTGATGCGGGCGGAACATGTAATCACCTATTCTTACACCGATGTTTCCGGTTGGCCAGGTGTTTATAACGTCTTTTAATTCCTGGGATGCAACTGGTTTAATTGGCTCATTATTATTACGTCCGAAACCTCGCATTCCACCAGGCATTCTTGTAAAATCAACAATTAACTCAAGGGCATATCCTCTTCTCTCGGATTCAATTTCATAGGTTCCTTCTTTGAAATTATCTCCTGCATAGGGCCATCCATTTTTCCAAAGCAATGGACGGATGCCTAATACACTGCGTCCTCCTTGATCTAAATCAGCCTCGTAATGACAGGACATTTTTTGAACTCCATTTTCAAGAACGATACGTCCAAAGTGACCAGCCCCTGCAACTCTTCCGCCGGCTGCAAGTACCATTTTGCCACCACCTTTTATCATGTCTCTTCCCATATTATCGAGGTAAGGACCTGTTACTTTTTTGGAGCGACCAACAACAATGTTATATGTTGAGTTCGCGCCATCGCAGCAAGTTCCATGTGTTCCGAGCAGGTAATACCATCCATCCTGATACATCAAATCGGTGGCTTCACAATCAATGCCTATATTGATTGCTTTATTACCTTCTACACGCTTTCCAGTTTTGGGATCGAGTTCTACAATGCGAATGAATCCAAAATAGGTGCCGTATGAACACCATAAACGGCCATCGGTTGGATCCAGAAGAAGTCCGGGATCGATTGCATCACAATCTTCCATACCTTCGGATGAAGCAACAACGATAGGTTCTGAAAATTTAAAATCGGGCGATTTTGGGTCAAGTGTTTTATTCCACATGGTATTTATTTTACCATTATGTCCACCTCCCAGGCCGCCACCAGTTGAGCCATAAACGACAAGGTAACGATCGCCAATTTTTATTGCATCCGGTGCGGCTCCTCTACCAGGTCTTTCTGCACCACTGTTCCATCTCCAGCCATCTTCAGATATTAATCCGCCTCCACCTGTGCCAAATGTGTAATACTTTCCATCACACTCCATAATGGTTGAAGGGTCATGAATAAATGGTTTTCCGATTTGTGCTATCATTGTTCCGGTTAGTAACACTGACAACAGGGCTATTGCGCCCACTATTTTAATTTTTGATTTCATCAGTACAAAATTTTATTATTTAAGGTCTGATGGAACCCTCATGAACGATTTGTGCATTCTCGTTTGCGATTACAAATCATGAGGGTTTCATAATTCCAATTTCTAAAACAATTGAGGTCTAGTAACTAATTTTATTCACACGTAATAGTGATATCTTTTATCGGTTCACCTTTTTCATCAAGGAAACGAACACAGAAATCGCTCATTCCGGGACCATTAATTACGGCTCCCCGGATGATATTCTTTCCTTTGTTAAGCGTTAGGCGGGTTGAGACACAATCGTCCATGACCATGCGCCTGTCGCCGGAAAGTATTACTGCTTCCTTACCATTTAGCCACCACATTGATGCAGAATTTGAGCCCACGGCCATTCTTACATTTTTCATTTCGCGCGGACTGTTTACAACGGTTACTGCCCAAAACACTATTCCGTAAAAAGGTTTCCGCAACCCATAGGCGAAACGAAATAGTTTGACGTTGTAAAGAGAGCTTTCTAATGCATGCCAGGCAAGTTCCTTGTCTGCTACTTTTACTTTTTCACCATCTTTAGGTACGCCGGTAAACTGAGTCGAAAAATACAGGGTGTCGAAGGCTTTCCTGATATAGCTATCTGTAAAAACAGTATTGCCACGGTTGGGTTTGCTAATCGGTTCCAGGAGTAACCAACGTTGAATGAATCCCTCAGCATCAGGTGTCTTTTTTGATTTTGAAGCCGGAATGAAGTACGGTGCGATGCTTCGTACAGTATCGCTTAAAGCGGGATCGTCCATTTGGCGCCCTGACGCACCGGGCTGTGCTTGTAATCCGAGTCCTCCCAAGATTACAAAGCCCACCGCTACTAATAATGTTTTGCGTTTAATGTTCATGGTAGATATTTACAGTGTTTATGGTTGTTTTTTTTTGAAAAATAAGTATACTTTTTTTGTAAAACTACAAAAAAAAATCTCGTATTTGTAATAAGGCTAAGAGCAGAGATTAGCACATTGGGTGCTGGGTTTATTCTTTTTTGTCTTTATCAATCCATAAATTATCAATCCTATCCCTAAAACAATATACGGAATACTCAGTAATTGGCCCATATTAAAAGTCATTCCTTCTTCAAATCCTACTTGGTTCTCCTTTACAAATTCAATTATAAATCTAGCTGTAAATGTCAATACAAGTACAAGTCCAAAGAAGAATCCATTTTTAAGTCTCTCCCTCATTTTTTTGTAAAGAATGATCATAATTGTAAAAATGACAAAATAGGAAATTGCTTCGTATAATTGAGCTGGGTGTCTCGGTACATTATCTATTCGCTCAAAAATAACACCCCAAGGTTTTGTTGTTGGCATGCCGATAATCTCAGAATTCATAAAGTTTCCAAGTCTTATAAATACACCGGCCAAAGCTCCAACAATAGCTATCAAATCAATCGTATCAATCATTGAGTGTTTAGTCTTTCGAGAATAGAAATATAACGCAATCAAAAATCCTAATGCACCACCATGACTTGCTAATCCTTGAAAACCCGAAAATTTATATCCGCCATCAGCAGCCGGTTGAATTGGCAAAATAATTTCTAATGGATGACTTAAATAATATGACGGCTCATAAAATAGGCAATGACCTAATCTTGCTCCTGCAACAATTCCTATCATTCCATAAATTGAAAGCTTTTCTAAACTATCCAATGGGATTCCCTCTTTTTTAAAAATCCAATTTAAGATATAAATGCAAAGTATCAATCCTGCAACAAATAAAGTCCCATAATATCTTAATGAAATACCAAATAGATTAATAATCTCCGGATCAATATTCCAATGTATGTAATTTATTATCATAAGTTTTTATTGTTTCGTGAACCATTTTTATTTATCATTGAAGGGGATGTGAGAATAAGAATGCACGTTTCTCAAATCCAAGCTTAATATAAAACTCATGAGCCTTTTCCCTATGAAATCCCGAATCAAGTTCTAACCTTTTTAATCCCTTGTTTTTAGAATTTCGGATTGATTCTTTTATAAGCATTGTACCAAATCCTTTTCCTCTGTGCTTTTCATCTACAACCATTGCATACATATAAGAAATGTATCCTGCCTGCCACAAATTATTTACTATTGCATATGCACAAAAGCCTATCAGTTCATTAGAGTAATCAAGGCATAATAATTCATCCGTGTTAGAATTTACGCCACGATTAAATACAACCCTTAATGCGGTTTTGTCTAATTCCTTATTCGGCCATAGCTGCTCAAATAAAGGATAAACCTTTTCAAAATCGTTTTCTGTTGCCTTTCGTATCTTGGTATCCATATCAAAATATATTATCGTTTTACAAATCTATAACCCGTAGAAACATATCCAAGCGATTTATAAAATTGGTGGGCTTTCTCTTCTCGTCCAAATCCGCTTACCAGCCATGTTCCTTTACAATTGAAATCCTTGGCCAATTGCTCTGCAAAATCCATTAACTGTTTGCCAATTCCTTGTTTTTGACTATTTGGGTCTACAACAATAGCAGAAATCTCTCCGTATCGGCTATTTTCTTCTATGTTTTCACGTATCCTGAATCCAAGAATGCCAATTACAGTATTATTTAATTCATAAACATACAATGAATCAATCGTGCTATTCTTTATAAAATCAAGCCGATTTATCAAATCTGACTCTGAAATCATTGTGCCTGTCAATATGGCGAACAGTTGCTGTATATGTGATTTATCCTTATATTCAAATTCCCTTATCATTGTGCGATGCGCTCAAAATTATTATTATACCAAATTTAATGCTTTCCTTTCCAAATCTATTAAAAATCCAGATTTTGCATAAATTCAAATGCACTCCGGTAAGCGCCAATTTCGTTCACATAATCCAATAACTTATCATAAAAGGAGTGGCTGCAGATAGTGGCGCTGTCGCCAATGATGACCAGCTTCTTTCGTGCACGGGTCATGGCCACGTTCATCCTCCGGATATCGGATAGAAATCCTATTTCTCCTTTTTCATTGGAGCGCACCAGGCTGATATAAATAATGTCACGTTCCTGACCCTGAAAAGAATCTACCGTATTTATGCTGAGGTTGCATGAAATCTGATCCATTAACAATCCTGCTTTTAATGTTTCCTGAAGCAGGGCTACCTGGGCTCTGTAAGGAGAAATAATGCCGATATTTCTTACCTCTTTCAATATATCCATTGCTTCTAACTGATTGATGTAATCAGTGAAGTGGCGGATCAGTAAACTTGCTTCTTCCTGGTTACAGGTGCTAAAAGTTTCCTCATCCACTTGCTCAAAGAATCCGGTTCCCGCTGTATCGATAAATTCAACTGGCAAATCCTCCGGAAATATGGTTGCGTTAGCCACTCCGATATTGGCTATAAGCTGACCATTATAGAAAATACGGTTTGAAAATTCCATAATCTGATTATTCATCCGATACTGTTCCATCAGCATTACATCAGCTTTGTTCCGGTTTATGGCTTTTTCAAAGAGTGTAATATCGAGTCCTGCCCGTGCGGCTTCTATTGACTTAATAGTAGGAGGTAGCTGGCAGTGATCGCCAGCAAATATAACCCTCTCAGCCTTGATGATTGGAATCCACGAAGCAGGCTCAAGCGCTTGTGCTGCTTCATCGATAAAAACGGTTAGGAATTTCTTTCCTTTTAAAACATAATTGTTTGCACCTACCAGGGTTGAGGCGATGACTTGGGCTTTAGAAATAATATCGTTGGAGATGAAAAATTCCAGTTGGTCAGTCTCGGTTTTTAGTTTACGGGCTTCCTCAAAAAGAAGCCTGCGTTGCTCACGCTCTGCTGGTCCAAAGTTTCTTTTATATTTACGTGCAAGCTTTCTGAATTCGTCTGCTTTTCTTCTTAGAGTTCTAAGTTCTTTATAATACTGGTGATGTGCAATTCGGGAAGCAAGCGTCCTGCTTAACTGCTCTTCTGTTACCCGCGCAGGATTGCCAATTCGTAAAACCTCAATCTGTTTATCGCTCAGCTTCTCCACTAAAAGATCCACTGCTGCATTGCTGGGAGCACAAACGAGTACCTGCTCTTCTTCTTTCAATACCTGAAAAATTGCCTCTACAAGGGTTGTTGTTTTCCCTGTTCCGGGAGGGCCATGAATAATTGCAACATCAAGGGCCTGTTTCACAAGATTTAAAGCCTCATTTTGCTTCTCATTCAACGATGGAACATTTACAGGTGGATGCTCAGTTGTAAACTTGGCTTCAGCATTGCCAAGCAGAATGCTTTTCAGTTCATTTATACGTTTATCTTCAGTTTGAATGAGAAAAGCCATGGTCTGTTCCATCTCCCTGTAGGATACCTCATCGAAAAGGAGCTGCACTCCAAGATATCCATCGTGGATCCAGTCAGGAAGCTCATCACTGTTCAGTGTGATGAGCATTTCCTGTTCTTTAACCTGATTGACAACTCCATTGACATAGTCTTCCTCATCAATGCCGGCAGCGTTGGAGAACAAACTAATTGGTTTGCCTGGCTGAAACTGATGAGACTCCAGATGTTCTTTTGGTCTGGAAATACGAACAATTGTCCTTTCTCCGGAATCGAATCCTGTTTTTTCTAATTTTACCGGATACCAGCATAAACCTTGCTTTCTCAGCTCGGTGAATGAAGAATCCTTCATTTTAGATTTGTACAGTGATAGTTCCAGTTCTTTTTCTTGTCTTAAAAGAGACTGGACTTTTTTTAGTTCTTCATCGATGTCTTTACGGGTCATTGCCTGGAAAGTAGAGCCGCAAAAATAATGAAAATATTTGCTTAAAGCAGAATTTAGATACTTTAGATGGCCTAAAAATAAAGTGAGGTCTGCACGTTTATACAATTGATAAAATGTCAAAACGAAACCCACTAAACCTTTTATGCGTATACCTTTATGCTCAAACAAATAAAAAATAATCAATTTGTTAGAAGCTATTGCTTATTATTTTTTAAACCCAAAACATTTGGTCATGAAAAAGCTCCTGGTTTCCATTATTTTAACGCTTTGCTTTATTGTCAATTCGGAAGGACAAAAAGTATTGTTTATTCACCATTCTACAGGTGGAAATGTATACTCCGAAGGAAAAGTAGCCGCCTGGTTTACGAATTATAACACTACAAATGGCAAAAACTATCAGGTTACCGAAAGGGCATATCCTGATTCTCCATACCCATGGGATAATTACCCCTACGACTATTGGAATTTATGGGTAAACCCGGCAACTACCTGCAATTCCACAAATCCTAAAATTGAATGTATTAATACTATTACCCAAAACTACAATGTGATTGTTTTTAAACATTGTTTTCCAGGGGCTGGAATTGGCGCCGATGGAGCCACCTCATCAGTTTCCTCATCAGCAAAAACACTTGGAAATTACAAACTTCAATACAGGGCTTTACGTGCCATGATGGATGGCTACCCCAACAATAAATTTATTGTTTGGACATTAACACCGTTGCACCGGAATGCCACATCTGTAGCGGATGCTGCTCGTGCCAAACAATTCGTTGATTGGGTTAAAACAACGTGGCTAACTGAAGATAGCAAAAGCCATCCAAATATTTTCATATTTGATTTCTGGGGCATTATGGCAGAATCAAACGCAACACCAGCACAAGGAAAGGTAAACTGCTTAAAATATGATTACGAAGGAGACCATAATGGTAGTGACTCACATCCGAATACTGCAGCCAATCTGGTTGCTGGGCCTCTTTTCGGACAGTTTGTAGTAAATTGCATTGAAAATAAAGTTACTGCAATACCCAACATAAATGGGAATCTTCAGGTAAAAGTTTACCCTTGCCCATCCAATGGTATCATTACTCTTGAAACTGATGCGCTTGCTAATACGAACGCTACTTTTGCTGTTACAAATACCAACGGTCAGGTAGTATACCAAACCACCATTTACAAAACTGTGTCAAATATCGACCTCTCACACCTTTCAAATGGTATCTATTTCTATTCTGTTAAAACGGGAAAAGGTCAAACTAACGCTAAACTTTTGATAGCTAAATAAGACATCTTTAAAATGGTGGAACTTCTTACCGATTCGAGAACGATTACCATGTCGAATGGCAAAATAAACGATCACTTTGAACCATACGAGCTTCACATATACAAAATTGATAATTAATAACCCGAAAAAATTAAAGCAGTTAAAATAGGAAGATATTTCTAATAAATTAAACTGAATCTAGGAAGCCCCGCAGCCGGTGGCGATGAGCAGGCCTAATAGCAGCCGGTGGACTGCAACAGGCTGAAACGAATGGAGGCGAAATGAAATGTAAGGTAGTTGGTAGTTGAGCGCAGCGAAGCCCTGAAATGTAATGTAGCCGTAATGAGTGAAGCTTATTGCAGGACAAAGTAGGCTGCGGTAACGATGCCGACTGAGCTGCAAGACTTGTGACAGCCTTGCGACATCAACCTGAAAGGCGTTGTAGTTTTTGCCTATACCTTAAAAATTAACATGCTTATAGGCAAATACTGCAACGGGCTGGCGCATGACTTGCCGAAGGAGAAAGAGGAACATATAACCTGATTTGTGCGGTGGGGTATTCCAAAGTTTAATTTAGCTTCTGCTATCAATTATAATTTTTCATCTAACTGATAATTTTTCAATAAAATGGCATAATTTTCTGTGCTTTTTTGCAAGCTAAATTCTTTAATCATCATATGTCAATAAACGATAATAATTTGAAGAATATCAGTTTATTCAAATCCTTCTTCAAGGGCAGGGATGACGTATTTGCTGTGCGTTGGGAAAAGGGGAACAAAAGCGGGTATATGCGACGAAAGTATGGTAGAAAAAACGATAAGCCGCCTCTTTTTTTAGTTCCAGAGGAACGACAGTATTGTAGTAAAATTTATTTGAGGATCTCGAAATGACAAGCTTGTTTAAAGAGGTTGAATTCGTAAGAACTTAAACCCCTTTTTTTCTGTGCTTATCCCTTTCATTTTAGCTTCAATCCAAACGTAAACCCGGCTTTTACACGGTCTATCAATTCCGGTAAGATATCCTGATATTCGCCCACAATACCAAAATCAGAATGATGGAAAATGTTGGCTTTAGGATTGTGGTCTATGGCTATAATTTTTTCAGATTCTTTCATGCCGGCAATATGTTGAATGGCCCCTGAGATACCAACAGCAATGTATACCTTGGGACGAATGGTCTTTCCGGTTTGCCCTACTTGCCGGGGATATTCGGCAACCCCTTCATCCACTACCGGACGACTACATGTCCATTCTGCATTTACTCCCTGACTTTTCAATGCCTCTGCCAGTCCCCGTATCAAACCCAAACTATCGTTGGTAGTACCTCTGCCTCCTGAAATGACAATGTCGGCCTCGAATAGATTTTGCAACCCACCTCCGCCCCTCTCTGTTTTTACAATTTCAACAACAAATTCTTTGTCTTTTAATACTGGTTTGAAACTTGAAACGATACCGTGTCTTCCTTCAACACGCTTTGGAACTTCGAATGTACCCGCCCGTGCTGTTGAAATTTGTGGACAAACAAAGCCAAGAATAGTAGCCAGTTTACTTTCACCATACGTTGGCCGCCTCGATTCAAGAATGGGTTTATAAATTACTTTTTCTTTTTTATCAATGTATTCACCAATTTCAAGACCTGTGCAATCTGCCGTAACGCCACTATTCGTTTTCATACCTATGCGGGGAGCTAATTCCCTTCCTGAAGTGGTAGCAGCAAAAAGTGCAATTTCGGGTTTTCTTACTTTAATAATTTGTTCAAAAATGGATGAAAATGGAAGTACCTGGTATTCTTCCAACCGATCCTCTTCAACAACAATAACCTCATCTGAACCATGTTCAATCAATTGTTGGGCCATCGATTGAACATTTTTTCCAATCATCACAGTCATCACCTTGGTGCCTTCACCTAACTGGTTTGCCAGGTGCCTGGCAGGAGTTAACAACTCAATGGAGGGCCTTGAAACACTACCATTGGTTATTTCGGCCCATGTAAGGATACCTCTAGCTCCGTCTCTAAAGTCTTTTTCAGGAAAGTCCGGGCGTTCCGCCTTCATTTTTGCAGCCTCCTCTTTCTTCTGCAAAACGTGTCCGCCATTTTTAAAATTTGAGATTAAACTATCCACCAAAGAAGCTTCATTGTGACCCTGAGACATGGTAATTGGCGGACGTTCGCTCACAATATTAACAACTTTGGCTACAATCGTTGGGGAGCCGTCAATCCCTATTTTTTCTGTTCCTAAACCGATATCGTTAATTCCAAACGTGGTAATTTTCAAATTGCGGGCTTTGATGGCACCGCTCAAAGATGGCTTTCGCGGGGAAATGCCTGTAGGAGTTAATGAAATTACACAAGGCATGGGTAGTTTTAGCATTTGATACCCTCCTTCGATAATGCGCTTTGCAATAACATTACCCGCACCGTCAGCTTTTATACTCTCCACAAAAGTTGCCTGAGGAATGCCAATACTTTCGGCTACCTGAGAGGGAACGTGTGCAGTGTCGCCATCACTGGTTTGCCTGCCAGCTAAAATAATAAAAGGTTCTTTCGAATCTTTGGTAAAGCCCAAGTGCTTCAGCATGGTTGAAATTGCCAGACCGGTAGCATATGTGTCGCTACCTCCCAGTTTACGGTCGGACAACAGGTAGGCATCGTCATAGCCCATTGATATGGCAGTCTTTAAAGACTTTTCAAATGAGCCGGGACCCATTGAACAAACAATTAATCTCGAATCAGGGTATGTCTTTTTTAGTTGCAAGCCTGCTTCCAATCCGAACTGGCAATCGATATTTATAATTGATTTCGCTTTGGTCCGGTCCATCAGCCCATCTTCACCCATTCTCATTTCGGTGGGCAGAGGTACCTGCTTGATTAAACTTATTATCGTTAAACCCATTGTTGTCTTTCCTTTAAATAATTACATATTTTGAAAATCGGGACCATTGCCTCCATTGGGCACTACCCAGGTAATTCCATCTCCTGCAGATTTAATGTCGCAGGTATGGCAATGCATGCAATTTTCAGCATGAATCCGAAGCTCTTTTTCGCCATTCTTATTGACGTGAAGCTCATAAACTTCAGACGAACAATAAAACTGTTCCGGCGCACCATATTGTTCAATGTTGAGGGTTTTAAATTGTTCAGGATTGTTTATATGAAGATGCGCCACTTGCTCCTCGTCATGATTCACCCCGGAATGGTAGATATCAGTTGCTTTATCGAATGTCAATACTTTGTCGAATTCCAATTTGCCCTTAAAGCGTTCTTTGAAGGGTTTCTTTTTATAATCACTAAGTTTTAAAGTTGTTTGGGAGTCGGGATGAGATCTCATTCTGCCAAAGAAACCCGCGCCTCCCGTTATTAATTGGGTGCCAAAGAGCAATCCGCCGGCTATCAGACCTTTTGCGAATCCTTGTCTGAAATTACGAACAGGATACAGTTCTTTGCGAATCGAGCTTTGGTTCACCAGTGTCTCATATAATTGAAGGCTTTTCTCCGAAGTATTGTTATTCAACAGCGCAGTGGAAACGGTTTGTGCAGCCAGTATCCCGGATTTGATGGCTAAATGAACTCCTTTTAATGCTGGCATGGCAACCATACCTGCGCTATCACCAACAATTAATGCATTGTCCACATATAATTTAGGAATGGCATAATAACCTCCTTCGGGTAGCGTTTTGGCGCCATATTCCAGCAACTTACCGCCTTTTAAAAATTTTGACACAAAACCCGTCGTTTTCCAAACTTGCAAAACATCATGAACATCAAAAGTGGAGTCCTTGTAATCGAGGCCCACAACAATACCAACGGCCACTTTATTATCGTTTAATCCGTAGATAAAGCCACCGCCAAATTCATCATTATTGAGCGGATAACCCATGGTATGGTAAACCTCACCTACCTGGATGTTTCCTTGCGGAACTGACCATAATTCCTTGCAGCCTAAAGAGAATATCTGTTCGTTGCGGTCTTGTGTGAGGTTAAATTTCTTAATCAGCATTTTGGCCAAATATCCACGTGTTCCTTCGGCAAAAATGGTAATTTTAGCTTCCACGCGAGTACCAGCCTGAAAGTTTTCCATCGGATGTCCGTGATGATCCACGCCTGTATCCTTGGTTTTAGCTCCCACCACTTTTCCGTTCTTATACAAAATCTCATCTACGGCAAAACCTGTGTATATTTCTACTCCTTTTTCTTCGGCTTTAGCTGCCATGTATTTACATAGCTGCCCCAAGGAAGCTGTGTAGTTACCCTTGTTGCTCATGTACGGAATATGAAATGGCAACATTATGCTGCCCTTCTCACTTAAGAATACCGTTTTGTCCTTCGTAACTTTGGCATTAAATGGAATCTCCGAAATGTCCACATCAGGCAACAATTCTTTAAAAACGTCAGGTTTAATTACCGCACCCGACATTATATGACTGCCAATAGAAATACCTTTTTCGATGAGCAATATTCTATGATTCTGTTCATTTTGCTTAAACCTATCCGCTAAATGAATTGCTGTGGCCAGGCCAGATGGACCTCCACCTATAATTAACACATCAGTTGATACCTGATCCATATTACTCATTCCATTTCCTCCTGCTTAATAAAACTAATATCAAAACTGTTGATGGTATATAATTGTTTTAAGAAAATGCTTCTTTCTCAGAAAAATTACATGACCCTGAATTTATCCCTATATTCCAATGGTTTCATGCCAACCAGCTTGTTGAAAGTTCTCCGGAACGATTTCGGATCTGTGTAACCTGTATGTGATATTACCTCCGAGATACTTTTATTTGTTAACTCAAGTTGTTTTTTGGCAGATTCAATGCGAATTTGTTGCAAATACTCAATAGGTGGTATTCCCGTTACATGTTTAAACCGTCTTAATATATTTCTGCGGCTTGCGGGTAAATCTTTAATGACTTCGTCAATGGTATTTATTTCCAAAAAATTATCTTCGATTTTTCTCTGGATTTTCTTTACCAAATCATCATTGTGAGTATAATTAGGTCTGAATGTGCTAAAATAACTCTGTACATGCCGGTCCATATCTATAGCAAAAATTTTGGCAATGCGTATAGCAATATCATTTCCACAATATTTCTGAATAAGCAGAACCAAAAGATGAAAAGTTGAGGTAGAACCACCACTTACATAACATCGTCCATCTACGGTAACAGTCTGTCCGGGTTTTATGGAAACTGATGGAAAAGCGGCTGCAAAAGCACTGCATGCATCTACATGCGTGGTAGCTGATTTCCCGTCGAGTAAACCTGTTGCACCAAATAAAAATGCGCCGGTGCAGAAACTGGCAATTTCAGCCCCTGCCTTATACTGTTGTTGCAACCAACCGATATACATTTGGTTCTTATGAATAGTATCTTTAATATTTTCAGTGGTAAATGAAGGAATAAGCACAAGATCGGTTTTTAAATCATCGTTGATGGATTGAATGGCATAACCATGAAACAAATCACCTCCTTCTTTGATCTGGTCTGGTGTTTGGAAAATATTGATTGCGAATGGTAACGCTTTTTTGTTTTCGGCATAGATCCTGTTAACTGTATCAAAAACATCCAATATGGCGGCTATACTCAACAGCTTATAATCAAATGGTACAATTAATCCTAATTTTTTCATTTTCAATCATTTTAATATTTTGTCCTAAATGCCCCGAAGCTTGACTTTTTTGTCATTTGTAGTATAACCAATATGACCGAACTTTGTTCAGAAAACAAAGTTTAATTCATTAAAAACTAAAATCATGGAAACACAAGTTTTAAGAAAAACAGACGTAAATAAAAAACGTGGAACAACCCAAAAAATCACCCCGTTTTTATGGTTTGATAACCAAGCTGAAGATGTAGCACATTTTTATACTTCCATATTTGGGAACTCAAAGATTAATTTTGTTACTCATTACGGAGCAGCTGCAGAAAGAGCCGTTGGGGTGAAAAAAGGCTCTATAATGACGGTTGCTTTTCAAATAGAAGGGCAGGAATTCGTTGCATTAAACGGCGGTCCCGTTTTTAACATCACACCAACCATTTCCTTTTTTGTGCATTGTAACTCTATTCAGGAAATAGATGCTTTGTGGGTCAAGCTTTCAGAAGGAGGAACCGTTATGATGAAGCTTGATCGTTACCCATTCAGTGAGAAATATGGATGGATTCAGGATAAATTTGGTGTATCGTGGCAATTGATACTTCCTGGCCGGAAACAAAAAATTGCACCATGCCTCATGTTTGCTGGTAACCAGCATAAAAAAGCAGAAGAAGCTATAAATTTTTACATCTCTGTATTTCCCAATTCGAAAATAATACAATTAGAGCGTTACAAAGCGGACCAGGGACCTGAAGGAGCAATTATTCATTCCAGATTCACGCTTGACGGGCAGGAGTTCATTGCCATGGATAGTCATCAGGAACTTTCTTATAACTTCAACCCCGCCGTATCGATGGTTGTAGATTGCGAAACACAAGAAGATATTGATTATTATTGGGAAAAACTATCTGAGGGTGGAGATGAAATGGCACAACAATGTGGTTGGCTTAAGGACAAATATGGTGTATCATGGCAAATTGTGCCTACTGGCTGGAGCGATATAATGCTGGATCCTGAAAAATCAGAAAAGGCTATGGAAGCCGTTTTTCAAATGAAAAAAATCGATATAAAAACAGTTCAGAGAGCAATGGAAAACTCCTGATCGAGGAATCATAAACTGGAAACAAAGTTTATCCAGAAATGAAAAAGGCCGCCTAAATATCTTTTTAGGTAGCCTTTTTCATTTCTGGATATATTTGATTATGTGGTCATTCGTATAATCATGAACACTTGAGTTGCTTCTTTTGCTGTGTCGGGTAGCGAAAGTTTCCAACTTGAAATATTCATCGACAGGTCTGTAAGCATCATGGTTTCTAAGTTGCCTATTTTTGCACCTGATGTAAACACCTCTTCATTCAACGCAAACCCACCTTCTTGCAGATCCGTAGCCAAAATGATATCAGTGACCTTTAGTGACTTATTTAGGTTTTTCAGATAAAAAGGTACGAATTGTTCAACATTACTTAAATCCATCGTGTAGGTGCCATCTTCATTGGTTATGGTAGTACCTTTATACCATTCGGTTGCCATGTCGTGTTTCAGGTCAATAATGGTAAATAATCCCTGATCCCGTGTCAGATCCTCATTAGTTTTAATGTATTTATTTACACTTTCAATGGCCGACTTTTTCAGACGCTCACCACCTTCAGCGGCTGTATAACGAACATGCACAATGATATCTGAAATGGTATTGTAATCGAATTGCCTCAAAACAGGTAACTCCAAACGCCACTTGCTGATGACACCTGCACCTTCGAATGGTAGGTAACGTTCGTCTTTAAAATTCAGCTCAAACATGCCACTTTCGTTCTGAGCTGTGCTGGCAGCAATACCGCTGATGGGAATGAGATAAGTACTGAACCTGTTGTCTGTTTCTTCGGTATTTTCTTCGTACGTTTTGCCTGCAATGGAAGTGTTTCTGAATTTGTTTTCCAATAGGCGGAAGGTGGCATTGATGCCTGTATAAGGTCCGGCCACACAGGGGACTGATACCGATAATGACTTGATGCGACGTTTGTAGTGACCGGGATAATCCATATCAAACAAAACCTCCGGCAATGCAAATTCGCACTTACCCGTGTCCCTTAGCTGCATTATTGCTATTGGATTGATTTGCCTGAGGGAAATATGTTTGGTTATTTCGTAATCATATCCACGTTCGTTTTGATATGCAGCTTCCATTTGTTTGAGACCTACATATAGCTGTTCGCCGGCCAGTAGTCCATCTCTACCGGAATCCCAATAGCCTGCTTGAATGAAATTGGAAGAACTCAATCCACGTTCGAAGCGAAAAACCTTTTCGGCTTTTTTGGATAATTCGTAAGCCAAACTATATACCTGATAATAAAGTGTTTTAAGGCTACCCCGCATCCAGGTGTAAAGTTCTTCGTTGGTAAATTTGTTTTGCAGGAAGTCTTCTATCTCCTGCGCATTATCAATCATCTTTTGCTGGTTGATAATCTCCTGATTGGCCAATTGGATGCGGATTTGTTGCGATGTAATTTGTTTATCTATCTGTTTTATTTCATATCCGGCAGCATTAGCCTGGAAAACTCTCTCCTGGAGGGCACGGAGAAAGCCACTTTTTTTACCTGCACTGGTTGAAGCATAGGAAAGGTCGCTTGCATGAACCTGTAAACCTTTGCCTACCGACTCGGTAGCATTAGCAAGCATAGTTCCTGAAAAAACTACACTACCCACGCCCACACCAAAAGGTGAACCATTTACTTTAGCGGATGGAATAACATGAAAAGCAGTTGCTAATGTTTGCACTATGCCAATACCCCTTTGCCAATTTTGTGCTTCATGTGCTTTATCCATTTCTTCCTTTTCAAACTGTATCAGTTTCAATCCGCTTTCATCAACCGGAGTTTCTATGCTATTGGCCAATTCTGAATAATCGGTGTCTTCGCCTGGCACTTTACTAATATCCTCGCCAATCAGTTTAAGGTAATACTTCATCCGGTGTTCCGGAGTCTTCCGGTTTTGCTTCAGGCCTTCAAGATTTTTTTCAGCTTCCTCAAGTTGTTTTTTCTTGATTTCCATTACCAGGTTGTGCATTACACTTTCATGTTTGGCTCGAATGAGCGCGATGGTCTCATTATCTTTCTTCTCGATAGCTGAAAGCATGGCACTTCCCATTGATTTTAATTCGCCACAAAGCTCCAGTGCTTTCTGAAGCAAATAATAGAAACGATAATTGGGCATAGGAGTATTGAGATCGTTCAATACCGAAGCTATACTAAGTCCCTGTGCTGCAGCTTTCACCAGTAAAGCAGGGTCGATAGGAGGTTCAAATAAAGGTAATATTCTGAATACACCTTCAATGTTCTCGCAATGGCGTATTTTATAAAGCCTGTCTTCTATGGTATCCCAATAGCCCGTAAGTTTTGGATTATTCGGAGTACAGAAATAAAATGTTGAAGCCAGTCCGTAGATATTGGCAAAAGCAATTTCATCATTTACCATGCCTACAGGCAATACAGTTTGATTGCTGAATGGCGCTGCTAATTCAAGCTCAACTACCGCATTGCCAAAGGCATCCCATTTGTCCAGCAGGCTAAGGTATGTTTGCGGTTTTATTTTCCCACGCTGGGGTATTGTCATGGGACGGGCACCCAGTATATGCCATGCTAAAACATAGAGTTGTGTTGCCTGGTTTATACTTTCAATGGTATCCTGACGGAACAGGTAATCTCCCCATGCAATAATGTTGTCAAGATATTTCATTACCACCCATTTCATATAAGCTACAGGTCTGGCTCGTGCTATAACATGCGGCATAAAAGGCTTGTCTCTCCATTCACTTATTGACTGGTTAGCTGTATTGGGCTTAAGACTATTGAAAATATTTTCCAAAATATGTTGACTATTGATTTCTTTGAATGGTTTGAATTGCCAGAAACGTTTATCATCCGAGCCTTTGGCAATTGGGTTAAATACGAAATGATACCACTTCATCGCTTCTTCAAATTGTTGTGCTTTGGTAAGTGCATCGGCCAGCAATAAAGGCGTATGGAAGAAGGTTTCCCAGCTATACAGAGAATATGGACGTTTGAGTTCGTGATAAATACTATTATTGGTTATAGAGGTATCGGGATCGAATAATCCAAATGCATCTGCATAGTCTGTAATGGAAAGGTTGTAAGCAAAAAAATCATTTAATTCAGCTGAGTTTATCTTACCTAGCAGGTCATGTGCATATGGAAAATTAAATACGTTAGAGTTTAATCCTTGTGCTGTTTCTCTTGCATTGGTTTCATAGAAAGAGATTGAAGAATTTTGCCTTGCCTTGCTTGAATAATCTATTTGCCAGGAATAAATATTTCCGTCGACCTTGTTAAAATAGTTAATCGGTATTGCAGCAGTCACTTCTTTTTTCCCAATCTTAATAGTATTGCCATTAAATTCAAACGCACCTCTGTAATCACCATCGCTATCCAAATAATCATCAACATCAATCAACACTTTTTCGGGGAAAACGATGGGAACAAACTTGAAATATTGGATATCGAATTTATCTCCCTTGATATTTGAAGAAAGTACATCCTTACTTAATTGTTTTTGTGTCCACTTCCCATTCCGGTATTCGCTCCAGGCCATTTTTATTTCATAGTATTCGGAAGGTTTTGAAGCATCCACAGTACCATCAGCAACCGATTTTAAAGACTTATAACCATTATCAGCTGGTTTGGTTTTCTTCACAATTTGCGGAAAGAAAACCAATAACCGATAATTCCACACTACCGGTATAAGGTAACAACCATTACCATTTGTTTCATGGGTATTGGAGTCTTCAACATCATAACCTGGAATATCTACCTGCATCTTTTCCCATGGATACCAGTTCATTTCATCCAAAGCCAGGTAACGGTAATAGAAAAAATAGGGTGCATGGTGTGTACGTGCGAAAACGTGAAGTTTGGCACCTGCATTCCATGTCTCGTCAACTGCCTTTGTGCCGTCGATATACAAGCCAACTACCTCCATGTTGGAAACTTCATCAACTTTGTAGAGGTATGATTTAAGGGCTTCGGTAACGTTTTGTTTGTTAATGTCTTTTTGCAATAACTCCCCTTCAAGTTCTTTAAAAAACGTACTTTTATCGTCGCGAAGGTTGCTTTCTATCCAGTTTTCAGGATACAGGAACACTTTTCTGTTGGCTTCCCAAACCCGGTAACGCTGCATCCAATCCCATCGTGGTCTATCAAGTGTAACAGAGGCAATTCCTCTTTCCAGGCCCAGAAAACAACGTTGTACAAACAGCTGTGCAGATGAAATGGCCTGCTTGATACGCGATGTTTCCATACAGGCTTCCATCTGAACATCAATCAGGAAAAATTCAAATAAACCGTTAGCATCCGTAACGCCCCAATGAATTAATTCTTTTTGTTGCAATAAGTATGCAATTAAGGCTTCTTTCTGATTGTTCCGCAATTGATCGTGCAGCGGCTTTACCACCTGTTCCCAATCGGTTTGGTTATATTTGGCACGAATAGCATTTTTGATGTTGTCGGCTATATTTCTGCAAATATTAAACTTAGAGGTTGGAACTGCCCATTCAAAAAGCAGGTCGATGTCCATGCCAATTTTATCAGCTATAGTTATTCCTTTTTGAAGTTTTAACAAGTTTTTTTCGTTGCGATAGTCTTCCGGTTTGCTGATGTTGAAATGATCCACTGCTATCAACTTGTCAATACGCTCTTTTTTCCAGGTGGTAAGATCGGATATTTTTTGGCTTAATACTGAAAAGTCAGATGCAGTATCGTTTATCCAATTCCAGAAGTCCAATATGTTCAGTTTTGTGGCTGGTAAGGAATTTCGCAAGCGGGTGTAAGCTTCTAATCTTAACCACTGAACAAGG
>WSSedL1CaDRAFT_10000656_pt1 | contig 23444 bp, 18 predicted proteins | sample WetSurSL1Cattail_FD_9464 | JGI IMG/M metagenome (IMG submission 9464)
CATGTCATTAACGCTGCCAATGATGATCGGATCGGAGGAACCGGATTTCGATTCTGCGGCGGACGCTGCCGGAGCAGCGGAACTCACGGACTGCTTCTGCCCGCAGGCGGACATTAATACGGATACCATACTAAGTACTAAAATAACTGATAAAAACCTTTTCATATGTCTTCCCCTTCTTAATTTGAAATTTTTAAGCTGCTATATTAGAATAGATTCTCATTTTTTAGTTTCGCGATTTCTTCATCGGAATAGCCGATTTCCTTAAGAACCTCAACGTTATGCTCGCCCAGCATGGGAGGATTCAAACGGATCTCTGCCGGTGTTTCGCTGAAATGAACAGGAATACCCACTACTTTGACTTTTCCGGCAATCGGATGATCAATTGTACGGATCATTTTGTTGTGAATGACCTGAGGGTCCTTCTCCATATCGGCATAATCGTTTACTTTGGCACACCAGTAACCAAAAGGCTGCAACTCCGCCAGCCAATGTTGGGTGTTCTCTTTTTTGAACGCCTCGTTGATTACTTCATAAATAGCTTCTTTGTCACGCTGCATAACCTGTTTATTGGGCATCAATTCAGAAAGATTATCGATCTTCAAAATCTCACCCAGCTTCGCGACCTTGTCGGGATGCGTGGTAGAAAGAGATATGTAGCCGTTTTTGGTCTCATAAATACCATACGGTGCTTCCATGTGCACATGGCCGGAATAGTTCCGGTTGCGTTTGGGCAGATTTCCAGTGTTTAGGTAGTATGAAATCTCCTGGGACTGCAGATGCAGCGCAGAATCCAACAAATTCACCTCTACCTGCTGAGCTGCACCGCCCTTCAGCTTATTGACAACTGCAGCACAGACGGCGCTCGTCAAAAGGATTGCGCTGTACATATCAATCAGGAAAGTACCACCCGGCACGGGAACCCCCTCGGGTCCCACCAGATGGGTGTAGCCGCTGATACTCTGGGCCAGCAAATCCTGACCGGGTAGATCCTTGTAGGGACCGGAGCTGCCGTAACCCAACGCCTGCGCATAGATAATCTGCGGATTTAGCTTTTTGGCTTCTTCAAAACTGAACCCTAGCTTATCCAGTACACCCGGGCGGAAATTGGTGACAATGACGTCGGATCTGGCAATCAATTTTCTCACAATTTCCCGAGATTTCTCACTTTTCAGGTTCAAAGTCATACTGCGCTTATTTCTGTTCATAGAAAGGAAATACGGGCTTTCTCCGCCCAGCAGATCTTTATCCACCATGCAGTCCCTTTCAAATTCACCGGTGCCGGGACGTTCAATGTTAATCACATCCGCACCGTAGTCGCCCAAAAGCTGCATGGCAAAAGGTGCCTGTGCAAAATGGCTGAAGCCAAGGATTTTTATCCCGTCTAATGGCCCTTTCATCTTTTAATTCCCCCCCAACTTATTTTTGCGGTTTACGTCCAATGAACTGTTTGTCAATATGGAATAAAACCTTTTCATTGTTCTGGTTGATTACATAGACGTTCCAGGATACAACCCCAAACTCGTCATTTTTAATCTGCTTATCGATCACTTCAAATTCGCAGTGAATGGTGTCGCCGGGATAAACCGGCTGAAGGTATCTCACCTTATCATGGCCGTAATGAATGGAAGGCACCTTGGTAGGAGAAACTTCTTTTGCCATAAAACCGTCCGCTACACCCAGCGTCAAAACCCCTTGAATGATGCAGCCGTGCACGCTGGGATGCTTTTCGCAGTACTGAGCGTCCACGTGAACAGGATGGGTGTTGTCTGAACAGCCGATAAACAAGCGAATATCCGCTTCTGTCATGGTTCTTCCGGAGGAAGTCTGTTTTTCACCGATCTGATAGTCTTCAAAATACTTGTATTCAGGCATAATAATTTTCCTCTCTGTTTAGTTTTTGGGTAAATATACGTTTTGGGAACGAAGCTTTTCCTGAAGCTCCATAACACTTACTGCCCTCGGCTTGATGCCGGCTGCAACTGCCATAGCGGCCGCTGTGCCTACTGCCTGTCCCATCAGCATTGCTGTCGGGATAACACGCAGCATTTCGATGGCTCCCAAATCACCGGAGATGCATCTTCCTGCAACCAACAGGTTCTCCACAGTCTTTGGCAGGAAGCAACGGTATGGAATCTGCTTGAGTGCGTCGTCTGTGTTAAAGTTTTTGTAAGGCGGCTGTGCGACCACGACGGCGTCATCGTATTTGGCACCTTCCATCAACTCTTTGCGGGTAATAATGTATTCGCCATCCATCAGACGGCTGGAACGCGTACCGACCTGAGGCGCCGTATCAATTACCTTTGCCTTTTCAAAACCCGGAACGTTCTCTCGGAAATAGTCCACTGTTTTGATCATTGCCTTGCGGATTTCCACCTCAACCTTGGCCAGATGCTCGATATTGGTAGAATCCCCCAGAACCGTGTTATTAAACCATACTACATTCTGGATACTGCTGCGCATATAGAATCCCATAGGCAGATCGCCAAAACTATATCCGCCCGCGATACCGCCGATGGCCTTGATGTCTTCAGAAATTTTATCGCTCGCTTTGGGATTCTTCAGAAATTCCTCTGCTTTTTCCGTATCCACATTGCCTACACGGAACACCAGCCCAAGTGGCAGTTTTCCGGTACGATAATTCTCCCCGGCTGTTGCATACACATCGCCGTCGCCTGTGCAGTCAATTAAAGTTTTCGCCAAAACTACCTGTCTTCCGGATTTACTCTCGAAGATAGCACCCTTAACCTCTTTGCCTTCCATGTAAGCCTTGCTGAACCAAGCATGGAACAACAACTCTACGCCCGCCTCTACCGCCATATCGTTGGCGACGCATTTCATCATCTCAGGGTCGATTACCGGGCTGTAACGAACGATTTTATCTTCACCGCCAGTGGCACCCCATCTTCTCCAGTGAAGGATATCCTCCATCTCATCCGATCCCCAAGCCGACTTAGGCTGTTCAATGATACCGTCATATTTTCTGAGCCGCTCAACGGTTTCTTCCACCAGACCTTTTATGACCATATCTCCTTTACCGTCGCACAGGCAGTCGAGCAGCAACACGTAGCCGCCGGTTGCCATTCCGCCCAGATACCCGTAGCGCTCCATCAGCATTACCTTCGCTCCGCTCCGGGCTGCGCTGACGGCTGCACAATACCCCGCAGGGCCGCCGCCAACTACCAGAACATCGGTTTCGGCATAGATGGGTATTTTGTGCGATTCTTCAATGATGTATTCTTTCACATGTCATCTCTCCTTCGCTATTTTGTTGCATGTTATTGTTGCACTTTATGTAACGGATTACATGGTAGACCTTTTCTTATCTCTTGTCAATACATTTCTTCAACTTCTACATTTTGCACTGCAATAATTAATATATTTTATGCATTATATCTAAATTATACTTTTAAAATTGACTTTTACATTTAATTGATATATACTTGAAAGCATAAAGTTTATCTATATTGGATTGGGTTGTGTAATCGATTATGAATATTAAAGAAGTCGCTATTCTTGCTGAAACCTCTGTTGCCACCGTCTCACGTGTTTTAAACGAAGACACTCATGTTTCCGAAAGCACACGGCAGCGTGTACAGGAAATCATAGAAATTACCGGATATAAACCTAATCTGATCGGGCGTAATCTGCGTACGCTCCACAGTGGAAAGATCCTTGTGATGATGCCGACAACCTCAAATCCCTATTACAGCAGAGTAATGCAGGGCATTGAACACCGTGCCAGCTTAAGCGGATATGATACGCTTTTTGTAATAACGCACCGTGTTCCTGAGAATGAAAGGCGCTACTTAGACCTTGTTCTGACCAAACAGGTCGATGGCATCATCGTGTTGGCGTCTACGCTGGACGGGCAGGAAATGAACGACATCGCAGGGGAGTATCCCTTTGTGCAATGCGGTGCCTACACCATTGGAGATAATATCAGCTACGCCTGCATTGATAACGTTCGCGCGGCTTATGAAGCCGTCTCCTATCTCATTAAGACCGGAAACCGTCGGGTAGCGCTTATGAACGGTCCTTACGCCAGAACCTATGAGTTGGAGCGTGAAATCGGTTACAAGCAGGCCCTTGCCGAGGCTGGTATTCCCGTTCGGGAGGATTATATCCGTTCTTGTGAATACAGTCATTTAGACTCTTACGATTGCTGTGTAGAACTGATGGGTCTGAAGGATCCGCCGACCGCAATTTTTACCTCCTCCGACCAGATGGCCGCAGGCGTTGTAAAATATCTGATGAAACATCAGCTTGTAGCCGGCCGCGATGTGGATGTAATCGGCTTCGACAACTCGTTTATCTCAGATATGTTTTATCCTGCAATCTCCAGCGTTTCCCAGCCAGGCTATGAACTGGGGAAAGTGGCCTTTGACCTTCTTTTGGAAAAGATTAATGATATTCACTCCATCAGCAAAGGCATTGTATTAAATTACAAGCTGGAGCTGCGTGATACGACAAAGCCGCTGCCTGAAAAATAATCATTCATCCAATTTTAACATAATTTTCTGTGGGTTCCGTTGTTTATGCCCACTGGGCGTCTGAAAACATCGTTTTTTGCAGGAGTACCGTGCAAATCAGGCTTAAATTATGAATATACCAGTCTTCTGAATCCGTCTTATCATAACGTGTGAAAAGAATGACTGGTTGATGATATCGTGAATTTGAAAAATAATGAAGCGGAGAAAACATTATGGAAAAAATAAGATTCGGCATCATCGGCACCGGAGATATCGCCGCGAAATTCGCCACTGCCTGCTCCATGGTTTCTGAAGCCACAGCGTATGCTGTATCCTCCAGAGACATTGAAAAAGCGAATACTTTTGCCGCAAAAAACGGAGTGGGAACAGCATACGGAAGCTATGAGGAACTAGTTTGCGACCCCGAAATCGATGCAGTGTATGTTGCCACACCCCATAGCGTGCATTTTGACCATTGTATGCTTGCGCTCCGTAATAACAAACATGTGCTTTGTGAAAAGCCGATGGTAATGCGTGAACAGGATGCGAAGGTACTCTTTGATTACGCGCAAAAGCAGAACTTGTTTATGATGGAGGGCATGTGGACCAGATTCCTGCCCAACATCAAACTGGCAAAGCGATGGATTGATGAAGGCAAAATCGGGAAAATCAAATTTATTGATATGGAATTTTCCTCTGCGATCCATCAGGGCCCTCCGAAAGACCGTTTGGTAAATCCCGCTTTAGGCGGAGGCGGCCTTTATGATGTCGGAGTGTACACGATTGAGATGGCCTCTTTTTTCGCAGGCGCCAATCCATTGGATTACAGCGGGTACTGCACGGATTTCTGTGCGGGGGTAGATGCTACAACGGTAATGGCAGCAAAATATCCCAATCATATTCTCGCAACCTTGAGAACGGGCATTGTATGCGATTCTCCGTGCCTTGCAAGAATCATCGGGGAAAAGGGATCAATTGAAATTCCGTACTTTTATGTGGCGAATGATGTCAGGCTTATCATCGGCGGCGAGATTGTCGACTATGCCCATCAAAACTATCCGGTCGCCGAGGGCCTGTCGTGGCAGCTGAAAGAGGTTTGTGGATATATCAACGATGGTGTAACGGAAAGTGAAACAGTACCGCACAGAGATACTGTGGCAACTGCTGGCATCTTGGAGAATATGATGAACCGTTTTTATGGCGATCAGAATAAACCGTCAGCTTACACCGGTTAAAATCCAATTCTCCTCTATATGATATAGATAGATTCCAAACTTTTTTCAATATACAAAATATAGAATTAGCCTGAAAGGCCACGTGAATAAGAGCGACCTCCGTCCGGGCATAAGAAAGCCAGCGCCTAATAGGCGTTGGGCTTTCTTTTTGTTTCGCCTGCGGGGGTAACATCCGGCTCAAATACTGCCGAAAGTTTTCTAACTGCAAAAAGCTGGCACTGTACAAAACAGTCTCAGCTTTTATTATGCAATAATACCTGTAACAAGGCCTTTTCAGTTTAAATGGGTGCAGGGAAAGACGTACTATAAAACGCAAAACTTCTATAAGTTTTTCTTAAAAAAGTCTTGCAGCAACGGCGCGCAGTCTTTTTCATCCGAGCCATCAATAGTAACTGTGATCTCTTCTCCTTTTTTTGCGGCAAGACTCATGACCGCAAAAAGCCTTTTGGCATCCGCCTGCCTGGCGCCCTTTTGAATTTTGATATCGGCGGCATATTTCTGAGCTTCCTTCACTAATAATCCAGCTGGGCGGGCGTGTATTCCTTCCTTATCCTGAATCACATAACAAAAATTTTTCATTATCTTCACCCCATCATATTGTCCAGAAACGCGAAAACTTCTTCTTTCGTTGCCAGATTTTCAGAGAAAGCACTGGCGCTTCCGGCTACGATACCTGTACGGAACGCGTTGCCCAGGCTGGATTGGTTCAAATATCCCGCAAGGAAACCGGCAACCATGGAATCCCTTGCGCCTATCGTATTGATCACCTTGCCCTTCGGTGCGGTACTTTGGAAGACTTCCCCATCCCCGAAACAAGGATAGCTCCGTCTCCGCCCATGGACACCAAAACATTGTGCGCACCCAATTTCTGAAGCTGTTTTGCAGCACGAATGACTAAAATATACCCCATAGAATAGACAGTGAAAAAGTGCAAACCCCAGCTTATGGACAGTGAAAAAGTGAGGGCTACTTTTGGAAGATCGGAAATTCCGCTTTGTGGACGGCAAAAAAGTTTAGGTTGCAAGCCTGCAGTTTGTTCTGATAAAATTGAATCAGAGCAACAAGGAGAGTCTATTTTAAGGAGTAAATTTAAATGGGATGGAATACATTCACGCCAGAAGAGATAGCAGAACTAAAGAAAAATCCGTATGTAAAAAGCATTAACATACATAAAATCAGTTTCACTGTATCGTTTAAGATGGATTTCTGGGAGCGATATGAGAATGGGGAGCTTCCGACCGCTATAATTCGATCTATGGGCATTGATACAGAAGCTCTCGGAGAAACCCGCATCAGGGGCATCGTCCAGCATATTAAAGATCAAGCTGGGAGCGGGTCAGGTTTTAGGGAAGGGTACAATTTTCAAGATAAGAACGCGCCCGCCGACCAATCGAAGCCAGTAAGCAAAAGATTGTTGCGTCTGGAGCACGAACTTACCTACACGAGACAAGAGTTGGAGTTTATAAAAAAAATTATCTTAGCGGACAGAAAGGCAAGTCGGAAATGCTTATCAAATCAAGAGCTGATGTCAAATTCGAAATCATCCGAGAAATGACATCCAGAGACAGCAATCTTCTCAATATCAGTTGGCTGTGTGAAATTGCGGGGGTTTCGCGCTCGGGGTACTATCGCTGGCTTAGCATTCCTGTGAAAGCACACAAAGCACTATAGATAAATACAGCGGGGCTTAGTGAGTACGTTACACACGTATTTTCTCAATAAGCCCCGCTTCTTAGGTCTCAGACTGTTGTATCGCTGCGGTTATTTGGTAATGATGATATAATCCATAACAGCTGGTTTTTGCTTTGGAAGTGCGCTGTAAACCGCAGTCGTGATACCGGCGGCACCAACCGCTTTTACCGTAACGTAATACTTGTTTCCAATGTGTTTGACATTAGTAACAAATGCTTTGCTGTTTCCAACCGTGAAGGAAGGAATTTCGTTTCCGCTTACCGTCATAGCAAAAGTATAGCTCTTGCCAGACTTTACGCTGGTGAGGAAAGTGGTATCGCATTTTACCGCGTACGGATTTGTAGCGGCTTTTGGCAGCAGCACATAATCCGAGCAATGTGCAATCGTAACCGTTACATATCCGTCCGCATCTATGGTGTATCCGCTTTGCGGCATTTGCTCCAATGCGTTCGTTGTGTAGTTCAGATAATACAGGAACACTATGGAACCCGGAGTACAGCCCGCCTGATCTCCAACGTACGCTCTGACTTTTGCGACGCCGGGGAGTAGGCCGTTATTGCCGAATTTCAACACAAGACCAGAAGCCTTCTTGTCGGAAGTGTTGTTTCCAACCACTGCTCTTGCCGCTGAATCACTCGCTACGGATGTAATGGTCAACGCAAGGTTGACATTTGTGACAGGGGCAGCAGAATTCTTTAATCCGGTTCCCGAGAAGGTCCATGAATAGGCTTCCTTGCCCGTATCGCTGTTGGTAACCTTAAGAGTGATATCCTTTCCCGCTTCTTTAGCAGCCTGCAGGACAGAAGGATCCGCGTTAATCGCAATGTGTGCATTTACGTTCTTGTTATCTGTTACCGCTGCCGGGGCCATAATATTGAGATCTACAGATTTAACCGAGCCGCTTTTCAGCTGGTCCACGATATCGGATGTAGGAACCGCAATTTTAATTTCCGCAGGTTTATCGGAAGTTGCAGAAGTAACTACTGACGTAACATCTGCCGGGACTGTTACGCTGATAGATGAATGATTTCCGGTTACAACTGGTGTAGCGTCCGGCTTTGTGCTTATCGTTGCAACCGTGCCTCCATTTCCATTAGTGGTTGCCGTCATCGTGCTTGGGGTTGTTGTTGAGTTACTGGAACTATTGGAAGATGAACTGCTGCTTGAGTGATGACTTGTGTTATTGTTTTCGCTTGCTGCCACAACTACTGTAATCGTAGGCAAGCTGATCGCGCTACCAAGTACATAGCCGCTGGATAGTTTTGCTGTAAAGGTATAAGTGTCCGAGGCTGTTGAATTATAATTCGGAGTTGACGACCAAGTGATGCCGCTGATGTTCTCTAGCTTTCCATCCACTGTTGCTTTTAACGAATCGGGAAGATTAAGAGAATCACGAGATGTGCCATTAGCTACTGCTTGTGTTTTTACAGAAGAATTCAATTCTTCAAAAGAGGAAATCGTTTTGTCTGTCGACTTAGGTGACTCTACCGTAACCTTGATTTCCGGTAGGATTGCCCCACTGTCACGTACATAGCCACTGTCAAGCACAGGAGTGAATGAATATGTGCCCGCGACCGTTGGATTATAGGTAATATCTGAAATCCATTTTGAAATGTTAACCAAGACCCCAGAGATGCCATCCACAACCGCTTTGAGCTTTTGAGGCAGATTCAACGAAGAAAATGGTGCGCCATTCGCTACGTCTTGTGTTTTTACAGAGGGATCCAAATCTTCAAAAGAAGAAACATGCGGCTTTTCATTGACTAACACACCTAAATTCTGAATGTGGAAGTAATCGAAAAGAATGTTTAAATCCGTACTGGTTCCACTACCGTTTATAGCGTATAATCCCACCTTAGTATTTCCCAACGTGTTACTAACGGATCCGACAGAAGTAAAATTGGTCCCGTCAGTCGAATAGTAGGCGGTATAATTATCGCCATTTTTGACAATTCTATACCAAATGATATTGTTGCTGATGGAAGGGTTTGCGATGCTAACTGAGGTAGTACTGCCGCCGCTTTCCTTAAGCAACTGGATAGAGGAAGAGGTTGATCCGGTAGCTTCCCAACCCACTTTTACGTAATTATTATCATCTTGATAAACAACTAAACCACCTTGCTGATAAGAGACATGCGGTTTGATGGAATAGGTCGCCTTGGTTTCAATGGTAAAATCCCCGGAGGCATTTTGCAGTAAGATGTTATTGGCGGTGTTAGTTTGACCGTAAACATCCCCCACCCGCGGACTGATCATCATGGATCCGGGGTTAGAGGTAAGGTTCCAGTTTGTCGGATCCTCCCTTACCCAGCTCCATTGTGACCCTAACGTATCGGTATTGAAATCGTCATTGACGCCGGAGGGATGGTTGAATATTATTGTGTAAATGGACTTGCCAGTTCCATTGGTTACAGTTATTGTAGCCTGTTCCGACATCTCAGAATCCTGGGTTATTGCGACATTGGCGTCGGGATCTTTAGCATTCGCAGCAACCCACGGAGTTAACTTCATACCATCCGGAATCAGCATATTATATTTATACATATCCGGACTGAATCCACTCAATTGTCTCCCGTTTACTGTGAGGCTGCTTAGTGTTGTATCCGCCAGCACAAAATCAATTTTAACGCTATCACTTTTTTTCAATGTTAGATCAATGTAGCTATTGCCCAAATCGTCAGTTTTAACGTTCTGCGAAACACCGTCGATACTGACTTTTTTCCATAAAACCCCGCACTGGAGCTTAATTGCGTTATTATCTTTGTCTGATGTTAATGTAACGCTTGCAGTAGCAGCACCTTTATCCCAGGCAATTTCATTTATCTCCGTATTGCATCTTGCCCTTAAGCCAGTTATACTGCCCTTGTTCAAATCTTTAAGCAGTGCCGGCAGGATCTTAATATCATCATCGTAGGAATATACAAGGGATTCATTGATAATGCCCGAGTAGGAATCGTTCAAATCCGTACAGTAAGCCGAACTAAGGTTGTTATTGTGGGAGGTCATAAAAGAAGTGTAACGATAGTTGTTCTTAGTTAACCACTTTAACGGTGTTTCCAATCCGCTCGCATTACCCAGCCTGGCCTCGACTAATGCCCTGTGGTCATGAGCATGGGACTCAGGAGCGGTTGCGTTATAACTGTTCCTCATATCCAAAGCGATCTGCACGCCAGTGGCCAATGCAGGATCATTCACCGCTTCATGTGCAGGCCATGCGGAGTAAGCGTGGCTGGTATGCCTGTGGCTGTAGTTGTCCTTCAAGGAAGGATCCGCCCACTCCTGTAAAGCACCGTCGCTGTTATAGAGGTAAGTTGGTACTTTGCTTTTGAAAGTCTCCCATTTGGCCAACTTATCCGTATTTTCTGGGTATAAGTCCGCAAGAACTTTTTCTGCCATATAAACAGAGTTCTTCGCGGCCGAGATATCCATTGTGGAATTATATGCGAGTACGTTGCCTCCAGTTGGAGTATTCTCAGGAGAGTAGCCAGGCGCAAAAAGATATTTCGCATTAGTGTCCCCTGCTGCTACCGCCTGTGAAAGGGTAGTGCCATCGTTCACGTGATTCTTGCCGGTTCCGTCCTTGTAATATTTTTCATCGGCATATTGCGTCCAGAAATTCATGTTTTTATCCAACAGCGGGAATAGAATGTCTTTTTCCAAGTCCATATAACCGTTGCTTTTTATCCTCTGAACGTCCGCGTCAGACAATTCGAGTATCGATTTAATATTTTCGAAATTAACGTCTTTGCCCAATGGAACCTGACGGTCGCCGTAGCACTGCCAGTATTCAAAAATCGGAATAAGCAGCCAGTCGGTTATCCCGTTCACAAACAAATGCGGATAACCTCCCAAGAAATGGTAGGCATCCCCCTGGCCGGTGCCGTCCGTACGCGGAGGCGCCATGATGGCATCCGTCATACCGTAAACATTTGTGGCGTGGTTTTCCCAGCCCGGAAGCATACGCAGCATCAAACTAATGTAGCCATCGTTGCAAAGTTCCATATTTCCGGTATTCATGCCGGCAACTTGGAGGTTTAGGTTAGCGTCCAGCGTAAAATCGCCGCTCCAATCCGGGTTCCACATTCCGGTCCATATTCCACCCAAACGCGTCGACTGGTAGCCGCTTGCGCATAGTAGGGCGTAACGTCCGTTGTAATAAGCTCTTTCCATATATGCTTTGTTAAAGGTGCTCTGTGAGTTTTGCTTAGCGATCAGCTCCGAATTGGTCAGCTGCCTGTCGGCTTTTTCCGCATCGGTAGAGCAAAGGTCTATGTGGGCTGTATTAAACGTTTTGCCGTGTATTGCCACATGGGGAGCAAGCATATCTTTATATGTAAACTTGCCAGCGGCTTTATAATTTGATACTACGGTATCAATATCGCCGATCAGTTTATTGTATAATTTTGCCTTGACTTGGTCTACGGTATTGCATCCATTATCCTGACGGTCGTCTTTTGATATAAGCATTATCGATTTCGCACCAGTAACGGTGAGGGTCGGCCTGCCGTCGCTTGCTGTGCCTTGTGTGAAGGTTGCTCCGTCGGCGATTATTCTGGTGGCCGTACCCCAGCCTCCATGGGCGAACATTGTTTCTTCAGGGTTTTTGTCTCCAATACGGTTTTGGACCTGATATTTTCCAGCCATACCCATGGCATAACCGTTGCCGTCGTGATCCACAAAGTAGCTTGAGGTGATACCCTTGGCGGGATCATTCTTGGTCGTATTGGTGGGACCATTCTGCATAGAACCTATATCGTCTATGCTTAATGTAATATTAAGGTTTTGATCAGCTTCCATTTGTGTCACAATGACATTGTCGCTTCTTGACACGAACGAACGCCTGTTCCACTCGCTGGTTTTACCCGAATCTTTCCACTGTACACCGACTTCTCCTGTCTCAAAGTTTGTGTACCTGTTGTATGTTGAAGAGTTTGCGGACGTAAAGTCATTGTTCTTTATACGGTACTGCGCTGCCGGCTGATACGGGCGGGGCCATGTAGTCCCCCAACTACTTGCGCCAAATTGATCTTTGGCGTACTGGTTTATGATATCGAGCCAAGGATATTCGGTTTTGTTAACCGCTCCAGTCTTTATCCTGTCTATACTGTTGGCTATATTCGGAGTAGCGTACAGTGAAGTCTCGTCGGTTACAATTTTTGTGTTGTTAAGAATAAAAACGTCCTCATTAGGGTCACTGCTTTCGATAAAAGCTAATTCGCCATTACCGGATACGGAGCCATCTCTCCAGTTAGCATTACCGGTGGTTCCTATAGTCTTGTATGTATTTTCATTAAAGCCCATGGCGTTTCCCAAACCGTATTTCCAATATTCGCCTTTAACTACATACTCCCCGGAATCTTTACCGGAATCATTAACGGTTATACCGGAATCTTTACCGGTTACATCGGGTTCACCTGTCACCGCATAGGCGGGGATCATCTGGAATGTTAGCGCTATACTCAAAACAAGTGCCATTACTGCCTTTTGAATCTTCATGATACTGATCCTCCTCTTTTTGCTAAAATTAAAATGCCAATCACGCTTAAAGAAATATTAATACTTCTTATTCACAATTTCCTCCCTTCAAATTCAGTAATTTATTCCTACACGTCAAGATAAGCCGACTAATACTCACCTCCGTTCTATCAGTCGCTATATGAATCTCGACTTGTCTGAGTAAATAATAATATAATATATTTTAGGCTCCCCCCTTTGGAACATCGCTGCACGGTTAGTACCCGATAACCAAGCAATCTTCCAATAGCAGCCGACGTGTTCAACCACGTCAACTTTTTATCCATAGATCTTTCTGCGGTGCCGGCCTCTGTTTATAGAACAATTTTTGATGTAGTAACACATCTAGGTACTGGTAGGTATTAATTACTACCATTCAATATTCTCCTCATGTACTCTTGACATAGCAGAATAATTGTTGCTTTTCAATACTCCTTCCTCCAACAGAATGCAGTCTCATAACAAATCGTTTCGTCTTTGATTCTTAGTTCATCTCTGGCATTAAGCCGAATCGTTTCGTTTTTGCTTGACTATTAGTTGATTTTTAAACATAAATAAATTATAATTGGTATAAAATGTGTTAACAATAATTAATTTATCCCCTATTTGTTGATTAATGAACATATTTCATTATTTTGTTCATTATTAAGGAGGTTATTTATATGAAATGAACATGAAAATTACAAGGCTTATATGTGGAGAACATTAATTTTGTAAAAGTTTTACAAGATTAATGCAGTGGAAGATGTTTTTTTAGTTTGTTGGTGAGGAGTTTTGAAATGGAAAAAGATCGTAGAATTCGTAAAACAGAAAGTGATCTTTGTCAGGCGATGATAAAGGTGATGCAGAAAAAATGCATCAATGAAATCTCCGTAAAAGAATTATGTGAATTAACTGATTTAAATCGAGGTACCTTTTATATTCACTACAAAGATGTTTATGATCTATTAGAAAAAATTGAGCTGAATATGTTAAATGAATTTCATGAAGTGTTGGCTAAATATCCGCCATGTGAACATTATTCACTATCTTTTTTTGAGGATATGTTACATTTTACAGCAAAACATAAAGAAATGTACCTAATGCTCTATGGCGATTTTGGTGATAAAAAACAAATGAAATTAAAAAGTGATTTCCACCGTGAAGTAGAAGATAATGGTTTTTATGGAGTAACCCAATTTAATTTCGAAAATGAAAATGAGCGTGATTATTTTAATATATTTCTTTTAGCAGGATATGTAGGGATAACTAAACACTGGCTTAAAAATGGTATGAACGAATCGGTTGAAGATATCTCCAAAATCACTGCAAATATAGTGCTCAATCTGATTAAAGCTTACTCCAATTAGAAATTTTTAGGAAAAGTCCAGATATAATTTTGTTAAGAATGAAATCAAAAATGCAAAACGAAACGTTTTGTTAATTTTAAGTGTAAATTCATACAACACAATGACGAAACGTTTTATTTTATAACAATTAGGATTTAATTTCTTTGCTTCATGCGTGCATCATGGGTATAAAATGATCTAAAATTAAAACTTTACGACACCTCATGTTACTTGCTGCTATTACTACAACGTTATGCAATATATTTTCACTGCCTTCTTTAATCCAAATATTTTCATTTGTTTATGGAGATCCCGTAGGCCTAAGCGCTTATTATAATAGCTTAAGCTGCTGGGTAAAAAAATGTTGCACATACTAAGGGCTTCCGACCACCGCACCAGGCCGAGTGTTCTTATAGCATTTGAAAGTGCTGTAAGAACACTCGCTTTTTTATATACTTATCCAGCCATCTGCACTTGGGAGTAGCTTACGGCTACTCCTTTTCTTGTTTGTATCAAAGCGTCCGGCTCCGGCAGCGCTGTAACATCCGGTATTTCAATGGAGCCGATACAATTATAATGAATGGTCAGTTTCTGGGCATATATTCCATTCATCTTTTCGGCCTGATGAACTTCAATGTGATCAATCATTCATTCAGCATATTCGGCGTGAGTTTTCTGGCTCTGGTATATTTACGCTCGGTGGCCATAAACATATCCGTGCCTACTGTCCGTCGGCTTTCCTTGTCAAGCTCATCCCTGAGTATTTTCATTCGCCCTGCCAGTCCGCTCTGTTCATCCTCATATTGCTTAGTCATTTTAGAGAATCGCTCATCGGAGATTTTTCCGGCCACATTATCCTCATACATTCGGTCAAACAGCCGGTCGATCTCCTTATCGCGGGCCAACAGAGAATTGTATTCCTTTTGCCTCTTTTGCCGCTCGAGTTCCACAGTTTGTTGAGAATGTCCCATAACTGCTTTGACGAATTCATCCTCATACTTGCTCGCGAATTTTGTGAGCCTGCGGATTTCCCCAGAACGACCTGTTGCAAAAAGTCCACATGGATGTAATGAGTAGAGGTGCAAGTGCCCCGATTACCTTTGTAGTTGGAACAATTAAAATACTTGATATCCGGGTTGCCCTGATTGAATTGGTAATGCAGATTGTGTCCGCAGTCAGCACAGACAAGTAAACGGAGAACATATTGGTTTCTCCCTCAATGGTTTTTCGCTTACGGATTTTACCACGTTTCTGCTGTACTCTTTCCCATGAAGCACGGTCAACGACCGAGTCGTGCACATCCTTAAAGATAACCCAATTATCACGGTCGTTATCAATCCGTTTCTTACTCTTGTAAGATTTGCTGTACGTCTTGAAGTTGAGGACATCCCCGCAATACTCCTGCAAGGAAAGAATTTTAATAACAGTAGAACTGTTCCTCTTCGTGGGCGGTGCATCTTTAATGCTTGCCAGAACGGTTGACACCTCGTGTCTGCCAATAAGATATTGGAGTCAGAATACTCTCCCTTTCCAATGCGGCAATCTGTTCGGATCCAAAGCCGTCCAGCGTCATCTGATAAATCCGGCGAGCGATAACCGCGGATTCCTCATCCAAAATCCAGCGTTTTGGATTGTCTGGGTCCTTGATGTAACCGTAAGGCGGCTGTCCCATCGGTTCCCCGGTATTTGTCAAAGGGCGTCTCGCAGTTGCGAAATGCCCTTGAAATCCCACTGGTTTTTTCGATTTTAGATGTAGATACTGCTGTGCGACTGCCTTTGAAGCCTTGATTTTACTGAGTTTGTGCCGTAAATCGAACACCCGTACCAACTAATTTGGTCAAAAAAGATGCCATGCGGTTTAAGCCGCGTGGCATCGCCATTTGTGGGGGATTTGCCCCCTTTTTTTACCGTCTGGTTCGAAAGATATATTCAGGGCATTTCAAAGTGCCGAGCGGACTCGAACCCGCATGTAATCCTGATAGCCGCTGTATTTCTAGATTTCCGCGAATCGGTGTGCGGCAACTTTTTTGCGTCTATAACAAAGATTTAAGGATACTTCACAGAAAAAGGAGTGGCTACACTTGCGGCCTCTTTATCGTATCAAATTGCTTCAAAAAATCCATTATTTCCATGAGTGGTTTTCGTTGTCCGTCAAGTAACCATTTTCGCCAAATCGCGTAAACACCGGATGACATGAAGGTCGTCCAGTATCCATCGTTATCTGCGGCATAAAATCTCTTTATTTCTTCGATGAAAATGCGTTGAATAATCGGCTCGAATCCGTGGTCAATTGACGAGATAAAAGTATCACCAAAGGTGTTAAAAAAATTAAACTGGTTATTATATTTATCAGCTTCTCGAGTATCTTGACTGATCACGTCAAACACTGCCGCAATCTTTGGTTGGTAATACTCATACAATATCTGTTCGAGTCCTACAAAATTGCGGTAAAAAGCCATACGGCTTACACCCGCTCTTTTACAAACTTGCGCAACTGTCAGTGCCGACAACTTCTCTTTTGTCAACATTTGCAATATCGCCGTTGGGCGGCTTTCTAGGTGCTGCACTTCGTTACATTATTTCAAGCATTACCGTAAAATATTTTGCAGACCTTCCCATTGGGACGCTAATCGTCAATGTGGTAGGCGGGTTCATAATGGGATTAATTATGGAGGCCAGCAACAGCATATGGCCTATTCCTGCAGATGAAAGACTGTTTTGACAACGGGAATCATGGGGGATTAACAATTTTTTTCAACATTCAGTTATGAGACCGTTTCTTTTCTGTCAGAAGGTCAATATTTAACTGTGGGGGTAAATGCAGGGTTGAATTTGTTTCTTACACTGTTTGCCTGCTGGCTTGGAAGATTGTTAGTTAAAGTGGTGTGAAACAATACTTATATATGCTAGATTAAAAGTTTTGAACAATTTATTTATTTTGAAAATTTACGCTTAATCAAGTGAACAGTCTATTCATGAGTCGTTCTCATTATCAATAAAATTGCCGTCGGAGCCGTTGTGATAGGTAATTGGATTCCCAGTTTTGTCATTGATGAAAATCGGAAGCAGTTCCGCTTTTCAAGAAACAAGGACCCTTGCCAGATTCGATGATTGAATTAATCATGAGTTCAGCTATGAATAATTTCCACCTGTGCATTATCTAATGCTTCCAGAAACATCGACAGATGAAACAAGTTCCATCAATAACCGCGTACTAGGCATATCGATACCGAGGGAGCAGCCCGTCGCAAAAATTTCTTTGAAATTCTGCACCATTTCATCAATGCTGTCCACTGCATGAGCTGTATATCTTTGCATGACAGGATTTTTGGTAAAATTCAGTCGGAACATCGGGCAGAGGAGAAAAAGCGGAATGGACATCATTTTTACTTCGTCATACTTCTTTAAATCCACACCCCGCTTTTCACAGATTTTGTAGCACTCCCGCATAGCTTTGAATGATATTTTGATTAGGCGTTTATCGTTCAGCAGACGGCTCATATTGTGGTACTTTGCAAGAGCAACTCCCAATGGAGCTGATCCGACGTTATGAACCCACAGCCAATGCATAGGGTTTGCTTCGATATTAGGAATGATACCGCAGCTCTTAAACAATTCGGTCACGTCGTTCAGAAGTGGCTGTTGTTCTTGGTAGACCGCCCCGAGCATGACGTCGTTTCCCAAATTGGCCCAAAGCTGATTTCCGCGGAAAGTTCCGCCTCCGCCTGCATATCCCAGAATATAATGACGTTTGCTGAGTATTTTGTCGAATTCTCCACTCATGTTCCAATCGAGTGTCATAAGAAGATAATTTGCGTCTGGAGCTTGCGCTGTCAGCGTCCGTAGCACTTCTGTAAGCTGAAAGGTTTTGACGGGAACAATAATCAAATCATAATTACCGCTCACATTGGCCACACAGTGATAGGAATAACTGCCGGTCGTGTTTTGATGATTGTTATCCTGCCGTTCGTCTATAAAATCGAAGGTGATTTCCTTTTGGTCCAGAAAGGTCATCTTTTCCTGACGGACATAGTGAAAAACATGATGCTTTTGGGATAAGGCACAGCCATACAGCGATCCGATCACACCGGTGCCGACGATCAATACGTTCATGACAATACTCCTTTATTCAAAATTGTGAAGGAACGAGAACAAACCGGGCTTTGCTTTCAGTGCGTTTGTGAGGAAACCTTCAAAAGCCTTTAATTTTACGGGCAATTCTTCCGGTTCCCATCCAAAAATATCCGCGTCAAAATAGAAGTTTGTCAACGTGAGAATCATCTGTGCCGTCTCAAGCGGGCATTCTGCTTCAAATATTTTTTCATGGATACCCTGCGTAATGACTTTTGCATATAGAGGTGCCAAGGATTTAACCAGAGCCGCCATCAATTTTTGATGAAAAATGGCATTTGAAGGGGTGTTGATATTTTCTATGCTTTCTTCGTTGTCTTGAAATAATGCGGAACTGGAAAGAATGAGGCTCTTAAAATTGGTTTCTGCCGGCATACTATCATCTATTTGGCTGACAATCTTTTCATAGCAGTCCTTTGAACACAAAACCACTGCTGCGTCGGCACATGCTTCCTTGGTCGTAAAATAATGATAGAGGGCTCCTTTTGAAATTTTCAGTTCCTTAACGATCAGCGAAAGTGTTGTGTTTTCATAGCCTTTTTTTATAAAGATATCAAAAACCCGCCTTGCCAACTCGTCGCGTTTTTCTTCATAGTGAATATTTGATCTAGACATGGGTTACTCCTTCCATATTAAACCGACTGACGGATTAATTATATGAAAGAGTTTGTTCTTTGTCAATAGGCTATTTCAAATTAACTACTGGATAAAGCCGTCTAAAGTACATGGGTACGCCGTCTATACCGAACCTACCGTCTTAATAATTGATAAATACTTTATGCCCTGCTCTTGCAAATGCCTAAATTGTATTATTTCTTTGATAAGGCCAAAAGCAGTCCTAACATTCCGTTAATGAAATAAACGTGTTCGGATTTAGCGCGGTCATCTCCACCATCGCCTTGGGACTTAGCTGAAATGCGGGTTTCAAGGCTTTTTTATTCGCTGGCTTCCACACGGCCAGCGCCACTTTGCCAGTATTGCATACGTTTGCGAATGCCAATAAACGGCGGCGCTATATTGGTTCAACTATCAGCCAATGAAATAGAACTTTGCAGATAAAAATCGAACGATCAACGCTGTCATTGCACAGGCGCTGGCCGTTTGTTTTTTTAATATGAATTTTTTTCTGTATGGAAGATGGCTAAGAGAAAATCAAATTCAGAGCCACTCAGCCCATGCCGTTTTCAACCGCGTGACGCAATCCGGAATATTCTTCAAATCGATTTTGCTAAAGCCCAAGAATAATGTATTCGGTGGGCAGTCTGCTTTTTCCTGCCAAAACTGCATGGTCGGATAAACCTTAACCCCGTGTTCAAGCGCCTGCTGTATGAGCTGCTTCTGATTGACGCTTTTTGAAAATTCAAGAAGAAAATATTGGCCGCTACCGTTACCGGATATTTTGACATTTCCCATTGTACCTGAAAATTCCTCTAAAAACCCTTCTAGCCTTTTTCGGAATATATTATTTAAACGTCTAATGTGCCGGTCATATTGACCCGATTCTATCATCCTTGCTATCACATATTGATTGAGCAAAGGGGCGGTACTGTTATAGTTTTGAAATTTATCCAGATAAACTGCAAGGAGCTGTGGTGGTAAGATCATATACCCCATTCGAATAGAGGGGGACAGAGCTTTTGAAAATGTACCAAGGTAAATCACACGACCATCTTTATCTATGGATTGCAATGAGGGAATGGGCTTTGCATAATAGCGTAATTCACTGTCAAAATCATCTTCAATGACATAGGTTCCATTTTTTTTTGCCCATTCCAATAATTGATAACGCCGTCCAATTGGCATAGTAACTCCAGTGGGAAACTGGTGAGATGGCGTGGAGTAGATAGCACAAGCAGTTTGAAAATCAGGAATATTTGAAACAATAATCCCCTCTTCATCAACAGAGACTGCCTGTATTGTCATACCATTATTCTGAAACACAGCGGCAGCTTTATTATAACCAGGCTCCTCTATAAAAATAGTGGGGTGTTCCGTAGACAATAGTTTGCAAATGTAATCCAATGACTGCTGGACGCCAGCGGTGATCACTATTTGATTTTCACTACAATGGACACCTCGAATCCGTTCAAGGTATAAAAGTAAGCTGTGTCGCAAATACAACTCTCCCTGCTTATCCAAGAGAGAGGATATTTTGGTCTCACGATCCAGTCTCTCCAGACACTCCAACGTGTACCGTTTCCAAAGTTTTCTAGGAAACAGATCACTTGTGTGACTGCTGTTCGTCAAATCATATAGAACATGGTTGTCGGTTTCAGCGTCGATGCAAAGTCCCTCGTCAACCAATGCGACGGGCTGTCTGGATGTGAAGATTTTAAATTCCGGTAATTTTGCGATTACATATCCAACACCTCGCTTTGGGGTCATATATCCTTCTGCTAACAGTTGGCCGTATGCGTTGTCTACTGTATTACGGCTGACATTTAGGGTTCTGGCGAAGCCCCGGCTGCCAGCCAAAATGTCGCCCTCTTTTATAGTACCATTTAATATATCATTTCGTATCTGCTGATAGATTTGCATATATAAAGGTTCTTTACTTTCTCTATTTAGAAAAACCATAGGTGTTCCTCCTCAAGTGGCACCATTACATTGTGCCATTGTGGCTCTTTTAATGGTTCCATCATTAGTATATCATAGTCCTTAAATAAAGGAAATAGGAGGTCTACCAATGGAAGCAGGAGTGACAAGAGAAGAAGCATTAGCGCTTTTGAAAAAGTATAATCATAAGCCGTTCCATTTATCCCACGCACTTACTGTAGAGGCCATTATGCGATGGTTTGTAAGACTATTTGATTATGCACAGAAGGATATTGATTTCTGGGGGCTCGCTGGACTTTTGCACGATGTTGATTTTGAGTGTTTCCCAGAACAGCATTGTGTAAAGAGTGCTGAGTTGTTGGAAAAGGCTAATGCGAGTAAAGATTTGATCCATGCCGTTTGTTGTCATGGCTACAAAATTTGCTGTGATGTTGAGCCGATGCATCAAATGGAGAAGGTACTCTATGCAGTTGATGAATTATCAGGTTTAATCGGTGCCGCAGCGAGGTTGCGCCCTTCAAAAAGCTGTTGCGACATGGATGTTTCAAGTTTGAGAAAGAAATTCAAAGATAAAGCGTTTGCTTCTGGCTGTTCTCGTGATGTAATCTTGCAAGGCGCTCAAATGCTGGATTGGGAATTAAATGAACTATTTGACAAAACGATACAGGCTATGCGCTCCTGTGAAGATATCGTCAACACAGAATTGTCTGCGCTATTCAAATTGCAGATGATGCCATGAAAATAAATGAAAGACATAATGAGACAAAGGATATTCTACTTGAACTTGTGGCCGTAGCTTTTCTTGCAATGGGTGGCATATTTGTAAGGTTTAGTGCTTTATCTCCGATAAACACAGGATTTTATCGTGTGCTGTTTTCATTACCGTTGTTATTTCCACTTGCTTACAAACACCTGAAGCAATTAACTAAAAAAGATATTGTAATTCTATTTTGTGCTGGCATCTTCCTTGCAGGCGATATTTCTCTATGGAATCTCTCATTTAGCTACACTTCGGTTGCCAATGCAAATTTATTGACAAACCTGACTCCGTTTACGGTCATTCCGATTTCATACTTTCTGTTCAAGGAGAAAATTCCGAAGTTTTTCTTTGTCGGTGCGGTTATTACGATCATTGGTGTGTTTGTGCTGATCGGTGGAAAAATGAATCCAAGCACATCAAATTATTTTGGGGATTTCCTAGCGTTCTGTGCATCCTTCTTTTATGCGAGCTTTTTGCTCATTTGCTATCGGCTGCGAGACAGAATTGAAAGTAGTGTTATCATGTTTGTGAGTGGATTTGGAAGTGCTACAGTTTTATTCGTTACTTCCAATGTGGTTGAGGGGTTTCAAGTACCGCATGGAATTAGAGAACTATGGCCGTTATTGGGATTGACCCTTTGTCTGCAAGTAATTGGCCACAATCTACTGGCACACTGTCAAGGCAAGATAAGTGTGAATCTGTCATCTGTTATTTGCTTATCACAACCGGCAATTGCTTCGGTTTATGCATTCTTTATCCTTTCGGATACTATATCTGTATATGAAGTTATCGGAATTATTATTGTTATGGTGGGGGTGTATTTGGTGAAAACGCAATATTATAATAAATGCCCCGCAAAAGATAAGCACTTTTAAGAATACTCCGGCTATGATTCTACTGCTCATATATTTGAGAAGCCCTGACGAAAAATATCATGAGCAAGCTCGGAGCGCACAGCCTCAATGTACGGCTTACTTTCTCTTCTTTTGTGGTAACTTCATAAATGGTAAGCCGCAATTAAGTCGACTAACACATGCGCTCCTTGCAGTTCCCAATGCGTAACGAGGTAGAAGTAGGACCAGCATGCCATTTATAAAATACACGTGTTCGGATTTAGCGCGGTTATCTCCACCATAGCGAAACCCCGCATAGCTCAAGGGACAGCATTCATAGGGATATGATGTGAACCCTCATGGCTAACAGGTACGGAAAGAGCAATCGCACAGGAAACTATCCTGTGCGATTGCTCTTTATCTCGGTATTAGTAAATGGGATTTATTCAATAAACAATAATTTACCCGTAAGTCTGCGGGCTCTTGATCTGACGCCTTAACACTACTGCAAAAGTGTTGCCGTTTATGAAATTTAGAACATTATTTATATCATGCCTACAGGAGCTGCATATATCACATACTCATAATCTCCGTCAAGCTCCAGCAAGCTATCCACCTTAGCCTGGTCGAAAGCGGCAATCGCGCAGGTGCCACAGCCAATGGCTTGACAGCTTAAATACAGGTTTTGTACAACATGCCCCGCGTCGAGAAGCATCAATTTATGGGCTTCAATGCCATATCGCCATTCGCTTCTGTAGGGAACGGCGCTGTAAAAAAATACTGCTGCAGCTTTGCCGGCCCACTGCTGTTCGCATAAGCTGTCCGAAACTGTTTTTTCAAGCTCTTCCACCGCCGCAACAAACTCTATGGCATGCTCCACTGGCAGGTAATGATAAATTCCGTTTTCTAAGCCTTCCACTCTG
>WSSedL1CaDRAFT_10000657_pt1 | contig 23428 bp, 20 predicted proteins | sample WetSurSL1Cattail_FD_9464 | JGI IMG/M metagenome (IMG submission 9464)
TGGTGCGCTTGCGGGAATGGCAGCCCTTGTTGCCATGTCGGGCGCCGCGTTCGCCGCGGGACCGAAGATCGACACCGGCGACACCGCCTGGATGCTTACCTCCAGCGTGCTGGTTCTGTTGATGACCATTCCGGGCCTGGCCCTGTTCTATGGCGGCATGGTGCGCCGCAAGAACGTCTTGGCCACGATGGCACAAAGCTTCGGCGCCACCTGCCTGATCACGGTTCTTTGGTACGTCATCGGCTATTCGATCGCCTTCACGAGCAACCCCGACCCCAACCTCAATCCGTTGATCGGTGGTTTCGGCTATCTGTTCCTGAAGCCGATGGGCGTCAACGCGCAAAGCGCGCTGGCCGGCACGATTCCTGAGTCGGTCTACATGTTCTTCCAGATGACGTTCGCCATCATCACCCCGGCGCTGATCGCCGGTGCCCTGGCAGACCGCATGAAGTATTCGGCCTTCTTGTGGTTCATGGGTCTGTGGCTGATCTTCGTCTATTGCCCAGTTGCCCATTGGGTTTGGGGCGGCGGCTGGCTCGGTACCGCAGGCGCCCTCGACTATGCCGGTGGTTCGGTCGTGCATCTGAACGCTGGTACGGCGGCCTTGGTCTCCTGCCTCGTGCTCGGCAAGCGCAAAGGTCTCGGCACCGAAAACATGGCACCGCATAATTTGGTGCTGTCGGTGATCGGCGCCTCGCTGTTGTGGGTCGGCTGGTTCGGCTTCAACGCCGGTTCCGCCGTGACCTCCAACGTCAACGCCGGCATGGCTGCCGCCGCAACACAAATCGCGACCGCCACGGCGGCCTTGACCTGGTCGTTCGTCGAATGGCTGATCGCCAAGAAGCCGTCCGTCCTCGGCCTGATTTCGGGCGCGGTCGCCGGCTTGGTCGCCATCACCCCGGCGTCGGGCTTCGTCGATCCGACCGGTGCGTTCTTCATCGGCCTCGCCGTTGGCGTGGTCTGCTACACCTCGTCGGTGTGGGTGAAGAAATGGATCGGTTACGACGATGCGCTCGATGCCTGGGGCGTCCACGGCGTCGGCGGTGCGCTCGGTGCCATCCTGACCGGCGTATTCGCTTCGAGTGCGATCAACTCGCTCGGCAAGGGCTGGCTCTATGACGGCAACGTCCACCAGCTCGTTTTGCAGGCCGAGGATATCGGTGCGGTGTTCCTCTACTCGGGCATCGTCACCTTCATCATCCTCAAGCTGATCGACCTTGTGATCGGACTGCGCGTCTCGCCGGAAGTGGAAGTCGAGGGTCTCGACATCAACCTCCACGGCGAAACGGTCCACGGCTGATCCTTCGGGTACTATCTCCTCCAGAGAAACTGGGCGCTCCACACGGAGCGCCCTTTTTTTATGGTCGCGCGGCCGGACGGAAAACCGCTGCGCACTTTTCCTGGCCGGCGCTCCTATTCCGCCGGGCCTTCGATGGTCAGGCCTTCGGCATGCAGCTTTTCGACCACGCCGGTGTTGCGCAGCAAGTGGCCGACATCGGTCATCAGAACGGTCTTACCGGGTTTCGACAAGGCCTCGTGGATGGCCTTCAAGTAATCGGCCACGGCGCGGTCATAGAGCTTGGCGAAGCTTGCGGTGGCGTTGGCGCATTGCCAGAAGGCGTGCGGGGTATAGTGCGCCTTGATCCCCTTGACGTCGCCAACGGCCCACGCCTTGGCTAGCGGACCGACATGGATCATGCGCTGCTCGACATTGGTGACCGCTTCTTCCAGACACGCCTGCTGCGCTGGCGCGGGCAGACGCAGCAATTCCTTCACCAGCCCGAGGGCGTCGTAGTCGGCGATCCGCTGCACCGGCACATGGTTGCTGGAAGCATACTTTTCGATGGTGTCGTTGAAGCCGCCCTTGATGAGCTTGGCGTGGGTGGCGAAACTGCTCTCAAGCGACATGGCAGCGAGGATCGGCGGATCGTCGGCGAGTTTGTCCTTGGGGGCCTTGATCTGGTCCAGCACTGCCACAAAACGCGCTTTCAACCCGGGCGGAAGAGTGTCGAACAAGTTTTTGCCGTCGGGCATCGACAGCAGGCTGCGGTTCCACAGCAGGAACCACGCGGTCGAAACAAAGCCGCTCGACGCTTTTGGTGGCAACAGGACGACGCGCGAACCCTTGAGCACATTTACGATGTGGGCGTCTTCAAACGTCGTTCCCGCGGGCAGGTCGTCGACGGTGGCGAGGATATAGATCTCCGAATCGCCGCGCCGGATGTGCCAGAAGGCGGGACCTTCCGCCTTGGCCGACACCACGATGGACTCATCCGGCGCCCAATCTGAAACCGGTGGGGCTGAAGCGGGTGCGGTGGTCACCGGCGGATCGGCGGCCAGGGCGCCCATTCCCAGACCGAGAAAAGCGACAATCATCCAGCGTTTCATGGGCCCCTCCACCATTGCCATAGTGGTAGCCGATGATCGCGGGTAGGTCACCTTTTTGCGTGGCAAACCTGCCCCGGTGCATTTGCACCCGACTATGGTTAGGATTCGCGTGTTTCCTCATCGAGATTGCCTGTGATCTTCCCTGGACGCCTCTCTGAACTGCCGCAAGGCTCCTTTGCCAAACTCGCCCTTCTGTTCGAAGGCGTGCCGCCCGGCGACACCCCGATCAGCCTCGCGGTCGGCGATCCGCGCGGTGAGGTGCCCGACTTTGTGCGCGAAGCGATCGCCTCCCATGCCCATGAATTCGGCCAATATCCGCCGATCGACGGCACGCCGGAATGGCGGCAAGCGGCCGCCGGCTGGCTGAGGCGGCGCTTCGGGGCAGAGCTCAATCCCGAAACCCAAGTGCTGCCGCTGAATGGCACCCGCGAGGGCCTGTTCCTGGCGCCGAAGATTGTCACGCCCGAGACCAAAGGTGGCGGCCGGCCGGTGATTCTGTTGCCGAACCCGTTCTATCAGTGCTACGCGGCGGCGATTTGTGCGGCCGGGGCCGAACCGGTCTATGTGCCGGCGCGAGCGGAAAATGGATTTTTGCCCGATTTCGCTTCGCTGCCGCTGTCGGTCCTGACGCGCACGGTGGCGGCGTATTTCTGCTCGCCGTCCAATCCCGAAGGCGCCGCTGCCGGTGAAGCCTATTGGCAAACACTGTTCGCGCTAGCGGACGCCTATGACTTCACAGTGTTCGCCGACGAGTGCTACGCCGATATTTATCAGGGCCGCCCGCCGCTGGGCGCGCTCCAAGTGCGTCGGCCGCCGTTCGAGCGGCTTCTTACTTTCCATTCGCTGTCGAAGCGCTCCGGCTTGCCGGGGCTGCGGTCCGGCATTGTGGCGGGTGATCCCATCCTGATGGCCCGCTTCCGCGCTTTGCGCAATTACGCTGGTCCGCAAGTGCCGCTGCCGATCCAAGCTGCCTCCGTCGCCGCCTGGAACGACGAGGACCACGTCCGGAAAAATCGCGCGGCTTACGCCGAGCGGTTCGAGCTGGCCGAGCGCATTCTCGGCGATTTGCCCGGCTTCGACCTGCCCAAAGGCGGATTTTTCCTCTGGCTTGAGGTCGGCGACGGCGAGGCCACGGCGCTCAAACTGTGGGTCAAAGCCGGGGTCCGGGTGCTGCCCGGCGCCTATATGGGCCGCGAAATAGTCGCCGGAAAACCCCGCACAAACCCCGGGTTTCCGTATATCCGGGTGGCGCTCGTCAACGATTTGTCAACCATTTCTGCGGCACTGGTTAAGATCGGCTCTGTCTTGACCGAAGAGGGACCATGAGCGGCGCCAGAACCTCGGGAGTCTACCAGCCGCGCCGCAAAGGCGCGTGGTTGTCCGAGACGTTTGCCGAAGCCCGCCGCAGGACGGCGGCACTGCTCAAGCTGGCGGCGTTCCGCGGCGCCGGACTGACGGTGCTGGTGGCAGCCGCTGCGGTGCTGGTCGCACTGATCAGCTACAACCCTGACGACCCCAGTTCCGATACCGCGACCGGACATGAGGCCACCAATTTGCTTGGGCCCTTCGGCGCTACCGCCGCCAATCTGCTGCTGCAGTATTTTGGCTTCGCCGCACTCGCCTTCCTACTGCCGCCGATCGTCTGGGGCACCCGCGCCGTGATGGGCTGGCCGCTGCGCTACGCCATGCTGCGCCTGTGCGCCTGGCCGGCAGCCACCATGCTGGCCGCGGCCGGCCTCGGCATTCTGCCCAAACCCGGCAGCTTCGGCGCCGGTGGTGTGATCGGGATCGCCGCCGTCCAGATGGCCGAGCGGTTCGGTGCGGCGTGGTCTCAGCCCTGGATCGGTTTTGCGCTGCCGCTGGTACTGCTGATCGCCGGCATCGCACTCGCGATTCTTGCCGCCGACATCCGGCCTCGCGCCATCGCCCGCGGCGGTTTCCATGTGCTGGCTTTCATCTATTGGCTCGGCGCGCTGCTCAAGGTGCCCGAAGGCAAAGCCCCCAAGCGCCGGATCGAATCGAAATCGCCGCGCATCGCGGCAAATGACGTTGACGATGAAGAGGACGTAGAAGACCTCGACGAGGACGAGATTGTTCCCGAACCGGAAGCGGCGGGCGCCAATGTCAGCCGCGTCAAACGCGACGAACAGAAGAAATCCGCTGCGACCGCGAAGCGCGCCAAACAGGCGGCGCTGTTCACATCCGGCGAATACGAACTGCCGTCGTTGAACCTTTTGTCCGAGCCACCGCCGCGGCGCGACGAAGCCTCCTTCTCCGATGAATCGCTCGAAGAAAACGCCCGCATGCTGGAATCGGTTTTGTCCGATTTCGGCGTCAAAGGCCGCATCATGGCGGTGCGTCCGGGTCCGGTGGTGACGCTGTATGAATTCGAGCCCGCTGCGGGCGTCAAATCCTCCCGTGTGATCGCACTGGCCGATGACGTGGCGCGCTCGATGTCGGCGGTGGCGGCGCGCATCGCGGTGATCCCGGGACGCAATGTGATGGGTATCGAACTGCCCAACCAGACCCGCGAGATGGTCTATCTGCGCGAGCTTCTGGGTTCGACCGAATTCGAAAAGGCGCGCGCGCCGCTGATCCTGGCGCTGGGCAAAACCATCGGCGGCGAGCCGGTGATGGCCGATCTCGCCAAAATGCCTCACTTGCTCATCGCCGGCACCACCGGATCGGGTAAGTCGGTGGCAATCAACACCATGATCCTGTCGCTGCTCTACCGGCTTCCGCCAGACCAGTGCAAACTAATCATGATCGACCCCAAGATGCTGGAACTGTCGGCGTACGACGGCATCCCGCATCTCCTGACCGCGGTCGTCACCGATCCGCGCAAGGCTGTTGTCGCGCTCAAATGGGCGGTGCGCGAGATGGAAGAACGCTATCGCAAAATGTCCAAGCTCGGCGTGCGCGGGGTGGAAGCCTTCAACGAGCGCGTCAAGAAAGCCAAGGTCAAGAACGAAGTCTTGAAGCGCACGGTGCAGACCGGCTTCGACAAGGAAACCGGCAAACCGATCTATGAAGACGAAGTGCTGGACCTCGAACCGATGCCGTATATCGTCGTGGTGGTCGACGAGGTCGCCGACCTGATGATGACATCGGGCAAGGAAGTCGAAGGCGCGGTGCAGCGCCTCGCCCAGATGGCACGCGCCGCCGGCATCCATCTGATCGCCGCCACCCAGCGCCCGTCGGTCGACGTCATCACCGGCACCATCAAAGCAAACTTCCCGACCCGTATTTCGTTCCAGGTGACGAGCAAGATCGACAGCCGCACCATCCTCGGCGAACAGGGTGCCGAACAACTGCTCGGCCAGGGCGACATGCTCTACATGATGGCGGGCGGGCGCATCCGCCGCGTCCACGGCCCGTTCGTGTCCGACGACGAAGTCGAAGAGGTGGTGAAGTTCCTCAAGACGCAAGGCTCGCCGGAATATCTCGACGCGGTCACCGAAGAACCCGACGGCGACGGCGACGATCCCTATTCGGTGTTCGGCCAAGGCAATGGCGAATCCGGCGACGATCTCTACGACAAGGCGCTGGCGATCGTGGCGCGCGAACGTAAAGCCACCACCAGCTATATCCAGCGCCGCCTGCAGATTGGCTACAACCGTGCCGCCCGCCTGATCGAGCGGATGGAAGAAGAACAGGTCATCTCCAAGCCCAACCATAAAGGCGTGCGCGAAGTCCTGCTGCCCGAGCACGAAGAGCGGTAGGCACTTGATTGCGTACCGCATCCGGCCGGGAGGCTCGACCATGGTTCGATCGGTGATGCAGAAGATTTGCGCTATTTTCTTGTCGTTCTTGGTGTTCGCAGCTGCGGCCGCGGCGAACCCGCCATCACCGCTCCTGCAAGACGGCCAGCCGGTGACGTGGTGGTTTGCCTTCAAGCTCAACGCCGCCACCTTCCCAGGATGCGGCGGCGACGCCAGCCGGGACTGCCTGTTCGGCGGAACCGTGCAGACCTACAAGCAATGGGGCCAGCAGTTTGTTTACGCCAGTAGCGACAATCACACGCTGCAGCAAGGCAGTGGTTGCGCCGGTGATAGCGTGCAAGATCCCGTCGGCGCGACCTTCAACCAAATCTACAACCGCGCGCTCTATTTTGTGGTCTGGAACGACCAGTTTTACGGTGACCCTAAAATTGCCGGATGCGGCAACAGTTGCGCTTCGCCATGGGGACACAGCAAAGGGGTTCTGGCCTGGGACGGCGACGGCAACGGACTCGTCATGCAGGTCTCGACGCCGTCTTGGCCGGGCGCCGGCAATGCCGCCAATCCACGGACCCGCGACGGCAATACGCTCGGCTGCGTGATCGACAACAACGTGATGGTGAGCCAGCACGTCTTTGCCTTGCAACTCGACAAGGACGACGTCGTGACGGTGCTCAAAGCCCTCGGCAATGCCAGCATCGTGACCGACATCGCCAACCCGCAAATCGTCAACAACGGCGGCCCCGACGACATCGTCGCGCTGGTCAAGCAACTCGGCGTCAAATCGGACAGCAAGACCTATCTCAAGACCACATTGTCGAGTGGTGTCGTTGTCATCTCAAAACCTTCGGCACTGCATGTGCCGCCCTGGCAGATGGTGTCGTCACTGCTGGACGGCGCCCCTTTGCGCGCGGCAACGTGGTGGGCCGTACCGAAAATCTATTCGACCACCGACTCTTCGAACCTCGTGTGTTGGGATGAAAACCTCACCACCAAACCCGGCGCGGTCGAAATCGCGACGAGCGGACAGTGGAACGGAACCATCTTCGGCCTGACCGGCGGTCTGGGGACGAACTATAACCACGCCAAACTCGGCGTCTCGATCGGCGATGGACCGGACTATGTCATCTTCGGTGATCTCAACCAGCAGGGTAACGCCGTCGACCCATCGCGCACCTGCGCCAGCAGCCAGAACGGACGCGGCGGGCTTTTCTTTGTCGTCGCCGATCCGGCCCTGTGGCAGAGCGTGACCGACCTCATTAAAGGCGACAGTGCCCCGACCGGACCTTCCGCAAGCGCACAAGACGCGAAAGAACCGGGCGCGCCCTGATCGAGCGGACGAAAGAAGAGCAGGTCATCTCCCAACCAAATCATAAGGGCATGCGAAAAGTCGTGCGCCCCGATCACGACTGCGCGATGCGTTCGCAATGCCGCGGAAAGCCCCGTCCGCCACTAATTACAAACGATTGCATTAAAATTGACGCAGCGACATACTGTAAATTCTCCAAGGGAGAATAACCCAGATGAAACGTGTCATCGCCGCCCTATCTGCCGCAACCTTCGTCGTTTTTGCCGCCGCCGCAGCGCAAACCCCGCCGCCCGGCGTGAAGCTGCCGTTCCCTGTCGGCCCAACCAGCCCTTACGACCAGCTGGTGTCACCAGAGGTCTCGCCCAACGGGCGCATCACGTTCCGCTTCTATGCGCCCAAGGCGCAAAGCGTCGCCCTCATCCCGTGGTTCGGTGACGACCGCCCGCCAATGGCGCTGGCCAAAGGTTCCGACGGCGTCTGGTCGCTGACCACCGAGTCGATCGCACCGGGCGCCTACCGCTATCGCTTCACCGTCGATGGCGCCACCGTTCCCGATCCGCGCAATACCGCCACGGGCGCGATGAATCGCGAAATGACCAGTCTTGTCGCCGTCCCGGGCGGCGCCGACGATCTTTCGACCTATCATGCCGACGTCCCGCACGGCGCTGTGGTGACCCAGGTCTACGATTCGGCGGTCGCGGGCCCGCACCGCCGGCTGCATGTCTATCTGCCGCCAGGATATCGGGCCGGCAAGGGCTTTCCCGTGCTCTATCTTTTGCACGGCGGCGGCGACAGCGATCTTGGCTGGCTAACCGAAGGCCATGCCGCTGAGATCCTCGACAACCTCATCGCCCAAGGCAAAGCCAAGCCGATGGTGGTGGTATTCCCGGACGGAATCGTGAAGGACTCTTGGGCGATGGGCACGCCCGAGCAGGACAAGTTCGGGCTCGAGCTTCGCACCGTCATCGTGCCGTTGATCGAATCCAGCTTCAACGTTTCGAAGCGACCGGAAGACCGTGCCCTGGCGGGCCTTTCGATGGGCGGCATCCAGACGCTCAACATCGGTCTGTTGCACACCGACGCGTTCCGCTATCTGGGCATTTTCTCGTCGGGCTGGTTTCCCGACAACCTCAAGTCCTTCGAGGCCAAATACGGCGACAACCTGAAGGCCAACACCGATCGCCTCAAGCTCTTGTGGATGGCACACGGCAAGACCGACATCGCCCGCGACAACTCGCTAGCGGTGATGAAGATGCTGGAGCGCCATGACGTGAAATTTTATCACGAAGAAACGCCCGGCGGCCACACCATGGTGAACTGGCGCCGCTATCTCAGTGAAATGGCCCCGCTGCTGTTCCGCTGAAAACAATACGCATTTTGCCGTCGCGACAGGCTGTTCGAAGGTTTGTTGCGGCGGCTTTACACAGTCGCCGTTCCATCACCACGCAACGGAACCATCAGACCTTGATCTGGCCGAGTACGCTGCGGCCGTCGCTGGTTTCGAGCCGGATTTCGTAAGTGCCTGCGGTGAGGAAAAACACCGCCTCGCGCGCCCCCTCTTTCAGCGGATATTGATCCGACGGCACCGCACCCGCGGCTCTGGTTTCGCCCGCCGGAATCGCTTGGATCAGATCGCTCGCTTGCGCCGCTGCGGCCAAGGCGAAGGACGCCCGCTTGCGCCCCGGCAATCTCGCCAACCAACCGGGGCGGCCGTCGACCGGGCGCAGGCGCGGATGAATCACTTCGATATCGACCGAACCTTGCGGCCGCGCCACATGTAGCGGCGCTTTGGCGCGATCGAACACCACCACCGGCGCGGCCGGTGTGAAATCGTCCAGAATCGCCATCAACGCTGGCGGCTCTGGCACAGGATCAGACGGCGGCACGCTCCAATCCTGGCTGACGCACAACGGATCGATGCCGGTCTTGGCCTTCAGCCGCGCCGCAAACCACATCTGGCCATTGGCATCCGGCGTCTTGCGCACATGATCATAGCCGCAGGTAACAAAAACCCGCGCCTTGGGATCGCGAGTGAGAATGTTGGCGATGAAATTGTTGGCCTCGGCGTCTTCGCGCGTTTCGATTTGCTGCGCTGGTGCGGCACCCGCCATTTGCTTGGACTTGGCTTCATAAGCGGCAAAGCGGAAGCCCTTGCGCCGGGCTGCCCGCACCGTCTCGGCATAGACCGGATCGGCCATGTACCAGCCCAGCGCCGGCGTGATCGGGGCGCCAGCGTTCAAGGAGCCAATGGCTGCGGCTGTGGCATTGTCAAAGGTCTCGGCAGCGAAAACCGTGAACCCTTCCTGGCGCAGTCGCGACGCGACGACACCGGCAAAGGCCCGGCAGCGCGAGATGTTGTGCGCCTCATTGAGGATCACGACCCGGCGGGTGCGCGCCGCCTGTGCGATTGTTTCGACGGCATCGGCAGCGAAGCAGCCGGTGAGATCACGCAGCGGCAGCGGCGTTGCGGCCGGAATATTGAAAGCGGCATCCTCATCGCCCGCCATCGCCGAAATCTGCGCCGCCATCCAGGCCATACTCGTGTTGGCAGCGGCCATGCTGCGGGTGAACTGCAGCAGCGGCAAATAGCGGCCGTGTTCAACCAAAAGCCGCATCTCTTCGGCGCCGAGCGGCTCTTCCGCGGGTGCACGGCCCGCAGCGATCATTGCGGCGGCCGCACCGAGCAGCGCACGGCGGTTGAAACAAAGAGGAAGCATCGTCATCTCGACGGCCAGTGTGCTCTGCTTCGGTGCTGCTGCCGTAACGGTGAGCTAGGTTTGAATTGTGCGGCACGGTGACGCAAGATGCGGCTTCGTTGACAGGGCGCAGCCCCCCGCCTAGCGTTTCAAATAGAATAAAAGCGCTTGTGGTGGCGGCCTTTCCGATCAGGAAAACGCATGAAAGTCGTGGTGCCCGTCAAACGGGTGGTGGATTACAACGTTAAAGTCCGCCTCACAGCGGATAGCAGCGGCGTCGAACGCGCCAACCTCAAGATGAGCATGAACCCCTTCGACGAAATTGCCGTCGAAGCCGCGGTGCAGCTCAAGGAGAAGGGCATCGCGAGCGAGATCGTGGCGGTGTCCATCGGTCCGCGCGAAGCTTCGGAGACCCTCCGCACCGCACTCGCCATGGGCGCCGACCGCGGCGTCCTGGTGGTGACGGAAGACGATGTCGAACCGCTGGCAGTCGCAAAAATCCTCAAAGCCATCTGCGCCGCGGAACAGCCGCAGCTGGTCATCACCGGCAAGCAAGCAATCGATGACGACGCCGCCCAAACCGGCCCAATGCTCGCCGCCTTGCTCGGCTGGGCGCAAGCGACGCGCGCCCGCAAGCTTGAGGTTGATGCGGGCATCGCGCGGGTCGAGTGCGAGATCGACAACGGGCTGCAAACCGTTGCGTTGCAGCTTCCGGCCGTGGTGACGACCGATCTGCGCCTTAATGAGCCGCGTTACGCCTCGCTGCCGAACATCATGAAGGCCAAGAAGAAGCCAATCGCTGAAAAGACAGCAGCCGATTACGGCATCGACACCACACCGCGGCTCACCCTGCTCGGTGTTTGCGCACCGGCGGTGCGTCCCGCGGGCGTCAAGGTGACCAGCGTCGGCGAGCTGCTCGACAAACTACACGCGGCTGGAGCGATTTGATGGCGAGCTTGGTTGTTGCCGAGCACGACAACATGACGCTGTCCGACGCGACGGCGAAGACGGTGACGGCTGCACTGCAGCTGGGGGCACCGGTGCATATGCTGGTGGCCGGACACAATTGCGGTGCGGTGGCCGAAGCGGCGGCGCGTTTGCAAGGCGTTGACGCCGTGCTGCTGGCTGACGATCCACTCTATGCCCATCCGTTGGCCGAACCGCTGGCGGCGCTGATCCTTGAGCTTGCCGATCGCTATGATGCGGTGCTGGCGCCGGCGACGTCCAACGGCAAGACCATCCTGCCGCGGGTCGCAGCTATGCTCGACGTGCAGCAGATTTCCGAGATCACCAGGATTGTGGCGCCCGGCATCTTCGAGCGGCCGATCTATGCCGGCAGTGTCATCCAGACCGTGCAAGCGCCGCCGGGAAAATTGGTGCTCACCGTGCGCGCGACAGCCTTCGCTGCGGCCGGCGCAGGCGGGTCTGCCCCCGTCAGCGTGACTGCCGCCGGGCCCGATCCAGGGCTGTCGGCCTTTGTGAGTGAGACGCTATCGCAGTCAATCCGGCCCGAGCTGACCGTCGCCAAGATCGTCGTTGCCGGCGGCCGTGGCCTGCAATCGGAGGAGAATTTCAAGCTGCTGGAGAAGATCGCCGACCGGCTGAACGCCGCTGTGGGCGCCTCCCGCGCCGCTGTGGACGCCGGTTTCGTGGCCAACGACTGCCAGGTCGGTCAGACCGGAAAGGTTGTTGCGCCAGAGCTTTACATAGCCGTCGGCATCTCCGGGGCGGTCCAGCATCTGGCCGGGATGAGCGGGTCCAAACGCATTGTGGCCATCAACAAGGACGAAGAAGCGCCGATCTTCCAGGTCGCTGACTTCGCCTTGGTGGCAGACCTGTTTCAGGCTCTACCGGAAATAGACGCCGCGCTCGCCACGCGCGGCTACAATTGATTGGCGCGCCAAGCTGAGGTAACCGGTTTTCCGAGCTAAAGCATTTCGTCGTTTCACGGCAACGATGAACCGCTCTAGATTTTTGGTTTGTCGCGCTTTCGAACGGAAAACCGGATTCCACTTTTCCTGAAAGCGCTCAAGGGCGCGCCGCCAACGAGGATCATCATGAGCATCGAACGCATCGGAGTTGTTGGCGCAGGCCAGATGGGCACCGGGATCGCCCATGTGCTGGCGCTGGCCGGTTACGACGTCGTTCTGGAAGATCTGAACCAGGAAGCGCTCGACAAATCGGTCGCGCTGATCCGCAAGAACATGGGCCGCCAAGCCGGGCGCGCCCTCATTCAGGACGCCGAGATCGAACCGGCGATGGCCCGTATCGCCACGACCATCGGTCTGGGCGGGCTTGCCGACCGCGACATGGTGATCGAATCGGCTTTCGAAGATGAAGCGATGAAGAAGGCCATCTTCCAGGAGCTGGCCGCCAAGCTGAAGCCGGAAGCGATCATCGCCACCAACACCTCGTCGATTTCGATCACCCGGCTGGCGGCGGCATCGGGACGGGCCGAACGCTTCGTCGGCCTGCATTTCATGAATCCGGTGCCGGTGATGCAGCTCGTCGAGGTCATCCGCGGCATTGCCACCGACGACGCCACCTATCAATCGGCGCTCGAACTGGTGAAGCGGATCGGCAAGACTGCGGCCTATGCCGAAGACTTCCCCGCCTTCATCGTCAACCGCATCCTGCTGCCAATGATCAACGAGGCGGTCTACACGCTGTACGAAGGCGTCGGGAATGTGGAAGCGATCGACACCGCCATGCGGCTCGGCGCCAACCACCCGATGGGCCCGTTGCAGCTCGCCGACTTCATCGGTCTCGATACCTGCCTGTCGGTGATGCAAGTGCTGTATGAGGGCTTGGCCGACTCCAAATACCGCCCCTGCCCGCTCTTGGTGAAATATGTCGAGGCGGGCTGGCTCGGCCGCAAGACCGGCCGCGGCTTCTACGACTACCGCAGCGACCACCCGGTGCCGACGCGGTAATATTATTACCTACCGACAAGCTGCTTCAAATACTCCACCGATTCCGGCTTGGACCAGTCCGGAGCCCCTTCCGCTCGGGCAATTTCCCTGCCCTCGGGGTCGATCAGGGCCGTCATCGGCAGACCATAGCCGCCGAAAGCCCGGAGCAGCGCGGCATTGGAATCGACATAGGTTTGCAAGGCTCCGGCGCCATGTCCGGCCAGGAACCCTTGCGCGTCAGCCTGGCCCTCGCGCCCGACATCAACCGGCACGACCACAAACCGGTCGGCCGGCAGGGCCCGCTGCAGCGCCGCCAGGGCCGGCAGTTCCTTGACACATGGCCCACACCAGGGTGCCCACAGATTGAGCAACACGTAGCGGCCCTTGAAATCGTGCAGGTTCGCGATCCTGCCGCCTGGGCCGGTAAAGGCCACTGCCGGGGCCGGCTGGGGCGTCGCCGCCAGCTTGAGAGGCGCCAACGCGGCCGGTGGCGCGTGGACAGTTGAGGCCGTCATCCAATATAGAACGCCCAGCAGCAGCAAAGCCGCGCCGGCTAGGGTCGCAAAGACAAGAAGGCGGGGCTTGGTCACGGATGTCTCATGAGCACGAACAAGATGTGGGGTGGCCGCTTCGAAGGTGGCCCGGCAAAGATCATGGAGGAGTTTACCCCCTCCATCGGTTTCGACCAACGGCTGGCCGGCGAGGACCTTAACGGCAGCCGCGCCCATGCCAAGATGCTGGCGATCCAGGGCATCATCACCCGCGTCGACCTCGACGCCATCCTCAAGGGGCTGTCAACCATCGAGGCCGAAATCCGCGAGGGGACCTTCGAATTCAAGCGGGCGCTGGAAGACATCCATCTCAACATCGAATCCCGTCTGGCCGAACTCGCCGGACCCGCCGCCGGGCGCCTGCACACCGCGCGCTCGCGCAACGACCAGGTGGCAACCGACTTCCGCCTCTGGGTCCGCGCCGCCTGCACCCGCGCCGACGAAAGCTTGATTCTTCTGCAACAGGCACTGCTCCAGCAGGCCACTGCAAATGTCACCACCATCATGCCCGGCTTCACCCACATGCAGTCGGCGCAGCCGGTGACGTTTGCGCATTATTGTCTGGCCTATATCGAGATGTTCGGGCGCGACCGCACCCGCTTCGCCGATACCGCCAAACGGCTCAACGAATGCCCGCTCGGCTCGGCGGCGCTGGCCGGGACGCCATATTTCATCGACCGCGAATACACCGCCCGTCAGCTCGGCTTTGCCCGCCCGATGCGAAATTCCTTGGACGGCGTATCGTCACGCGACTTCGCCTTGGAATATCTCGCTGCCGCGACGATTGCCGCAACACATCTGTCGAAACTGGCGGGCGAATTGGTGCAGTGGTGCTCGCCCGGCTTCGGTTTTGTTAAGCTGTCGGATGCGTTCACCACCGGCTCCTCGATCATGCCGCAAAAACGCAATCCCGACGCCGCCGAACTGATCCGCGGCAAGACTGGGCGCGTGCTCGGCGATTTCGTGGCGCTGGCCACCGTGGTGAAGGGCTTGGTGCTGGCCTATGGCACCGACCTGCAGGAAGACAAGGAACGCGTGTTCGATGCCGCCGACGCGCTGGAGCCATCGCTCAAAGTGATGGCGGGCATGTTCGCCGATCTGACGGTGAATACGGCGCGGATGCGCGCGCTCGCCAACGCGGGCTATCCCACCGCCACCGATCTTGCCGATTGGCTGGTGCAAAACCTCAACATGCCGTTCCGCGACGCCCATCACGTCACCGGGTCCATCGTCAAACGTGCCGAAGAACTGGGTGTCGATCTCGATCATTTGCCGCTGGAAGAAATGCAGAAGATCGAGCCCGCCATCACTGCCGACGTAATGAAGGTTTTGAGCGTCGAAGCCTCGGTTGCTGCGCGCATGAGCTATGGTGGCACCGCGCCCGACCGCGTGCGCGAACAGATCTTCTTCTGGAAGGAAAAGCTGAAATGAAGCTGCGCCTGTTGATTGCGTTCGCGGCCGCCGTGGCGCTGGCCGGATGCGGCGTGAAAAGCGACCTCGAAAAGCCGGCCGCGCCACCGCAAAAGAGCGACAAAGCGTCCTCGCAAAAAAGCGAGAAGGACCCCTCCAAGCCGCCATCGCAGCTCGGCAAATGAACCATTTCCAGTACAAAAACGGCGAGCTTCACGCCGAAGACGTCGCCCTGTCGGCGATCGCAGCCGAAATCGGCACGCCGTTCTATTGCTATTCGACCGCCACGCTGGAACGCCATTACCGCGTGTTCGCCGAAGCGATGCAGAAGGATGCGCTGGTCGCCTTTTCGGTCAAGGCCAACGGCAATCTGGCGGTACTGAGGACCCTGGCGTCACTTGGCGCCGGGGCCGATGTGGTGTCGGGCGGGGAATTGAAGCGGGCGCTGGCCGCCGGCATCCCTGGCGAGAAAATCGTTTTTTCCGGCGTCGGCAAAACCAAAGCCGAAATGGCCGCCGCGCTGAAGGCTGGCATCTATCAGTTCAATGTCGAGAGCGAAGTCGAACTTCTGGCACTTGATGAGGTCGCTGGCGCGCTCGGCGTCACGGCGCCGGTGGCGTTCCGGGTCAATCCCGACGTCGACGCCAAGACCCATGCGAAAATTTCCACCGGCGGCGCCGAGACCAAATTCGGTATTCCGTGGAGTCATGTTCACGCCGCTTATGCCACGGCGGCGAAGCTGAAGCACATCGCCATCGTCGGCGTCGACGTGCACATCGGCAGTCAGATCACGGACCTCGCACCGTTCGAAGCCGCCTTCACGCGGGTGGTCGAATTGGTCGGCAAATTGCGCGCCAAGGGATATGCCATCAGCCGCATCGATCTCGGCGGCGGCCTCGGCGTACCCTATCGCAACGACAATCTGCCGCCGCCCGATCCGGCTGCCTATGGCGCACTGGCTTCCCGCATCACCAAGGACACCGGCGCGCGCCTGATCATGGAACCGGGCCGGCTGATCGCCGCCAATGCCGGGTTGCTGGTCGCCAGCGTCATCTATGTGAAGCAAGGCGAGAACAAGAAGTTCCTGATCGTCGACGCGGCGATGAACGATCTCATCCGTCCCGCCCTCTATGACGCTTGGCACGAGATCGTGGCGGTCACCGCACCCAAACCGGACAGCGCCTGGACGCGTTACGACATCGTCGGACCGGTGTGTGAAACTTCCGACATTTTTGCTGCCGACCGGCCGCTTCCAGTCCTCAAAGCGGACGACCGGATTGCGATTTTGACGGCGGGTGCCTATGGCGCGGTGATGTCGTCGGCCTACAATGCCCGCCCCCTGGCGGCCGAAGTGTTGGTCAAAGGCGGCGAATGGGCGGTGATACGGCCGCGGATGGATGATGACGCGCTTTTCGGAAACGACAGAATTCCGGCCTGGCTGGGCTGAACGTGCCGAACGTTTCGTTGCGGCGGCACGGATCATCGTCGGCTTCGAACGCGTTTGGCCGGCGCTGTGGCCTGCCACTGGCATTGCCGGGCTTGCGCTCGCGGCGTCGCTGTTCAATCTGTTTTCGCCGCTGCCCTGGCCACTGCATTCCCTGATTTTGGCGTGTCTGGTCACTGCTATCGCGCTGACACTGTATTTCAATCTCGAACACGTCGAGTGGCCGCGTTGGGACGAAGGTGCCCGGCGACTCGAACGCGACAGCGCCCTCGAACACCGCCCGGTCTCGGAAAGCTCCGACACACTCGCCGCCGGCAACGGCGATCCCTTTGCCGAAGAGCTGTGGCACGCCCATCTGAAGGCGCGACTTGTCCTGCTGCCGGTGTTCCACTTGGCTCTGCCGCACTCTGCTCTCGCTAAACGCGATCCGCGCGCGCTGCGCTATGGCGTGCTGGTACTGATCGCCTTCGGGCTGATCATCGCGCGCGGCGACTGGTTTCAGCGTCTCGAATCGATCTTCACGCCCAATCCCGGCCTCATCGCCACTATGGATGCCTGGATCGAGCCGCCCGCCTACACCGGCGAGGAGCCCGTCTATCTCGGTGCCAGCGGCAAGATCACGGTGCCAGCCGGATCGGTGCTCAAGGTGCGCGTGCATGGCGCCGATCATCGCCCGTCGGTGACGCTCGACGATGTGCACTTTGCCGGCGATAAAGGCGAATACGCGACCGAAGCAAAGCTCACCGAAAGCGATCACGTGCGCGTGCGGGCCGGCGGCCACACCATCGGCTCGTGGAAGATCACGCTGATCCCCGACAAGGCGCCGACCATCGGCTTTGCCGCGGCCCCGGCCGCCACCGAACGCCAGGCACTGAAACTCAGCTATGTTTCGAGCGACGACTACGGCGTCACCGCGGCGCGCGCGATCATCAAGCCGCATAATGGGCCCGGCGACCCGCTGATCGTCGATCTGCCTTTGCCGGAACACGCCGATCACCCAGTGACGTTGACCAGTTTTCACGATCTCACCGAAAACCCTTACGCCGGGCTTGAGGTCGACATCACGCTCGAAGCGATGGATGCCGCCGGTAACAAGGCAACCAGTGCCACCGTCACCTTCAAGCTGCCGCAGCGCATTTTCACCGATCCCTTGGCGCGGGCGCTGATCGAACTGCGCCAGAACCTCGCCACGGAAGGCTTGGCAGCGCGGGGGCGCACCGTCAAAACCCTCGATGCCTTGACCTATGCGCCCGAACTGTTCTTCGAAGGCAAAAGCGCCGCCTATCTTGCTCTGCGCATGGCGCTGCATTCGACCGAGGGCGCCGAGACGGGGGAGGATTTCAAGCGCATCGAAGATCTGTTGTGGCAGACCGCGGTGGGGCTCGAGCATGGCGGGCTCCTCACCATGGCCGAACAATTGCGCCGCATGCAGGCGATGATCATGCAGATGATGGCCCAAGGTGCGCCGCAAGCCGATATTGATGCGGCTCTCCAACGTTATAACGAATTGACGCAGCGCTATCTGGCGGCGCTCGCTCAAAATGCACCTCACAACGGCGGCCCTAGCGATCCCAATGCCAAGGTGCTTGGCGATCAGGACATCGCCGCGCTGCTCAAAGCGATCCAGGACCTGAGCCAGGCCGGTGACCGGCTCAAAGCGATGCAGCTTCTGGCCATGCTGCAATCGCTGCTGGAAAACGCGCAGGTGTCCGGCGGCGAGGGCCAGAACGGCAGCGGCGGCGGCGATGCTGCGGCCAACCAAGCCCTCCAGGCACTCGGCGATCTGATGGGCAAGCAACGTCTGCTGCTCGACAAGACCTTCCGGCAAGCCGACGGCAACGGCGATCCCAAGGACGGCGGTGCCAAGGGTCTGGCACAGCAACAGGGCCAAATCCGCGGCGATCTCGAAACCCTGAAGAAGAAATCCGGCAAGCAGGGCGCCGGCGGACCCAATCTCGACAAGGCCAAGCGCTATATGGAGGACGCGCAGCAAGCCCTCTCGTTGTCCGATTTCGGGCGCGCCTCGACCTTGCAGAAATACGTGCTCGACGAATTGCGCAAAGGCGCCGAAGCCGTTGCCAAAGCGGCGGGGCAGACGCAAGGCCAGCAAGGCCAAAACGGCCAGGACCCGCTCGGCCGCGCCTCCAATGCGCGCGGGACCGGCAGCAGCGATGTGCGTATTCCCGATGCGCAAGTGCTGCAGCGGGCGCGCGACATCTTAATGGAACTGCGCCGCCGCGCCGGTCAGCAAGGCCGCCCCAAACAAGAGCTGGATTACATCGACCGGCTGCTCAAGCAGTTCTGAACTTTTTGGTCGCGCGGCCGGACGGTTACTCGCACTTGGCGATATAGGGCAGGGCGCGATGGTTGCCGGAATCATCCATGCCGTAACCTACAATGAACTCGGAGGTGCCGGTGAAGCAGGCGTAATCGGCCTTGGCGGTCGCATCGGACCTGAGCTTGTCGACCACCACCGCCGAGATCACCGACGTGGCGCCGTATTCGAGAGCCAGTTCGCGCGCTTTTTTCATCGTGTGGCCGCCATCAAGCACGCCGTCGATCACCAGCACGTTCTTGCCGCGCAGGTTCTCATTGGGGCCGATCAGGATCTTCACGTTTTTGGTCGACTCGTGCCCGACATAGCTGCGCAACCAGAGGAACTCGGTCGGAATGGAAATGCCTTCCACCGCCAACGCGCGTAAAAGATCGGCGGCGAACACATAAGCGCCCACCAGGATTGGAACTGCCACATGCGGCACAACGGGACCGTGCGCGATGTCATAGGCCAGAGCCTTCACGCGTGCAGCAATCTGTTCTTCACTATAGAGAATCGTTCGGCGCATCACTCCCCAGCTTTCGCAAGTTCCACTCGATAATTGGTCGCCTCATCAGGCGGGTTCGAAAGCTGGGTGACGAAATGGGTGGATTGACCGGGTTTCAACGTGATGACATCCGACGCAACGGTCCAGTGATAGACTTCACGCTTATCATTATCGACCAAACCAATGCGAATCTGCGGCACCGGCAACTCTCTGTCGGTCACATTGGTCAGAGTGCCGCTCACCGTCAAGACGAGCTGGCCGCCCCGCATTTCCCTGGTGTTCTTGGTATTGCCTATTTTCAGGCCGCCGGAGGCGACTTTCATCCCCAGCTTCGAGTAGACCGACGCGCTTTGCGGCCACGCCTCGACAACCTGGTGGCGATAAACCGTCGCGACAACGCCAAGCAAAATCACAACACCAGCCAAAGCGGCCCATCCGGCCGTCAGGAACCACGACCGTTGCCAGAACTTCGGGCCCGCAGGAGCGGCGGGTTCCGCAGCGGCGGTGACGCTTTCCTGCGGCTCCGGGTCGCGCTCCTGAGGTTGTGCATAAACCTCGCGCGGCGGCTCCGCGGCGAGGTAATCGGGGCCAGACGGTGCCGGAGGCTCAGGCTCCGACTCAGGTTTCTCGGGGAGGGCATGCCAGACGTTGCTGCAGCGCGCGCAGCGCACATTGCGTCCAGCCGGCGGGAATTTCGTCGCATCGACTTCGTAGCGCGTCTGACAGGCCGGGCAGGTTAAAATCATACTGACGATCCCAATCGCCAAAGTTTGGCGCCAAAAGGGGTGTGCTGCAAGCAGAGTAACCTAAAGGCCTGAAACACTCGTAACCAACATCCCCCGAGGTTATGGTCGCCATATCATGGTTCGCTTCGAAAATGTCGGGATGCGCTACGGCGCCGGTCCGGAGGTCTTACGGGATGTCACCTTCGTTCTGGAGGCGGGCTCGTTTACCTTTTTGACCGGGCTGTCGGGCGCCGGCAAGACCACCCTTTTGAGGCTGATGTCGATCGCCGAACGGCCCACACGCGGGCTGATCACGCTGTTTGGCCGTGATCTGGCGACCGCGAAGCGTTCTACCCTGCCCGCCTTGCGGCGCCGGATCGGGGTCGTTTTCCAGGATTTCCGCCTGCTCGACCACCTCTCCGCCTTCGACAACGTCGCCCTGCCGCTCAGGATCGCCGGCCGCAAGGAGGGCGAATACGCCCGCGACGTCAAGGAACTGCTCGCCTGGGTCGGCCTTGGTGATCGTATGAACGCGGTCCCACCCACTCTGTCCGGCGGCGAGCAGCAACGCGTTGCGATTGCCCGGGCCGTGGTCGCCAAACCCGATTTGCTGGTCGCCGACGAGCCGACCGGCAATGTCGACCCCGAAATTGGCGCCCGCCTGATCCGCCTGTTCGCCGAACTGAACCGGCTCGGCACCACGGTGTTGATCGCCACCCATGACCGCAATCTGGTCGAAAGCACGCGGGCCCGCGAAATGCGGCTGGTGGACGGAAGGCTGGTCGAACTGAGGACGCCGCGGCCATGAAAAAACGGCGCATCATGCCCGCCTCGAAAGGGGCCGCGCCCCTCGACGTCGTCATCGCGGTGATGGCCTTTTTGGCCGCGCTGGCCTTGGGCGCCTCGCTGATCGCCCAGCGCGCCGCCGATAGCTGGAGCGAAGGCCTCTCCGGCAAGATCACGGTGCAGATCATGCCGCCGACCAGCGGGCCGGCGCGCGACGGCCTCGACCAGGAAACCGAGGCGGCCCTGGCGGTGTTGAAGGCGACGCCCGGTATCGCCCATGCCGCACCGCTGTCGCAGAACGAGCAACTGAAGCTGGTGCAGCCCTGGCTCGGCGCCGAAGCGCTAGTAGCCGATCTACCGCTGCCGCAACTGATCGACGCCGACATCGCGCCCGGTTCGGAGATCAACATCGCAGACTTGACCGTGCGGCTGAAGGCAGTGGTGCCGACTGCGGTGCTCGATGATCACAGCCATTGGATCGGGCGCTTGCACGATCTCGCCCGTACCCTGGTATGGTCGGCTTATGGCATCCTGTTCCTGATTGCGGTGGCAACCGCCTCGACGGTGGCGTTTGCGACGCGGGCGGGACTCGACGCCCATAACGACATGGTCTCGCTGCTGCACCAGATGGGCGCCCAGGCCGGGTTCATTGCGCGCGCCTTCGAAGGCCACTATTTCCGGGCCACCCTCCTCGCCGCGGGGACGGGAGCAGCCTTTGCCGCCGTCTTTTTTCTGGCGGCGGGCGGACTGGAGTCGGTGGGCTATGAACCGGTTCCTTTTCTGCCGCCCCTATCGTTGAAGCCGATTGAATTGTTGTGGCTGCTGGCGGTTCCCGCAGCGGCCGGGCTGATTGCACTAATTACGGCACGGCTTTCCGTGTTCGCCGCTTTGCGGGCGATTCATTAGCGCAATCGAGCTATTATCCGCACTGTCACAATCCAGCGCGGTGCGGGGACTTCACCTCGCACGCGATGCATTGCATTATCTGTCCGCAAGAGCGGAGTCTTCGATTGCTGAAGCGAATCGTCATCGCGTTGGTGCTGCTTTACGGTTTGGGGTTTGCTGCCTTTGCGATCCGCTTGCCCAAAGCACCGCGCGCGATTGGACCGGTGGGCGGCATCGTCGCTTTGACCGGCGGCGGTTCACGCCTCGACGTTGCGGTGGCGCTGTTCGAAAAAGGCAAAGGCGAGCGGCTGCTGATCTCAGGTGTCTTTCCCCAGACCACCAAGAAAGAGCTGAAGACGCTGGCGCATGGCAAGAAGCGGTTCGATTGCTGTGTTGATCTCGGCTATGCCGCCGAAAACACTTTCGGTAACGCCAAGGAGGCAGCGGCCTGGGCTCGCTTCCACCACTACAAGTCCATCCTGCTGGTGACATCGCGCTATCACATGCCGCGCTCGGTCGCCGAATTCCGCGACGTGATGCCCGGGGTGACAGTGATCCCCTATCCGGTCGATGCCGAAACGGGGAAGGATTTCGCGAGCAAAATACGCGCCCTGAAGGTGCTGCATAGCGAATATGCCAAGTTTATCGCCGTGACTTTTTTAACCGCCACCGGGCTTGAGCCGGGTCTTGACCAGGACAAGTCCGCAACCGACTCTGACACCGCATCGTAGAACCAAAGCCCGCCGTGACCTTCGTCCGTTCCATCCTGTTCTTCGTCTATTTTGTCATCGCCTCGGCGGTGTTTTTCATCGTGGCGCTGCCGATGATGCTGTTGCCGCGCATGACGATCGTGCGCACCTCACAGGCCTGGAGTCGGACCGTCCTCTTCGGCCTGCGCGTGTTTGGCGGCTGCGGCTTTGAGGTCCGCGGCGACATCCCCAAAGGTCCATTCCTGTTCGCCGCCAAGCACATGAGCATGTGGGACACGGTGGTGCTGTTCATGCTGCTGGACGACACTTCGATGGTGGTCAAGCGCGAGCTGCTCAAAATTCCGTTCTACGGCTGGTACATCAACCGGGCCGGGGTGATCGGCATCGACCGCAAGGCCGGGGCCAGCGCCCTGCGCCAGATGGCGGCCCGAGCCAAGGAAATATATGCCGCCGGACGGCCGCTCGTCATTTTTCCGGAAGGAACCCGCAAGAAGCCGGGTGCGCCCCCTGACTACAAGCCGGGCGTGGCCGGACTTTACACCCAGTTCGGTGTGCCTTGCGTACCGGTGGCGCTCAACTCGGGCCAGTTCTGGACCGGCTTCATTAAGCGCCCCGGCACCATCGTGATCGCGTTTTTGCCGCCCATTCCAGCCGGCCTCAAACGCGGCGCCTTCATGCGCGAGCTCGAACAGAGCATTGAAACGGCAACCGCAAAGCTGGTCGCCGAAGGCCGCACCCAGCTCGGCCAGGATTAATCCTTACGTTAGAACATTCCCGGAACGTCCGGTTGTAAATCGGGCGTTTGATTGTTAATTATTTAATCCGTCCTCGTATGCTGGAACGGACGCGCGAAAGACCCCTTATGAGCGACATCGCCCACCAAATTTGGGATATGAAGTACCGTTTCCGGCAGCCTGACGGCACGCCGGTCGATAGCGATGTGGCCGCCAGTTGGGCGCGGGTGGCGCTGGCCGCAAGCCAAGCCGAGGCGCCCGAGGACCGGCGGAGCCAGGCTCTTGCCTTCGCCGAGGCGCTCGCGGGCTATCGCTTCCTACCGGCGGGNTATGAGCG